>Ga0209050_1001111_pt1 | contig 32578 bp, 27 predicted proteins | sample Araplavi_mTSA_r2_FD_184276 | JGI IMG/M metagenome (GOLD analysis project Ga0209050, IMG submission 184276) | Arabidopsis root microbial communities from North Carolina, USA - plate scrape MF_Cvi_mTSA_r2 (SPAdes) (version 2) | ecosystem: Host-associated > Plants > Roots > Endosphere | place: USA... | reverse complement strand
CACTTCTTTTTCCGGCGAATAGCCAAAGTGAACATCGCGAAATTCTACGCGGCCGTGTTCCATGGTTAAGGGCTTGCCTTTTTTCTCGCCTTGTCCGTTGTCCAGTAAATTGAAGGCCCGGGCAATGGAGGCTACGTTTTGCTGCAGGTTCACCCACAGGCTAGACAACGTGTCGATGGGATCGTAGAGGCGATCCAGATACGCTACGAACATCACGACATCACCCGGGGTCAGCTGATTTTCCAGGGTGAGATAGCCGCCATAGCCCAGCACGAGAGCGCTGGCAAACTTCGTGAGGATGTTCTCCCAAAACACATACTTGTTGGCCAGCTTGCTGCGCGTGACATAGTCCCGGTAGGCTTTGTCTGAAATGCTATGGAAAGCCTTCACTTCGCGATCTTCTGCGCCCGAAAGCTTCACGGTCTTGATCCCTCCCAAAGCATCCTGCATACGCGAGGAAACTTCTTCCCAACGCTCATAGTAATTTGAAAGACCGGTCTCCAGGCGGTTGGCCGAGCGCCAAGCGATCAGCAGATAAAAGGGAATGATCGATAAGGCGATCAGCGTCAGCGTTACATTTTGCCAAAACATGATGATCAGTATACCCACCAAACTTATCACCTCCGGTAAAATCTCCTGTGAAAATCCATTCACGATTGCGGATACTTCTTCCGATTGATTGATCTGTTTACTGAGCGCAGCACTGGATCGCTTGCTAAAAAAAGACAGCGGAAGCTTCAGCACATGCGAGAAGGTATTCTGAATAAACCCTTGCTCGATCTTGCACGACAACCGCACGTTCATGTTGTCGCCGATCAACCAAAGAACATGTCCCAACAGGTTGACGCCAAAGATGATGGCGACGGCCCACAGCAGCGTTTCCAGCGCCTGTTGCGGCGTGCGCGCGGCAACATAGTTTTTACCGTGCGATTCTTTTACAGCGGGAGTGGTGGCCTTCTCGATGAGTTTGCTGATCGGATCGTCATCGTCGGTGTCGAGACTGTCGGCGGAAAAGGTTTTGCGCGTTTCGTCCTTGGCGCGCTGCACAAACAAACCTGCCACGTCGTTGATCGCTTCGCGGTAGACGAGCGGTTCAATCAGGTTGGCGCCGGTGCTGAGCAAGCCGATGGCCACCACCATGAGAAATCGTTTACGATGCGGGATGATGATGCGGAAGATATTCTTCCATACCTGTCTTTTGGAAGCGTGTGTCGTGCCTGACATGTTGGACTGGCGTTAAAGTAAGTTGCTTATTTATTGCCGGGAGGTTGCGTGGGGGATGATGATGTTGCTTCGATATGCTGGCGCGCATGGGCAAGTTCACGGGCGATGTCGACATCGCCGGAATCCAGCTGTTGTGCGCTTTCAAATTCCTTTACGGCTTCCGGCCACCGACTTTGCTCGGCATAGAGAAGGCCTGCATTATAATGGGCCTGGATGTTGGTGGGCTGCAAGGCCAGCGCCTTCTTGTAATATTTTTCCGCCTCCGCTTTCTCTTTCAGCTGATCAAACAGATTTCCCAGGTTGACATAGGCCAACACATCGTTTGGATCGAGTTGCAAGGCCTCTTCCAGGGCGGCGCGTGCGTCGGCCGTGCGGCCCACGCCGGACAGGTAGATGCCATAACTGTTCAATATGAAGACGCGCTGTCGCGGATCGGTTTTGTCTTTTTGGAGGTGGAGAAGGAACTGAAAATCGATGTCTTGTATATCTTCCGGGGGTTTGGTGCCCCAGGTCGGTTCGAGGCTAACCCGGTTGACCTTGGCGTTGAGCCGCTTCACTTCAATGTCGAGGCGTTTTTCTTCCGACATTTCGAATGCTTTCTCATACGCCTTTTCGGCCATGTCGAAACGCTCTTCTTCAAAGAATTGATCGCCGAGGTGTTCGTATTGTTGGATGACTTCCCGTGATTGATACCGGTCCCATTGATCCTGGACCGACGGTATAAAAAATGCCAGCAGCATAACGATGGCGCTGCCGAGGCTCACCAAAAGGGGCCATAGTTTCCCGATAGAATACCATTTCAATTCCGGCGACGCATCATCCTCATTCATGGGAACAGGGTCTAGCGGTTTAGTAACGTAAGGGATGCCCGTCCTATTGCAGGAGCAGGCCGCCATTTAAAGCTACTAAACTTCGGACTTTTATTCCATCTCCGATGGCATCTTAAAATCTATCCCCGCATTTAATTTTTCAAGATTCTCTTTCACCATACGCCATGCCAGGTCGATCTCTTGCCGATGCGTTCGAAAGCTCAGCACCGCGCAACGGATCCACACCTGACCGTTGATCTGGGTTGAGGAGAAAAAACACCGGCCGTCGGCATGCAACGCTTTTAGCAATTTTTGATTGAAGGCATTGCTGTCCTTCGACGGATAGCGAAAGAGCGTGATGGACAAATCCGGGTCCGGTCCGGTTTCGAAGCCCAGGGCTTTCACGGCCTCGTGAAAATAGCGGCAGAGGAGAAGTTTCTCCTGCAGGTTGGCTTTGAATGCTTGCACGCCATGCAAATGCAAAGGAAGCCACATGCGCAGCCCGCGAAAATGTCGCGACAACTCGGGACTGCAATCGGCGGGACTGATCTCGTCGAAGCCATAGGCGTCTTGCATGTAGGCGGCCTGGTGGGCATACGTGCGCAGCAATGTCTGAGCATCCTTGACCAACACCACGCCGGTACCGTAGGGGAGAAACATACTTTTGTGCGGATCCATCACGAGGGAATCCGAGCGTTCGATGCCTTTGAATTTTACAGCGATCTCCCCGAGCAACATAAAGAATCCACCATAGGCCGCATCCACATGAAACCACGCGTTGTATTTCCGGCAAAGGTCGGCGATCGCATCCAACGGGTCGATGGCCCCCGTGTCGGTGGTGCCCGCCGTGCCGATGACGAGAAATGGCGTCAGCCCGTTCGCTTTGTCTTGATGCAAGGTTTCATCCAGGGCTTTGACGTCCATCTGATAGCGTTCGTTCATGGGGATGATGCGTTGTTGCGCTTCATGCAAACCCGTTATGTGCAATGCTTTGTGCAAACAATGATGGGCCTGCGCCGTGAAATAGACAACCGCTTTCCGAACGTTTGTCGAATCGATGTGATGCGCCTCACGCGCTGTCTGAATAGCAATGAGGCTGGCCATGGAGCCGCCTGAGCTTAAGTTGCCATGGGCCGTAGCGGGATAGCCCATGATCGTGCAAAGCCACTGGATCATCTGGTTCTCGATGCGCACAGCGCCGGGACTGGAATAAAAAATACCGACATAACGATTCGCAGCGGCCGCCAGCATATCGCCCACAGCGCTGGCCCACAATCCGCCGGAAGGAATATAGCCCAGGTGGGTTCCGGCTGCAGAGTTAATGCCGGATTGGTCTACTTCGTTGCGTAAAATGTGGAGCAGTTGATCAAGGGGTTTACCGTGATCGTCAATCGTCAATGCTTTCAGGGCATCGCACGACTTTTCTTTGAAGCCGGGAGCATCGGGCAACGTGTTTATAAACTCATCGATATAGCTGAACGCCTGATGCGCGATCGCTTGCCGCTGGGAAGGGGAAGGTTCCAGTTGACGGGCAATCTTTTCCAGCGCTGCAAGCTGACCGGTTACCGCTTCATTTGACTTCATGGTGTTGGTGTTATGCGTGTTCATCAAGTTCCAGGTATTCCGGCAATAAATCTCCAGACCAGCCCTGCCTTTTGTGTCATTGGCGATCCAACAGCTGATCGATGCTCCACCGGTATGCCGGCATGGTAGCCAATAAAAATGCCGAGGTGCAATCCACAAAGACGGCATAGTCTAACGGACTTTTTACGCCGAACGAGTACGTCATGGTCAAGGCAAAAATAAAGGTCAGGCCCGCAGCGCCGAGTGCCGCCCAGCGCGTCATCCATCCCGCGAGCAGCATGAGCGCCAAGGCCGTTTCCAACACCGTGGCCATGATCGCCAGCAACGGAACGATTTGGGGCGGAGCAAACGAGTTCACTTCACCGGTGTACACCACAAATTCAGCCCAGCCGCTTCCCTGCGCGCCCCAAAACCCCAGCCGGCTAGCCACGGGTGACAAAAAATTTGCCGCAGTAGCCAATCGCAGCAAGAGGATGGCCAGGTCTTGATATTTTCTCATAACCTATTCGATTTACCTTTCAAAGGTCTATCTTTATTGGACTATGATAATAGTCCAGAAATAAGAACACAGGTAGTCCAGTCATGCATGTTTTACAGGACCTTATTCAACTCGACCGGCAGGCAGACGCGCCCGTCTATCTGCAGATCACCAACGCGATCATTCACCACATCCGCCGGGGAACATTGCGTCGCGGACTGAAGTTACCCGGGTCTCGCGAAATGGCCGAGCACATCGGGATCCATCGAAAAACCATGCTGGCGGCCTATGACGAATTGATGGCCCAGGGGTGGATCGAAATGATTCCCCGCAAGGGAACGTTCGTAGTGCGCGACTTGCCGGACATCAAACCAAAAAAGATAAAACCCGGTGAAGAGATCGGACAATATCCCGGGAAAACATTTTTTCACATCGACGAGAAGAAGGTTGTCCCCTTTCCGGTTGGACAATTCCGGGATCCAAACCTGCTCGCGATCAACGACGGTTTCCCGGACACGCGTCTTGCGCCCACCGAATTGTTTCTGCGCGAATTCCGGACCCTGGCCCGTTCAAGAGGCTTTCGGAAATATTATCAATATGGCTCGCCAAAAGGCCCCGACTACCTGCGCGAAACGCTCTCCCCATTCCTGAGCGACACCCGTGGATTGCCCATCACCGCCAGCAATGTGATGATCACCAAGGGCGCACAAATGGGCATCTATCTCACCACACAACTCCTCATCAAACCCGGCGACGCCGTGATCGTAGGAGAGCCCAGCTATTTCGCTGCGACCCTCACGTTCCGCCAGGCCGGCGCCACCATCCTGCGCGTGCCCGTGGACGAACAAGGCATCGACGTCGACGCCATCGAAGCCCTGTGCAAAAAGAAAAAGATCAAACTTATCTACGTCATCCCCCATCACCATCACCCCACCACGGTAACCTTAACTCCCGAACGGCGCATTCGCCTGTTGGACCTGGCTGCGCGCTACCGGTTCGCCATCATCGAAGACGACTACGATTATGATTTTCACTACGCGAGCAACCCCATCCTGCCCATGGCCAGCCTGGACCAACACGGCAACGTGATCTACATCGGAACGCTCAGCAAAACGCTGGCGCCTTCCGTGCGCGTTGGCTTTATCGTCGCTCCCGAAAACTTTATCGACGCCGTAGCCCACCTGCGCCGCTCCGTCGATTGGCAAGGCGACAGCATGATGGAGGCCGCTATTGCCGCCCTCTATCAAAACGGCGTCATGGGACGTCACATCAAAAAAGTGGTTAAACTCTATCACGAACGCCGCGATCATTTTGCCGCACTCCTAAAAGACACGCTCCACGACCGCATCACCTTCAGGCTACCCGACGGCGGCATGTCGATCTGGACGACATTTCATGATGCAGATCTCAAGAAAGTTTCGGCACGCGCCGCAAAAAAGGGACTGGTTATTGGCGACGGGTCGTTGTATAATACGCACACGAAAAATTACAACGCCCTGCGGTTGGGGTTTGCTTCGTTGCAGTTGAAGGAGCAGGATAGGGCGGTGGAGATTTTGAGAGAGGTATTGTAGGCAGGAGCAAGTACTCAGTAGCCAGCAGCCAAGAGCCAGCAGTCAGTAATCAAAAATCCGGTGGTTGTTGGGGTGGTAGACATTATGAGTGTGGAGTTGGGATGTGGGTGAGCATGTAAGGGACCCCACAGGAAATGTCCTCCTTGCTGGATTTCCCTATAACCTAATCCATTGCTTTACACCATGCCGCTGGAACCTCATCCCTGATTTTTTATAATTACTGAATTCTATTGGCTGAATTCTAACTACTGGCTACTGAACTTCCCCCTTCCTCTCCCCCAACGAAAACCAATTCCCCGAATCATCCTTAAACAACGCTTCGAAAGCATAAAATTCTTTCGTCGGGGGTTTCGTGAATTCCACGCCGCGTGCTTTCAGTTCTTCGTAGGTCGCGAGGAGATTTTTGCATTCGAAGACTCCGAAGCCGAAGGTGCCTTGCTTGACGAGTTCGCGCATGTGTTTAGCCGTGCCGTTTTTGAACATCATGCCTTCTTCGATGGCCATGAGCGAAATTTCAAGGTCGGGTTGTTCGGGTGGGCAGACCGTCAGCCAGCGTGCGCCGGGTCCCATCGGGGCGTCGGTGTGGACTTTGAACCCGAGTTTGTTGACGTAAAAATCGTAGGCGCTGTCTTGGTTCAGCACAAAGATGCTGACATGGTTCATTTTTGTGATCATATTTCTTCGCGTTTGTTGCGTTGTAAAGGTGGAGCGATGGGCGGAAAGAGGGCCTCTTGAAAATTGCTATTTTTCAACCGATGGGTTCCTGCCATTTGTCAGGGGTTGGGATGGGTGGCGTCCAGCCTTTCTTTTCAGCGAAGCAATTTGGAATAAATTGGAGTGGGTTTTGGCTGAGGGCTGCGCGGCGGTGGTGTTGTTGCTGTTGATAGGCCGATGGGGTGAGGCCGGTGATCCGCTTGAACAGTCCGATGAAGGACGTGATGCTATTGAAACCCACGCGTTCGCAAGTTTCGGTTACGGTGATATCGGTTTGCAGGAGCTGTTTTGCATTTTCGATGCGGACGCGGGTCAGGTATTGGTGTGGCGATTTGCCATACGTGGTTTTGAATAGCCGGATGAAATGAAATTTGGAGAAGGTGGCTTCATCGGCCATGTTGTCGATGTCGATCGCTTCGGCATAGTGATCGTCGATGAAAAGTTTGGCTTGTACGAGGCGGCGGTACAAGTATATTTTTGGATAAGGTTCCAGGGCCGGTGGTTTCCGTATCATGGCTTAAAATTGTTGAATAGCGGTGACTTAAAAAAATCAAACGGGCCGGTTTCCGCTCTTCACCGGAAATGTTCACCGGCATATCCGTACCGGTGATTTATTTACAAAATGTTATCTTCACCAACTGATCAACGCCATTTATCTTATATAATCAACCCTGAATCAGAACTCCCTATGAAATTCCTTTCCCTGCCCGTATTTGCCTTTTTATGTCTTTTAATTTTTTCCGCCAACGCCCAAACGCGCTCGCTTTTTAACGGAAAAGATTTTACCGGTTGGCACATCGATGTCCCGGCCATGGACAGCAGTGCTTCGGTGCCCACACCTTTCATTATTCGCCAGGGCATGTTGGTGAGTCTGGCCACACCGGAAGGACATATTATTACGGATGCGGTCTATCAGAACTATCGACTGCAAGTAGAGTACCGCTTTCCCGGCAAGCCCGGCAATTGCGGCGTGCTCTTGCATGCTTCAACACCACGGTCGCTTTACAAAATGTTTCCGAAATCCATTGAGGCGCAGATGATGCATGAAAATGCCGGTGACTTCTGGTGTATCGTCGAAGACATTACCGTGCCGGATATGGAAAAGCGGCGCGGTCCCAAAAAAGACTGGGGCACGACAGAGGGCAAGGAACGCCGCATCAAGAATCTCACCGACAACTCCGAGAAGCCTTTGGGCCAATGGAACACCATGGTGGTCGAATGCCTGGGAAGCGCCATCAAGGTGTGGGTGAACGGAGACCTCGTCAATTACGGCACCCACTGCACGGCCAGCAAAGGACAGATCGCCTTGCAGGCGGAAGGCTCCGAGGTGGAATTCCGGAAAGTGGAGCTGACGCCCATAACAAAGCTGACCGGCGAAAAATAAAACCCGGACCCCTGCGTCTTTGAGTTAGGATGGTCACTGAAACGGGATTCGGAGAAAGCTTGAAACGCGGAAGCTGCCCTGTTCACAGACGGTCCTCCTGCTAAGAATTTCGACCCTAAGATTTTAAAACCCAAACGGTATGCAACGCAGCGAAGAGATCTTCAAAGACTACTTACGACTCCTGGATGAGCACCTCCAGGAGGTGCTCGATGGTTCCGCTGAGGAAATGTTGGAACTGCGCGAGATCGCGGCCCGTCTTTTCATCCACCCCACGCATTTGAGCAACGTGATCAAAGACCTCACGGGAAAACATCCCTGCTTTTTCTACGAACACAAGATCCTGGATATCGCCAAAAACCTTTTGCAAGATCCAGACAACAGCATTAACGAAGTGGCCCGCAAGCTCACGTACGATCCTTCTAATTTTACAAAGTGGTTCAAGGCGTATGCCGGGATCAGCCCGTCGCAATATCGGAAGCAACTGAAGCTTGCTGCCTTGGAAGTGTTGGCGTAGTCTCTCGTGAACTTAAAATAGGCGTCTTCTCTTTAGCCGGTGATGGATTCCGACACATCCCAGGCATGCTGATTCGGATAAGGATGGCCGCTGCCGGTCTCCACGTATTTTTTCAGGCTTCTCAGGAACATGGCCCAGTCGTAGCTGCATTGGTAAAAAAGGCGGGTAAAGGGCGGCCATTTGTCGTGGTTGAATAATAACTGGCACGCATTCTCGTTGCGTTTGATGATCTCGAACGTGATCACCGTGTCGATCCATTCGGGTACGCCCTCGGTGCAGCGCCACACCAACGTTTTGGGTGGTTCATTTTTTATGACCTGCATTTCCTTATAGTAGCTGTCGAAGTAGAACCGGAGCGAGCCACCCTCACCGGGGTCGCCGCTCACGCGGGGTGTCCACCAGTGCGACAAGCCCTCTACGGTCGTCAGGGCCGAGTAGACCGACCATTCCGATTGCTGAATGGTGAGCAGATGTCTGATGCAGCTCATAGGAAGCTTCGATAAAAGTTGGCGATCCTAAAAACGTATCCGAAGATACAAACATTTACCGAACAACCCTCTTCGCCAATGGTTCATCCCAACCCGCCGTTCAGGCGTGCGAACAAAACCCTGCCGCTCATTAAACGCAGGGCTTGGCTTCTATTCCTTGCGACTGGGCCGTATGATCATGCGCAAGGACTGGTCGCGCGTGAAATAAGCAGCGGTCCAGTTGTAGAGGGTCTTGATCCGGTTCCGGTAGTTGATGAGCGACAACAAGTGGATGAAGAGCCACATGGCCCAGGCAATAAAACCGCGGAAGAACAGGCCCTTCGGCAGGTCGGCCACGGCTTTGTTCCGGCGGATGATGGCCATCGATCCCTTGTCATAATAGGCAAAAGGCTTCATCGCTTTTTGCTTTTCCTGTGCCACCAGGTTTTTCGCCAGCCGTTTACCTTGCTGGATGGCCACTTGCGCTAACTGCGGATGGCCTTCGGGGAAATTTTTATCCGTCGTCTGGAGGCATGTATCGCCGATGGCATAGATGGCGTCCACACCTTTCACTTTATTGTGTTCATCCACCAGCAACCGGCGGCCCCGGCCATAGCTTTCCTTGGGCACGCCCTCAAAGATCCGCGACGTAACCCCGGCGGCCCAAATGAGAATTTTTGTTTCAATCTTGTCTCCGTTGCTCAGGATCACGGTGTCGTCTACATAGTCCTTTACCGACACATCCAGTTTCACGGTCACCCCGCTTTTGGTCAGTGTGTCGTAAGTGTATTGCTGTGATTTCTTGCTCATCGGCGACAGCAGCGTGGGCGATGCGTCGACCAGGAAGATCTTTATTTGAGAAATGTTGAGCTCGGGATAGTCCTTGGCAAAAACATACTTTTTCATTTCGGCCAACATGCCCGATATCTCCACGCCTGTGGGACCGCCGCCGGCAATGACAATCGATCCGAATTTCCGCCGTTCGCCGGGATCGGATATCACGGTGGCTTTCTCCGCGGTTTGCAAGAGATAGTTGCGCATTTCGATGGCATCGTTCACGGTCTTCATCGGCAAGGCGTGCTTCTTCACGTTTTCGAGGCCAAAAAAATTTGTCTCGGTGCCCGTTGCCAATACGAGATAATCGTAACTCAGGTCACCCGTCGAAAGCGTGATCTTTTTTTCTTCGGGGACAATTTTCAATAGTTCACCCAGTCTGAAGCTGGTGTTGCTTTTGCCCTGGAAAAGCTTTCGGAAAGGGAAGCTGATGTTCGATGTCTCCAGGAAACCCGTGGCCACCTGGTAGAGCAAGGGAGGAAAAAAATTGTAATTGTTCTGATCGACGACGGTTACGCTGAAGTTGGGATTGTTGTAGAGACTCTGGGCCAGGTTGATTCCGGCAAAACCGCCGCCGACCACCACAACATGCTTGCTATTTTCTTTCATATATCACGGAATGAAGTCTAGAACCTGCTGCGAAAACCGCGTCAGGCAAAATAAAATCTGGTCGTGTTCATGCATTCATCTGTTGTGAACGTTCGTTCCATAGACGTTGCGTTAGCACCCACCTTATAAACGTTTGAGGCCACGATAAGATTTCGAAAATTCAACAAATTCAGAGATCAAAAGTTATTCTTGCAGGCACCGTTTTCCCTCTGAATTTCCATCGTTGCCAATGCCAACAAGAAGATCATCCACGCATAGGCTTCCGAATGGTCACTCGCACGAACGCAATCGTTTCCGTTTTTATGGATATATTTGGAACCGCGCTTTGGATACGCTGTTTATTGGAACAAGCATGAAAAGAATACCGATCAACGATCTTCACTTATGGCAGTTTGATGACCTTGCCGAAATGCCCGGCATACGACATTTCGTGACCGACCGCAGCACGCACGAGACCGGCGAAGAATTTACCTTGAGCCTTTCCAGCACACCCGACAAAGCATTGGTCAGACGCAACCGGCACCTGTTGGCGATGGCTATGGGCGTGAGCGATGCGCACTTGTTCTTTCCCTCGCAGGTGCACAAGACCCGCATCGTTCAGGTCACGTCACAAACACCTCCAGAAGAACTGCTGGAGACCGATGCGCTGATGACCAATCAAAAAGGTTTGTGTATAGCCGTGATGTCGGCCGATTGTGTTCCGATCTTGCTCTATGACAAAACCAACCAGGCCGTAGCAGCCGTGCATTCGGGATGGCGCGGCACCGTTGCCCGCATCCTTGAGAAAACGTTGCACGCCATGCGCGACGCCTTTGGTACGGAAGGAAAGGATATTGTTGCCGGCATCGGGCCATCGGTGAGCCAGGATGCCTATGAGGTAGGCGAGGAAGTCGTGCAGTCGGTGCATCATGCGTTTGGAAGAGAGAGCGGACTGATGATCCCACAACCGGATGACAAAGCTAAGCTCGATCTCTGGAAGGCCAACCAAATCCAACTACTGGAGTTCGGCGTGCGCGACGAAGCCATCGAGATCTCGAACCTCTGCTCCGTAAAAAACAATGCGCATTTTTTCTCGGCCCGGAAAGGAGACGCCGGACGTTTTGCCGCAGGCATCCTTTTAACGTAGACGTATACCGATGGCAACGCGCGCTCCATCCGACCACACCCCGGTGTATTGCCTCGACACCTTTAGCAAAAAGGCAGACGACAGTCTCTTCTATATCGAGAAGCTTCAGACGCACCTGAAGCAACACGACTTCATCAGCAAGCCACACCGGCATGACTTTTACCTGCTTTTATACATCACCCAAGGCTCGGGCAAACACCACATCGACTTTGTTGCCTATGATCTCGGTCCAGGATCCTTTTTTGTGATGACGCCCGGCCAGGTGCATGCCTGGAACCTTGCACCCGGAACGGATGGCTATATCGTTTTCTTTGTTCCCGAATTTTACCGGATGGGATTGACGGAAAACAGCTTGCTGGATTTTCCATTCTTTCACTCACTCCATCCCAATCCATTGATCCTCTTGCCCCCGAATGCCGAGCCCATGCTGGACCGCGTGCTTCAGGAAATGCAAGCCGAATTTCACCGGCCCGGTCCACCAGACCTGCGGCTGTTGCGGAGCTACCTGGACATTGTGCTCCTGAAAGTGGCCCGCCACTACACCACCGATGTGAAAAGCCTGGCCGCACAAGGAACAACCTTTAAGCTTCGAAAGCTGGAGGAATTGATCGATCAGCATTACACCACCCTAAAGCAGCCCTCCGAATATGCCGAACGCATGCATCTTTCCGCATCCTATCTCAACAACATCTGCAAAAAGAACCTGAACAAGACGTTGAGCGACCTTATCCACGAGCGTGTGGTCCTCGAGGCAAAACGGTATTTTGCTTATTCCGCGCTCACCATCAATGAGGTGGCCAATGCCCTGAATTTCTCCGAAACCTCCTATTTTATACGGTTCTTTAAAAAGGAGACGGGCCTGACCCCCGAACAGTTTAAAGAATCCATGAATCGTGCAATAGAATAGCTAAACCGTACGGTGCGACCCTGCCTCCGGATACGTTTATTTGATAGATAAACAAAAACGCCATGGACCTCAGCCGTTCTACATTCTACAGCATACTGGCCATCCGATGCCCGCGTTGCCACGAGGGCAAGATGTTTCCCAGCGAGACCCTCTATCATCCCACCAAGTTCACCACCATGAACAAGGCCTGCGCGTGTTGCGGGCAGTCGTTCGAACCGGAACCCGGATACTATTACGGGGCCATGTTCGTGAGCTACGCGATCAACACCGCCCTTTTTGTTGCAGTGTGGGTGGCCCTTTCGGTTTTAGTGAGCGAGATCAGCACCACGCTCATGGTCGTTACCTTATTGGCCGTGGTGCTTGGGTTCCTGCCCATCACCTTCCGGTTATCGCGGGTGCTGTGGATCAATATCTTTGTTCGCTATGAAGGGCTTTGCAGCGAGATCCCCCGCCGCAGCTGATAGCCGTTTTATAAAAACATCCCGCCCGAAGCTTCGATTCGTTGTGCGTTGATCCAGCGCGCTTCTTCCGTACAAAGAAATGCGACCACGCCGCCGATGTCGTCGGGCACGCCGGTTCGCCCCAGGGCAGTGTTGGCTTCGATGTGTTTTATGGCCTGGGGTGCATGCTCAAAGGTGGCCTTCGTAAAATCCGTTTGAATAATACCTGGTGCTACCACATTGGCCGTGATGCCCCGCGAGCCCACTTCCTTTGCCAGATAACGGGTGAACACTTCAACGCCACCCTTCATAGAAGCATAGGCGGCATAGCCCGGTGTGGTGAAACGCGCCAGGCCTGTGGAAAGGTTTATGATGCGGCCGTTATCGTTCAGGTAAGGCAAGGCTTTTTGCGTGAGGAAAAAAACACCTTTGAGGTGGATGTTCATCAGTTCATCAAACATCTCTTCCTCCGTTGCCACGATCGAGGCGTGAATGCCGATGCCCGCGTTGTTGATGAGAAAATCAAATTTCTCGGCACCAAAACTTTCCTTCAGTTGAATAGACACCCGTTTCATGAAATCATCAAAGGTCTTGCTGTCGCCCACGTTCAGTTGGAGCGCCGCGCTATTGCCTCCCCGCGCTTTGATGTCGGCCACCACGTTTTCGGCCTCCTGTCTATTGTTGTTGTAGGTGACGAGCACGTCATGCCCCTTTTCGGCCAGTTTCATAGCCATGTTCTTTCCCAATCCCCGGCTGCCGCCGGTGACCAGGGCGATTTTGTTTTTTGTTTCCATAATTCATTGTATTGTATTACAAAGTTGGCACATCCTGACTTCTTCAGAATGGTGACAGATTCAGTAAAAAATGGTGAGCTCTTCAGTATTTCTTACCCATCCTTTGTCTTCGCCCTTTTTTACGCTCATTGAGCTTTACAACTCCGGGTATAAAAGCCGAGGCCTTCATCGGTAATAGCGATCTTATAGTTCACTCCCGCATAGTCCAGCTTCTTCCAATCGTCGACGTAGCCCATAATCCGCTCGACGTTGACCTCAAAATTGTCGAGGGCCTTTTCTTCGCCGGCAAACTTGTATCCTTCAAAGATCCGGATATAGTTCGCCGTCAGCAGAAAGCTCAAGGAGCCGATCAAAGCATTTACCAGTTGATCTTCGTTCTTTGCCAAAAAGGTCTTCTTTAGCGTCGACAAGATCTCCATAATAGACGGAGAATGAGCCTGTACCGCATCCAGCACAAGGCAGTGCATTTTTTTTTGTTCCATAGAAATTTGTTTTTAAATGGCGCGGTGCTAAGCCTTCCTACAGGCATCGTCGATTGACAGGCGGGGGTGTTTGGGGAAAACGCGAGGCGAGTTCACAGGGTGCTGCTCAAATCTATATAGAAAATTCTAAACAATGAAGGCCCGATTTATTGCCGGACGTAGCGATAACCCAGCGGGCGGATAAAAATCTCGGATGATTCTGTAGATAAAATTCCGCAGCGCTCCGCAGCACACCCTTTGGCATGAATTTTCTATGGTCATTTCAAAAAGCATCCCGCTCCGCCAAAATTGGTCGCTGGTCTGGCCATTGGAGTGGTTCCGCATTTAAACAGAAATTTATGGCCACTGCGAAAAACAGACATAAGAAAAGAACGGGGCTTATCATCGCCATCAGCCTCGTAGCGCTACTCGTGATTGGCCGGCTGATATTGCCCTATATCGTCCTAAATTATCTCAATAAAACGCTGGCCAACATGAAAGGCTACCGTGGTCACGTTGAAGACGTGGACATAGCGCTGATACGCGGTGCGTACAAAATCGATAGTATTTATCTCCATAAATTGGATACCGCCAAAGACAAAGAGACGCCTTTCTTTGCCGCTTCGAGCATAGACCTTTCCGTGGAGTGGAAGGCACTCTTTCACGGGTCCATCGTCGGTGAACTGGTTTTTGAGCGGCCCATGATCCGCTTCACAAAAGACAAAGTCGAGCCGAAGCAAGTACGCAACGATTCGACGGGGTTCAAGAAACTGCTGGATGATTTCATGCCACTAAAGGTGAATCGCGTCGAGATCAACGACGGCCAGATCCAGTACAAGGATGAATTCTCAAAACCGAAAGTAGATCTTGCGTTAACCCACGCCTATGCCCTGGCGCTCAATCTCCGGAACAGCTATGACTCCACAGCGCTGCTGCCGTCCTCCCTCACATTACGAGCCGACCTCTATGAAGGCAAGCTTTCCCTCAATGCAAAGATGAATCCCCTGGCCGATGATCCCACCTTCGACATGAACGCCGACTTGAAGCATACCAACCTGGTGAAGCTAAACGAGTTCTTCCAGGCTTATGCCAAGGTGGATGTGAACAAGGGTGATTTCGGTCTGTATACCGAGGTGGCAGCGAAAAAAGGAAAATTCGCCGGTTATGTGAAGCCGCTCATCCAAGACCTGGACGTGCTGGGTAAGGAGGACCGCAAAGATAATGTGTTTCAAAAAATGTGGGAAGGACTTGTTGGAACTGTCGGTGAGGTCTTTCAAAATCAGCAAAAAGATCAGGTTGCCACCAAGGTTGAATTCAAGGGAAGTCTTAAGAATCCCGACACCAATGTCTGGAGCGCCATTTACAATGTCCTGGAGAACGCCTTTATTCAGGCCCTTCAACCCACCATCGATCATGAGATCAACATCGCTTCTGTAGACACAAAAAAAGACGAGAAGAAAACGGTGCTACAAAAGGTTTTTGGCAAGAAAGACGACGCGGATAAGGAAAAAAGCAAAGCCGAAAAGAGGAAGGAGAGGAAGGAAGAAAGGAAGAAAAAAAGGAGAGCGAAGGAAAGGGAAAAAGAAATTGAGAAAGAGAAATCCGACAACGTTTAGCCACTCAAAAACACGTCATTTACTTTTATGCAAAAGCAGGGAAAAACAAAGAAGTTGCGCGCGCCTCAGTCCCAACCCAGGCCAGGTCATCAGGCCGGCATGAAGCCCGTGCCGGATTCCCATCCGAAAAATTACGGGCCTGGAAAATTATACGGCAAGGTAGCGCTCATCACCGGTGGCGATAGCGGCATTGGTCGTGCGGTAGCCGTGTTGTTTGCACGTGAGGGGGCGAAGATCGCCATCGCTTATTTGAACGAACATGCCGACGCACGCGAGACAAAGCGTGAAGTGGAAGCCTTTAGCGAATGCATTCTCCTCCCTGGCGACTTGCGCAAGGAAGTCCACTGTCATAAAGTCGTACGCGATACTGTGAAGAAATACGGCCGGATCGATGTGCTGGTGAACAACGCCGCCTTGCACTATGAGAAACAAAAGCTGGAAGAGATCTCCAGCAAACAGTTGCTTCAAACATTTTCCACAAACATCTTTCCCTATTTCTGGGTAACCCAAGCCGCCCTCCCGCACATGCGGAAAGGGAGTTGCATCGTCAACACTTCGTCGGTAACGGCGTATCGGGGCAGCGATGCATTGATCGACTACGCTTCTACAAAGGGCGCCATCGTCTCTTTCACACGAAGCCTCTCCTCAAACCTTGTCAAAAAAGGAATCCGCGTTAACGGTGTCGCACCCGGTCCGATCTGGACGCCCCTCATCGCCTCTTCGTTCAAACCAAAAAAGATCGCCAAATTTGGCAGCGACGTTCCCATGGAACGCGCCGGCCAGCCAAACGAAGTAGCACCTTGCTATTTATTTCTCGCATCAGGCGATTCTGCATACATGACGGGCCAATTCCTTCATCCCAATGGCGGAGAGATTGTCAACGGCTGAATACTCCCGCGTCGTTTCTCCACAAACCTAAACCCGGGTAAAATGGAGTTGCCTTGGTTCCCTATTGCTCATTGCTGATGGATGAATACAGCAGCCGGATGCGCTCGATGTATTGCATGGCATTGAGTGAGTTGATTTTGGCTGGATATTCACGGGTACCGGGGCGGACCACAATAAAATTCTCATCGGCGATCCAGGCACAACGTTCCTTGGTGTAGAGTTGGGCGGAACTGTCGCGAAGGTTGCTCCGCAAAATGTTCAATATAATTCTATAGTCTATCATAAAGCTCTCATTTAAAATACCAACGACTGGTCATGCTAAAGATTCGTACCAGAACAGAAGCGGGAGATTTCTACATCCATTCGCGCCCCTCTGAAAAAGTTATGTGGATTCTTTTACCCCGCCACGCGATAATTCCACACCTTTTGCCGTGAGAAAATGTCCACACTTACGATCGTATGACTTTGGCACGAGATTGAATGCGACCAGGATTTGTATATCTTTCATTCACTAACCTAAACAGCCCTTATGAATAACTTATTTAGAGGTCTTATTGCCGGTTACGGCGCAAAAAAACTCGGGGGCGGATGCCTGGGGACAGTTTTGGTTTTTATCCTGATCTGGGTGGCGCTGGGCCAGTGTCAGTAATCCGCGATCATCTCCGGCTGACCTCGTCGAGTCTATGAAAATATCGGGTATTCCCACCTTTGTCAATCACCATCTTAACGTGGTGATCGAAACCCCTATGGGTAGCCGCTTTAAATATGCTTACGATGAAAAGGTTGATCTCATGGTGGTTCGTCACGAACTCCCGGAGGGCTTCACCTTTCCCATCAATTTCGGTTTCATCCCCCACACACTTGCTGGCGATGGCGACCCGTTGGACGTGTTGGTGATGAGTGCGACGCCGGCCCTTGGCGGGTGCTTGATGGAATGTCGCGTCGTTGGGGCGGTTACCGCCCGGCAGCGCGATAGAAATAAATGGGTGCGTAACGATCGCGTATGGGCTGTACCGGTGGCAAGCCGGTCGTACGAGAATATCAAATCGTTAACCGACATCAGCAAAACGTTTCTCACGCAGGTGGAGCAATTTTTTGCGGCCTACAATGCTGCCCGCGGCAAAACCTATCAATCACTGAAGCGACTGAGTCCGGTGCAGGCATTGGCTTTGATACGAAAAAATAAAGCTCCGTCCTCCCCATAGGTAACGGAGTCGGTATAGCCCAGCCCAACCCGGCCATTGTAGAATTCTTTCCCCCTTTGCTGACTTGAATACTCAAACGTCGCAAAGCAATTTCTTTGTCCAGGCAGAAAAAGCCGCATCCCATCCCCGGATGTCAGGCAGATGAACTGGCATTTTTTTCGCGTCTGCACCAATGGAATCAATACTCGGGGACACTATGCTTACCAAAAGAAAAACCAATACCTCATCCACGCACCGCCGCGCACGCAAACCCCGCAAGTGGTCGGCGCACGTAACCCAAACCAGCGATGCCATGGACCTCCGGAAAAATGTGTTCCGGTTGTCGGATCCTAAACGGATCGCGCGGTCCGTGAAGCGGTCAGCAGAGCAAAGTAAACGGCGGAAGGGCACGCCCTATCAATCGGCAATGTCGATGTTGAACTTCTACATCAACCGGGCGGGAAAAAATCTAACCCCTGCTAAAAAAGAAAAACTCGAAAAAGCGAAGGACGAATTAAAAGCGCTCTTTCACCGAACCGAAGACTAGGATGGTTTCGAGTAAGGCGGAGTTGCTACTTCCAAAGTCATCACCTTAAATCTGACGCATATGAAAATCAACATGCTGTTCCTGATGTTCCTTACGCTGGTGGTTGTTGCCAGCATCAACTCCTGCCAGCCAAAAAAATCACCGCCCGATAGCAAGGACGTGGCGGAAGAGCAAAACAAAGCCATGCTCGATACCAGTAGCGTGGAAGACGACGTGCAATTTGCCATTGCCGCCGCCGATGGCGGCCTGCTGGAGGTTCAATTGGGGAACCTGGCGCTCACCAATGCATCGTCGGCCGAGGTGAAAAAATTTGGTCAAAGCATGATCGACGACCACAGCGGAGCCAACAAGGAGCTGGCTGCGCTGGCCTCGCAAAAAAATATTACACTTCCGCAAACGCTAAGTGAAAAAAATCAGAAACATTATGACGAACTTCAGCAAAAGAAGGGCAAGGAGTTCGACGAAGCCTATACCGATTTCATGGTGAAAGACCATAAGGAAGACATCGACGAATTCAAAAAAGAAGCAGAAAAAGGAAAAGACAAAGACTTGCAATCCTGGGCCCAGGGAAAGGTGCCTGTGTTGGAACACCATTTAAGCATGGCGCAACAAGCGCAGGAATCGCTGAAGAACAAATAACTTCTAAAAAAAACGATTTCATCACGGGATGAAAACGCCTGTACAAAAATGGAAGGGAAAAACCACCTACGGGTTTTTCCTGTTTTTTACGTTCGGGTTGCTCGCGGGCTGCGACTACAATGACAACGCCCTGGAAGTAAACCTGGATCGCGATATTTTATTAGTAGCCACATCAAAAATCCGTTGGACTGGGGTGGCCGTTTCACAAACGCGGACGTTTGCGTGCTATCCGAATGCGTCGCCCGATCATGCCGTTTCCGTTGTCGATCTCACAGACACGGCCCATGTGGTGCCTTTTCCCAACGCGGCTTGGAACACGTGGGTGGACGACTCCAACCCGGCCGATCATTTCATCTGTGTTCAGTCGGTCGTGGCCGATAAGAACAATTTTCTCTGGGTGTTGGATGCCGCCAACCCACAGCGCGACGGCAACTATCTGGGTGTGATGAACGGCGGAGCCAAGTTGGTCAAGTTCGATTTGCAAACGAACTCGGTCGCACAAAAGATCATCTTTCACGATAGCGTCATCAAGAAAAACAGCTACCTCAACGATGTGCGCATCGACGAGGACCGGCACATGGCCTACATCACCGATTCCAACGAGGGCGCCTTGCTTGTGGTGGACCTGCTCCAGGAACATACCCGGCGCGTGCTGGACGGCGATCCCTCAACCCAATCCGGAAACAAAATTTTATATGTGGAAGGGAAGCCTTTCAAAAATGCACAAGGCGAATATCCCCAGGTGCATGTCGACGGCATTGCCCTGAACGCAACACATGTCTACTACAGGCCATTAACCGGCGAAGGCCTTTACCGCATCCCCAAGTATGCATTGAACAGCGATCTGATGAAGGAAGGGGAATTGCGTTCACACGTCGAGAAGCTTGGCGACTTCCCGCCCTCCGACGGCATGCTGTTCGGCTTTTACGATGAACTGTATTTAACCTCTGTCGAGGAAAATGCGATCCGCGCCTACGGCAACGGGAATTATACACGTCTTGTCAAACAACGCGACGACCTCAAATGGCCCGACTCGTTTTCGCTGGGCTCCGATGGATACTTATACTTTACCACATCCCAACTCCACCGGCAGCAACCGGCCGGACCATTCAAACTATTCAAGGTCGACGTGCGGCACGCGCGCTAGGACGTCACTCTTCTTTCAAGGATTGGGTCGGGCTAACACGCGATGCCCGGATCGCCTGGCTTCCCACCGTTAACCATGTGATGATCAACGCCACCATCCCAGGGATCAAAAAGTACCAGGCATTCAAGGCGATCTTATAGGCAAAGCTTTGCAGCCACCAAGCGACCATAAAATAGCTGACGGGTATAGCGACTGCTACAGCTGCCAATACAATCTTTGTAAAGTCACCCGATAACAAATAGACGATACCCATTTCGCTCGATCCTAAAATCTTCCGGATGCCGATCTCTTTCAACCGGCGCTCGGCTGTAAAGGCAGCCAGGCCGAAGAGACCCAAACAAGAAATGAGAATGGCCAATACCGCGAAGCACCGGGACAAAATAGAAATACGTTGTTCGGAAGCATACAGCGCCTGGTAATCATCGTCAAGAAATTGATAATCGAACGCCAGGCCGGGGTTTTGCTCCTGATAGAGCTTTTGGATCTGCGGGATCGTTTCAGCTTCAGTTCCTTTTTTCATTTTTACCATGATCCTGGGAACCCTGGGCTCCAACTGGATCAGACAAGGTTTCATCTCCTCGAAAAGCGACTCAAAATGAAAATTCTTTGTCACTCCTATAATTTGTTTCTCCTCACCCCAAACCCGAATGGTCTTTCCGACCGGGTCTTTCAGTCCCATCATGTCGATGGCCGCTTCGTTGAGAATGATCTTCTTCTTTTCGCCGGTGATTTCTTTAGCGTACGATCGGCCCTCTTTTATTTGAATGCCCAGGGTTTCAATAAAATCAAAACCCACCTCGAGGTTAGAGAAACCTTTCTTACTATCCTCATCGCCCGGTTTCCAGTCGACACCGCCAAGGCCACCGTGATGACCCACGACATCGTGATCAAAGTTAGCCGCGTTGACAACGTTGGGGAGGCTCCGCACACGATTCAGGAATGAGGCCACCGCATTATCGAGCGCTCCCCCGATTTCAAAAAATTCGGGGTCGCCACTATTCTTTACCTGGATCTCGAAGTGTATAACATTATCACGATCGTAGCCCAGGTTTTTGGATTGCACATAGTCGATCTGCCGGTACACCACCAGCACCGCTACAATGAGAATGACGGATGCCGTAAATTGAAACACGACCAATCCCTGGCGTGCCCAGCGTTCGCCCACCGAACTGTTCAACTTTCCCTTCAGCACCGCCGCGGGTTTGAACCCTGAAAGGTATAAGGCCGGATAGCTGCCCGCAATCAGCCCGGTGATGAACGTGATGATCAACACGATCAGCACAAAGCTGGGCGTTAATTGCAGGGTAAGGTGTTTGCCGGTGATCACATTGAATTGCGGAAGGCTGATATCGACCAGGAGCACCGACAGGGCGAGCGATAAAAATGTCATGAACATCGATTCGCTGAGATATTGCAACACCAGTGTATAGCGGCTCGCACCAACCGCTTTCTTGATGCCGATCTCTTTGATGCGCCGTGAAGCCTTCGCGGTGGAAAGGTTCATGAAGTTGATGCAAGCAATCACCAGGATAAAAACGGCAATCACCGAAAGCAACCGGACGTATTCTATTCGTCCTCCGACGGGCACGCCGTTTTCATAGCGTCCATGCAGATAGCGGTCGGAGTAACGTTGCAGGAGCAGCGTATTCCTTGTCTCCTTATTTTTCGTTTTGATGAACCCCGCAATCTTTGCGTTGAACGCTGCGGGGTCAGTGCCCTTCTTCAATAACACGAACGTGCTGGGATCGCTGTTGGTCCAATATTGCAATCCCTCCCGGTTCGAGAAGAACAATTCGTAGTTGAACAAAATATCAAATGGATCGGTCGCGCTGGCCGGGTGGTTTTCAAATACGCCAATGACATGACAGGGCTCCTTGAATTGATCGCCGGTCCAGTCCACGATCTTGCCCACGGCATTTGCCGGTGATTGAAACAACTGCGTGGCGAGCTGTTCGGAGATAGCCACACCATATTTATCAGCAAACAAAAGATCCGCATCGCCTTCTTTAAAAGGAACGGTGAACATTTTGAAGTAGTCTTTGCTCACAAACTGGCTCGCGGCCTTTACGCTGTTGCCTTCAAAAGAAATGATGCCTTTCGCCGAAAACCAATCGGCCGGAACCACCGAGGCGGCATACTCCACTTCGGGCATCTCATCGGCCAAGGCACGGGCCAGAAGACCTTGCGTGCTTCCCCCGGTTTCGATGTCACCTTCGTTAAAAAAATTCTGGAGCACCTGGTAAAGCTGCTCGTCGTGTTGGTTGAACTTGTCTACGTGCCGCTCGTCATCTACCCAAAGATAAATCAGCAGGGAGCACGACAGTCCAGCGGACAAACCGATGAGGTTGATAAAAAAGGTACTTTTGAACCGCTTGAAGTTCCGATAGAGCAAAAGAAAGGCATGCTTGATCATAAGGTCGTCTGTTTTTGTCGCAACACTGTTGAATTAGGATGGTCACTTGTTTATTGTTCCTTCAGGCACTTGACGGGATTGACCCGCGCCGCTTTGAATGCCTGCACGCTCACGGTAAGCCAGGCAATGCACAACGCGATGAGACCGGCTGCCACAAAGTACCACCACTCCAATGGCGTTTTGTATGCAAAGCCCTCCAACCAATAATGGGACAGAAAATAGCTTAGCGGCAATGCCACGAGTATGGAGATCAGCACGGTCCTGGTAAAGTCTCCCGACAACAGAAAAACAATGCGAAATACGCTTGAACCCAAAACTTTCCGGATCCCAATTTCTTTCAACCGGCGTTCGGCCGTGAACGACACCAAACCGAAAAGCCCCAGGCACGAAATGAGCACCGCCAAGCCTGCAAAATAGCGCGACAACACCGCCACGCGCCGCTCGGCAGCATAGAGCGCTTGCTGATTCTGATCCAGAAAACTGTATTCAAAAATAAAACCCGGGTTGACCTTGTGAAAAGTATCTTCAATGCGCTTTATCGTTTCGTGTTGAGGTCCGGCTGCCAGTTTGATTACGATGTGCCAAGTGTTGCCTGCGTACATTCGCAAAAACAACGGCTTCACCTTTTGATGCAGCGACTCGAAATTAAAATCCTTCACCACGCCGATGATCTCCATGTTATCGCCCCATAATTTCACCGTCTTTCCAATCGGGTCTTCCATCCCCATAAAGCGGATGGCGGCTTCATTGAAAATGATCCGCGAGGTATCGGCAAAATCTTTGGAAAAAGCCCTTCCCTCTTTCAATTCAATGCCCATAGTTTCCATCAGATCATGGTTAACGCTCATGTTCTCAAACTCCGTTCTATCCTTCAAATCTTTTCCAGGCCACTCTACGCCGGAGGTGCCGCTGTTGTGTCCCATGAGATTATGACCCAGGCTCGACGCGTTGGTTACACCCGGTATTGATTTTATCTCAGTCAGAAAAGTCTCCAGTGAGGCATCGGTCCAAATGTTTCCTTCGCGGCGCACGAAAATGACGTTCTCCTTGTCGTAGCCAAGATCGCGCGACTGCACGAACTCGATTTGTTTATATACCACCACCACCGAAACAATAAAGATGATAGAGATCACAAACTGAAAGATCACCAATCCTTTCCGGGCCCATTGTTCACCCAAGGAAGCACTGAACTGACCTTTCAATACCGTGGCTGGGTTGAAGCCCGAAAGATATATGGCCGGATAGCTGCCCGCCAGCAAACCCGTGAAGACGGTGATGGCCATCAATTGCAGCCCGGTGACGCCATCGAAATGCAGCGTTATGTGTTTACTCGTGATCTCATTGAATTTCGGCAACAACAGGTCTGCGATGAGAATGGCCAGCACCAGGGAGAGCAAGCTCATGAATAACGATTCGCCGAGGTATTGAACAATAAGTGTTTTACGTCCCGCACCAACGGCTTTTTTTATACCGACCTCCTTCATGCGTCGTGAAGCTTTGGCGGTAGACAAGTTCATAAAATTGATGGAGGCGATGATCAGGATAAAAGCCGCAATGATGGAAAACAGTTTTACATAGGTGATTCTCCCGCCCGTTTCAACGCCGTTCTCATAGTTACCGTGCAGATAGTTTCTTGCAAAAAGCTTTAGGAAGGGTGTGCGATAGGCATCTTCGTCTTTTGTTTTGGTCTTGATATAACTGGCAAATTTTGCATTGAAGGCCGAAACATCCGCGCCCGGTTTGAGTAGCACATAGGCATACGTTCCCGTGTTGCCCCAGTCCAGAAGCCATTCCTTTCCGTCTTTGTACTTTTCGAAGGTGCCTAAAAAGTCAACCTTCATCGACGATTGTTGCGGCATTTTCTTAAACACGCCTGAAATTACATACGCATCATGATGATCATATTCAACGGTCCGGCCCACTACGTTATCGGTCGTGTTGAAAAGCCTTAGGGCCAATTCGTCGCTGATCACCAGGGAGCTTTTGTCGAGCAGGACTTGATTGATGTCGCCTTGCAATAGCGTTAGGGAGAACATTTTAAGAAAATCTTTTCCCACGAAGCGGCCTTCCGCTTTCATATTCTTGTCGCCAATTGTGAAGGTGGCGTCTTGTCCCGAGGACGTATTCATGGCATACTCCACTTCCGGCATTTCACCCGCCAGCGTTTCGCCTAACAGGCCCGACGTCGTGTAGGCTGTCCAGATACCGCTGGGCCTTACGCGGTTCTCGACCACTTGGTACAACCGATCCTTTTTTTCATGAAACTGGTCGACCTGCAATTCGTCGTTTACCCAAAAGTAAATGAGCAATGAACACGCCAGGCCAGCAGAAAGTCCGGCCAGGTTGATGAAAAAAGTCGTTTTAAAACGGAGAAAATTGCGGAAGAGCAAAAGAAGGTTATGCTTTATCATAATGAATCAGTCTCGTTGATTTTTTTTTGTCCGTATTTGATTCTGGATGCCTGTTGAACCCGGGGAATACCGGTCATTGTTCCTTCAAACATTTCGAAGGATTGATCCGAGCCGCCTTAAAGGCTTGCGTGCTGACCGTCAGCCATGCGATCATTAAAGAAAGGCCGCCGGCGCTGACAAAGTACCAAACGGAAAGATCGATCTTGAATACAAACGTATCGAGCCAGTAGCGCACGACGAAGTAGCTTACCGGCAATCCGATCGCGATCGACACGAATACGATGCGGGTAAAATCCTTTGTCAACAGGTAGACGATGCCGGCTTCGCTGGATCCCAACACTTTCCGGATGCCCATCTCTTTCAAGCGGCGTTCGGCGGTAAAGGCTGCCAATCCGAACAGACCCAGGCACGAGATGAGGATGGCCAGCGCCGCAAAATAGCGCGATAAAATCGCCACACGTTTTTCGGCCACATACTGCGCCTGGTAGTCCTGGTCGAGAAATTTATAGTCGAACGTGAAGCCGGGATTGAAGGTCGTGTAGAACTGACCGAGGCGCTCCAATGTCTCTTTTGTCTTTCCGCCTGCGATCTTCACCATCACGTGCTGGGTTTCTTCGGGGACATACCGAAAGAAAAGAGGCCGCACATTTTCATGCAATGATTGAAAATGAAAATTCTTGACCACGCCGATGATCTGCATTTTTTTACCCCACATGGTGATCTCTTTTCCCACCGGATCCTTCAGCCCCATGACATCGATGGCTGCTTCGTTGAAAATGATCTTCGCTTGCTCGTCGCCAAAACGGTTGGAGAACGTGCGACCGGCAAGCATCTCCACGCCCAAGGTCTCGATCATCTCGTAATTGACGCCGACATTTTCAAAAGGTATAATGTCTGCAGGATTCTTTCCATCCCATTCCATCCCGGTCGTACTGTTTTCCGCTCTCACCATGGCGTGGGCACTGCTGGATGCATTGACCACACCCGGCATCCGTCGCACTTCTGCCAGAAAAGTCTCCAAGCTTTCACCAACTTTTCCGCTGGGCTTAAAATAGATGATATTGTCTTTGTCGAAGCCGATGTTTTTATTTTGAACGTATTCGATTTGTTTGTACACCACCATCACGGAGACAATGAAGATGATAGACAGCGCAAATTGAAACACCACCAATCCCTTCCGCGCCCACATTTCGCTGGCGGAGTTGACGAATCTTCCCTTCAATACCAACGCCGGGTTGAATCCCGAAAGATACAGCGCGGGATAACTGCCCGCGAGCAACCCCGTAGCGGTGGCAATCCCAACCAACACCAGCACGAAACGGCCGCTAAAGTTCAGCGTCAGGTATTTTCCGGTTACGTCATTGAACAGGGGGAGTATCAGATCCACCAACAACACGGCAACCGCCAGGGATAGGAAGGCCATCAGCAGCGACTCTACGAGGTGTTGGGCGATCAACGCCCGCCGTCCTGCGCCGATCGCTTTTTTGATGCCCACTTCTTTGATGCGCGTCGTGGCTTTGGCCGTCGACAAGTTCATGAAGTTGATGCAGGCGATGATGAGAATGAAAATAGCAATGAGGGAAAACAACCGCACGTATTCAATCCTGCCACCAGCTTGCACGCCGTTCTCGTAGTGCCCGTGCAGATAGCGGTCGGAGTAGCGCTGCAAAAACAAGGTCACGTGCGACGACGGATCTTTTCGTTTGATAAAGTCCGCGATCTTCGCCTCGACATCGGCCGGACGCACGCCCGCTTTTAATACGGCATAGGTATTCGTTCCGAAATTGCCATACGTCAACGCTTCCTTACCCACGATCTCCTTATATATCTCGAACGACAAAGCGAAATCGAACCGGTCGGAAGCGGTGGCGGGAAGCTCTTTAAAGATGCCCGTGATCACCAATTGTTTCTTGATGTTCAACACCTCCCACTCCACCACCTTTCCCACGACATTGCCCGTGGTGTTGAAAAATTTCTTGGCCAGTGTTTCTGAAATGACGATCGAACCTTTATCGGTCAGCACGCTGGCGGGATCGCCCTGCAGAAAAGTATAAGAGAACACTTTGAAATAATCCTCGCTGACCAACTGGCCCACGGCGCTCACGTGCTTGTCTTCCACTGCAACCGAAAACTCATAGGGCTCATTGAAGCCCACCGAAGTGGCCACGTTTTCAAATTCCGGAACCTCGGCGATCAAAGCCTCGCGTAAGATGGCAGGCGTGGATGGAGAAGTGTCGATGCCGCCGGCTAATTTTTTAAAGGTCATCACCGAAAAAAGACGTGCATCGCTTTTGTGAAATGTATCGACGGTTAGTTCATCGTTCACCCAAAGAAAAATCAACACCGCGCAGGTCAACCCGGTGGACAATCCGATAAGGTTGATAAGAAACGTGCTTTTGAAGCGCTTAAAATTTCGAAAGACGAGGAGTAAATAGTGTACGATCATGACGCTGGATCCAGTTAAATTAGGTTGCTCGCTCTTTCTCAGGGCACGGCCTGTGCCACATTGCGAAAGGCCATTTTCAGCTTGAAAAGCCCTGTTTTTTATATTTCCAATTCAAAACTGCCCATCCATAGAAACGGCACTGTCCAATATTGGGCACTTTTTATGGTTTTTCGACGACTGATGGATAGCTTTAAATTCCCTTTTATAAATGTAGCATTGGAAAATGAGTAAACCCCTTGGCCGTATTTTGTTGGTGGACGATGATGAGTTTGTGCTGCTCTCGGTGAAAATGTTGCTGGAGCCGCATTTCGCCGTAGTGAAAACCTTGAACAATCCGGAGCGAATCCCTGCATTAATTGACCAAGAGGGGTTTGACGTGGTGGTGCTCGACATGAATTTCAGAAGCGGCGACACCACCGGCAATCAGGGACGTTTCTGGCTCAAGAAAATTCTCAACCGCCATCCCGATACGCAAGTGATCCTGCTCACTGCCTACGGAGACATTCAACTCGCCGTGGACTCCATTAAAGAGGGTGCGCTGGATTTCATAGTGAAGCCCTGGCAAAACGAAAAACTGCTGACCACCGTGAAGACCGCCAACCTCGTGAGCCAGGAAAAAAATAAAGTGAGGCAATTGCGCTCACAGCAACGCTCGCTCGTGTCGGCATTGCGCCAAAAGAACGAGCCCTTGGTCGGCACCTCGGCCGGCATCATGGCCATTCGCAAGACGATCGAGAAAGTAGCCCCCACCGAGGCCGAGGTGCTCATCCTGGGCCAGAATGGCACGGGGAAAGAAGTGATCGCCCGCGAGATCCATGAGCGGTCGCAGCGTGCCGACGGCATCTTCATGACGGTAGATGTTGGGGCATTGAGTGAAAATCTTTTTGAAAGCGAAATGTTCGGTCATCGCAAGGGTGCGTTCACCGATGCCAAAGAAGATCGCGTCGGCCGGTTCGAGGCGGCGGCCGGTGGCACGTTGTTGCTGGACGAGATCGGGAACCTTCCCTTGTCGCTCCAGGCCAAATTACTCACGGTGTTACAAAGCAAAAAAGTAACGCGCCTGGGGACGCACGAACCCATCGACCTGGACGTGCGCATCATCTGTGCCACCAATTGCAATCTGCATGCAATGGTGGAGGCCGGAAAATTCAGAGAAGATCTTTTGTACCGCATCAACACCGTTGAGCTCACCGTTCCAACCCTCTACGATCGCCCCGAGGATATTCCGCTGCTGGCCCAACATTTCTTGAAAAAATTTTCCGCAAAATATCAAAAACCTTATCTCAGGATTTCGGAGGGGGCCTTGTCACAACTTATTGGCTACCGGTGGCCGGGAAACATTCGCGAACTACAACACGCCGTGGAGCGGGCCGTCATCATGTGTGAAGGTGAGGCGCTAATGCCCGATGATTTCGGATCGGTGCAACAAACGCTGTCTGGCGAATTCCGGTTCGATCACCTCAACCTGGAAAAATTGGAAGCCTGGGCTATTCGCAAGGTCATCGCCAAACACGGGGGCAACATCAGCCACGCCGCGGAAGAATTGGGGCTTTCGCGCGGCGCGTTATACCGGAGAATGGAAACTTATGGTATTTAAAAATTTTCGCATCAATGTCATATTCAGGGTGCTCTTGCTCGTGGCGGGCATCGGCTTGCTGATGTGGTGTCTGGTGCATGAACGATACCTCCGTAGCATTTACCTCGCCGCCGGCGTTTGCATCATGGTGGGGGAATTCATTTGGTACATCGACCGCTTCAACCGCGACATGAAAGTGTTTATGGTGAGCCTGATGCAGAAAGATTTCACTACGCATTTTCAATCGACGGGAAAAGGTAAACGTTTGGATGACCTCTACTCCATCCTGAACACCATCTCCGAAGCCTTTAAAAAGATCAGTACCGAGAAAGAAACGCAATACCGCTATTTGGAGATGCTGGTAGAACACGTCCGCGTCAGCATTCTCAGCGTCGACGAAGCGGGAACAATCCACTTGGCAAACCCGTCCTTAAAAAACCTGCTTCAAAAAAGCATGCTTCCCAACCTGAAAGCGCTGGAGGTATTCGGTGAACATTTTGTCAAGACCTTGCGGGAAATACGCTCGGGCGAAACGCGCCTGGAAAAACTCCGGGTACAAAACGATGTACTGCAGTTGTCTATCCATGCATCCGAGTTCAAGTTGCAGGGGCGTTATTACAAACTCATCTCCATGCAAGACATCCGCAGCGAACTCGATGCGCGCGAAGTCGAAGCGTGGCAAAAACTGATCCGGGTGCTGGGTCACGAGATCATGAATTCCGTGTCCCCCATCACCTCCCTGAGTGCGACCCTTCACAACATGGTTACGGCAAACCAGCCCGCGTTCGGCGACGATCACGCATCGCTCTACGGCTCGCTGGACAAAGGACTGGAGGCGATCAAAATACGAAGCGAAGGTCTTTATAATTTCACACAAACCTATCGCAAACTGACCGGCATCCCCAAGCACGCTCCCCGAAAAACCAACCTGAAAGATATCGTGGAGCGCGTGCACCTCCTGCTGCAAACCAAACTTCTTGAACACAACATTGTCCTGCAAACTTCGGCGGTTGACTTGTCCATTTTCGCAGACCCGGAGATGATGGAACACGTACTGATCAACCTCATCCTGAATGCGGTCGATGCGCTGGCGTCCACACCGGATCCGCTCATTCGGATCGACACGTCGCGTCACCCCAACGGAAGCACCATCATCCACATCGCCGACAACGGCGAAGGCATGGACGAGTCCACCCTGGAAAAGATCTTTATTCCTTTTTACACCACGCGCAAACATGGGTCGGGCATCGGGCTGGCCATCACCAAACAAATCCTTCAACTGCACCAGGCCGACATCCGCGTGACCAGCGAGCCCGGAAAAGGAACCGAATTCGCGATCGCCTTGAATGCAACATCCGCCTAGCGTTCAAACAACCCGCTCCCAGGTTACTGTAAACACCGTTTCGCCGGTTTGGGTTGGGACGGGTGGCGTGCTCACCTGGAGCATGTTGCCCACCAGTACCGCATAGCGCAGTTGCTCCATCCCCATCCAATTCGGAAATAAACTCCCTTCCACAAAGTGAATGATCTCCCCGGGAGCGCGTTCGTAGTACTTTCCAAAGTATGCGAGGTAGCTGTGAAAGGCGCGCTTCGATTCCTCCGCTGTGCCGCTGTTTATGGAGTCGGACGCAAAAGGCTCGCGACCCGCCTTCATCAATTGGGCGTTCATGTTGCCTGCGGTGTCGTACATCAGAATGCCCGTGGCGTCTTTCCCGAAATAATCGATCAATTCATTTTTTTCGTTCACATAGGTCCAGGAAATCAACTTCCATGTGCCCACTACTTTCTCTTTTACGGATGCGTTCATGGTCTTAAGAAGGTTGGTTGACCGACAACACCGCTTCCTCGTCGCCAATCGAATCCAGGATCGTCGCCGTTACAAACGCCGCCTCGTGTTCGATGTAGCGGTGTCCGCCCGGACGTGAAACCAATTGGAATGATTTTGAGGTCTCGTTCTGCCACTCCTCCACCTGGCGGCGGGTCACGCGAGCATCATCCACGCCATGAAACCCGACAATGGAAACCGGGAGCGGTTCTTCCGATGTGTATTGATAGTTGTTCAACAACTCCAGGTCGGCGCGCAATATGCGCATGAGGATTTGTTGCAGTTCCGCATCCTTGCTGTTTTCGATCGATACGTGGGGAAACATCGCCGTCAGGTCTTCATCGGAAAGCTGGTGATCGACCTGCCGTTTGTCATAGGAGAACAGGCTTGGGGTGGACGATACGAACAGTTTGTCCGGCAACGTCCTGTTCATACGTCGCAGGGAACGGATCACTTCGAATGCGATGAGGCCACCCATGCTGTGCCCAAAGAACGAGAACGGTTTGTCCATTTTGTTGAGCAATACCGGCATCATGTCTTTCAACAGATCTTCCAGTCTGCGATAGGGCTGTTCGGCCCAACGTGTTCCACGGCCGGGGAGTTCTATCAATACCACCTCCACGCCCTCGCCGAGGCGATTTTCCCAATCGTGATAGAGCGAAGCGTTTCCGCCGGCATCGTGAAAGCAGAAGATCCGGCGTATAGCCTTATCGTTCACCTTTGTTGTGACGAACCAGCGATTGTCTACCGTAGCCTCGGCAGCAGCGTCTTGTTGTTCCAACGCAATGATCAGCCGTTGTTCCGCCGTTTGCGGGCGAAGATGGTCGAAGAGGTAGACCGCATATTCGCGAATGCTGGGATGCGACCAGAACATTGCCACGGAGAGCTTCAGGTCCACGCTTTTCTCCAATAGGTTTCGCAGCTGAATGGCCATCAGCGAATCCACACCCAATCCTTTAAAGGTCATGGAAGCGTTGATGCGCGCCACCGGCATCTTAATGATCTTGCTGACATGGCGTGTGATGAGTTGTTCCAATGCTTCTTTGCGCTCGGCGGCATCGGCCAGGCGGGCGAAGGTCTCCAGGAAGCTGACTTCTTTTTCTGCAGCGTTCTCTTTGTCCGTTGTCATCAGGCTCTTGAAATAATTCATCCGGGCCATGGCCGAGTAATAAGAGCCCATTTGCGCCGCGTCTATTTTCATGATGCCGATCTGCGTGAAGTCTTGTGCGGCAATGGTATCGTATACGTCCATGGCTTCTTTCATCACGATGGGTTCGAAGCCTTCGGCGCGTGCATATTTTTCCAATTCACTTTCATTCGCCACCATGCCCACGTCTTTGATCACACCCCAGTTGATGCTTTGTGCTGTGAGTCCCTTTTGCTTGCGGCGATGCGCCAGCACGTCGAGGAAACTATTGGCCGCTACATAGCTGGCTTGTCCGCTCAACCCGATCAGCGAAGAAGCGGAGGAGAACAGGACGAAACAATCCAGCTCGAGGTGTTGTGTCAACAGGTGGAGATTCCATGCACCTTTCAGTTTTGGCGCCAGTGTTTCCATAAATTCAATCTCCGAGATCTTGTCGATGGACTTCGCCTCGATGATACCCGCGGCGTGGATAACGCCTTTCAGGGGCGGCATGGAGCGTTGGATTTCCTCCAACACATTTTGTAATTGGTCTGTATGGCTTGTGTCGGCTTGGAACGTGGTGAAGCGACATCCTTGCGACTCATACGCCAGGATTTTTGTCAACACGCTATCCGGTGCTTTACCGGTGCGGCTCAAGAGCGCGAAGTTCCGGGCGCCACGACGGATCATCCATTCGATAAAGACAAAGCCCAAGCCTCTGAAACCGGTCACGAGGTAAGTAGCCTGATCCGAATAGCGGGCTTGTAATGCCTTGGCCGCCGTTGCCGTATTGGATAACGCCTTTAACCGGGGTGTAAATTGTACCCGCCCACGCAAGGTGATC
>Ga0209050_1001110_pt1 | contig 32580 bp, 22 predicted proteins | sample Araplavi_mTSA_r2_FD_184276 | JGI IMG/M metagenome (GOLD analysis project Ga0209050, IMG submission 184276) | Arabidopsis root microbial communities from North Carolina, USA - plate scrape MF_Cvi_mTSA_r2 (SPAdes) (version 2) | ecosystem: Host-associated > Plants > Roots > Endosphere | place: USA... | reverse complement strand
ATAGGGTTGATTCTTATCCAGGCGGGGCTGCACCAGTTTGTTGAGTTTGGCTGCCACCTGCTCCGGGTTGGCGCCATCGGCCAGCAATAATGTTGCCTCCATGTTGTTCGACGACCAATCCATATTTCCTGTCAAATGCGCCTCCCAGTTGGCGAGGAACTCGAACTTACGCGAGCTCTGCGGCGTCAGGTCTTCGAACACGGCCGTTATCTCGAAGTCGCGCTTATTCTCGTAGCGGATACTTTTGCCGATCGCCTCTTCGGGGCTTCCAAAAAACAGGTTTGCCATCTTTCGCGAAATCGCCAGTCCTTTGATATCCTTCAGGGCTGTCTTGGGATCGCCGGCGATGACCGGGTAGCTGAACATCGTCAGAAAATCATTGCTGGCGCGGGAACCTTCCAGCTTGTGGATCTTATCGCCCACCTGAAAAGTTTCCGCTTTGCCCCAGGGCATTGAATAGCCAGTGGCATAAAAGGCTAAGCCTTCCACTTCCGAAATGGCCTCCTTCACGTCGTCGATGAGAATGTGTGTCGCACTGTCGTAGTAGCGTCGCGGGGTGTTGTATACGCTCTCCACACCCGATGCCGAGCGGGCGGTCATGTAGACATTGTAAAGATGATCGCCTTTGGTGTGAAAGTTGTCGACTGCTTTCTCGTCGGCCACCCAAAGGAAGATGGCCATGCAGCACGTCATGCCGATGGCGAGGCCCACGACGTTGATGGCTGAAAACGCTTTGTGACGCAACACCTGGCGCAGGGCCACCGTGAAGTAATGTCCGATCATGTTCATAGGAAGTAAGGGATAAGATGATGATGATTTTCGTTTTATGGCAAAGGGCTTCATGAAGCCCAGCACATTGCGCACATAGTCGCGCCGGGCCGCGGCCACACCGTGGTGGCGGCACTGAAAGTAAAATTCTTCCAGCATATCGCCGTGTATTTCTTCCAGCAGTTCGGGAGCACAATACCATTGCAACAGCCGTGTGGCCCAACGGGGCGGCGAAGGTGGAACTTGAAAGTGGCTCACGCTGTGAAAGATTTGAGGTTGGAGGGCACGGCACTCCACAATGTTGCCCGCACTTGTTGAATGTCGCGCAGCGTCGTGCTGCCGTAAGCGGTAATGCTAAAGATCCTTTTGCGCCGTCCGCCGCGTTCGGGCGTGGGGTCGCTCATTTTTGAAACGATCATGCCCTTCTCTTCCAGGCGTTGCAACGACGCATGGACTTGGTTGAGGCGCACGGACCGTCCCGTTTGCTCCAATATTTCGTGCATGATGTTCACGCCATAAGCCGCGCCTTCCAGCACGGCCACGATCAGCAGCACGATCTCTTCAAATTCGCCGAGGTACACTCTCTTCATGGAGTTTTTATTAAATCCATTTTTGCTGATCAAATACTCTGCCATAGAAAAACGGCGAAATCTTAGCGGAAATCGACTTTTTGAATTGACCCGCGCACGGATCTGTCCGGAATGGAAACACTGCCGTTCGGGGGCGATCGATGGAAATGCATCAGGTTAGAATGTCAACAACCTCCTTCCATGCCATTTTTTGATTGTCATGTAATCGTATCGCCGCCCGAACCGGAATACGTCCATCCTATATCAAATAGCGTTACTTTTGGCAAGCTTACTAATGCATACGAAAATGAACTCCGAAGAACTTCGCAATCTCCAGGCTCCGCTGAAAGATAAATATCGAGACCAACCCAAATCTGCCACGATCACGCTACGCGCCGAAGGAAAGATCGGTGAAGGTATTTCTTGCAAAGTGGAAACGGGAAAGGCTATTGTTGAAGCGGGGCTCCACCCGGCTACCGGTGGAGACGGTATGCTGGCGTGCTCGGGCGATATGTTGTTGGAGGCGTTGGTGGCGTGTGCCGGAGTAACCCTGCGTGCGGTTTCAACGGCCATCGACATTGAAATAAAAGGAGGCAGTGTGCGTGCGGAAGGTGATCTCGATTTTCGCGGAACTTTGGGTGTATCAAAAGAAGCGTCTGTGGGATTCAAGACGATACGACTCAAATTTCAATTAGACACGCAAGCAACAACCGAACAAATCCAGACGCTGGCAAAACTGACGGAACGTTATTGCGTGGTGTATCAAACACTGGCAAAAGGGGTTCCGGTGGAAAGCACCTTTGATAAGGTGGAGGCTAAGTAATACCATTTTTTTTCTGCTTGGCTGTTGGTGTTTTATCCACACCGAATGAAGTTGTTGGCGGGACATCAACTGCTGCGGATCATTCGTGACGCATGGAATCGGATGGGTTGGCGCGGGCAGCGCGGAGGGATTCCAGGCCTACGGTGGCAAGTATGATCGCCAAGATGAGCAGGCAAATCACGATGTAGAATCCCTGGCCCAAGGCTGCTTTATAGGCAAAGGTCTCCATCCACAGGTGGATGGAAATGAAGGCTATGGGGACGCCGATCAGAAACGCGATGGCGGCCAGTTTTATGTAGCGCGAAGTAAGCAACAAAAGGATCTGTCCGGTGGACGCGCCCATGACCTTGCGGATGCCGATCTCTTTCACTTTTTGTTCGGCGGTGAAAGAGGCCAGACCGAACAAGCCTAAACAGGCAATGAGGATGGCCACGCCCGCGAGGTAAGTAAAGATCTGACCCATCTGTCGTTCGGTTTGATAGAGGCGGCCGAACTCTTCGTCCATAAACCAATACTGAAAGGGTGTGGCCGGATAAACTTGCTTCCAGGCTTGGACCAGGTGTTGGATCAGTTCCGGGATGTTGCCACCTTCGAGTTTCACATACATCATTTCGGACGCTGCGGATTTTGCGCCGATGGCTACAGGGGCGATGGGCAGCCGCACGGATGCATAGTTAAAATCTTTTACCACCCCGATCACTTTGTGTCGCGTAACGCGGCGCTCCATTCCGCCCTGCTGCTCGAAAAAGGTCACTTCCTCCGCCTCCAGTCCCAAGGCTTTTTCGGGGGTTATGCCCAACGCTTTCACTGCTTTTTCATTGAGCAGAATGGCCGAGCTATCGGCAGGATTATCGACCGATAAGCTTCTACCGGCCACCAACTCCAGACCAAACAAGCTACTGAAATCAAAGTCGCCATCCAGTTGGTCCCAGGAGTAAATGGTCTGGCTCACCGCATCGAACTTCATGGATCGCTGCAGGTTGCCAAACGTTTCCCTGCGCGGCAAATGCGGACCTGTTGAGATCTCTTTGACATGAGGGTCTTGTTTGGCGATTTGTTTATAGGCCGCCATCTTGTCTGCGGTGATTTGCCCCAGGCGCACGGTAACTACTTCATCTTTGTGCTCACTAAGTCGTGTATGATCAATAAAAGAGAGCTGGCGTTGGATGACGTAGGTGCCGGTGAGCAGGACCAGGGTGATGCATATTTGCAGGATCACCAGAACCTTTCTAAAATTTTCCGGGCCACGGCCGGTGACCAGCGTCCCCTTCAACACCGCCACCGGCCTGAAACCCGACAGATAAAAAGCGGGATAACTGCCGGCGAGAATGCCCACGGTGACAAATACTATCAGCAACAGATACAGCGTCTTGTTCTGGCCAACGACCAACAGGTCGAAATTCTTCAACGTCAACATATTGAATGTCGATAGAAACACGGCAAACAAGATCAAGGCGAGAACCATGGCGATGCCCGTCATCAAAAATGATTCGCCCAGAAATTGGGTCACCAGCATGGCCTTACTCACCCCCAATGTTTTGCGCAAACCCACTTCCTTCGACCGGCGGATGCTCCGGGCGGTGGCCAGGTTCATGTAATTGATGCAAGCCATCCCCAGGATCAGTAAACCGATCGAACCGAAAATGTACAGGTGCGTTTTGTCGCCTGGCGCATCCAATTCAAATAAGAAACCGGTAGTAAAATGTACGTCGGGCAGCGGTATCAATATTGGGTGCGTGGTCTTGGCAAATTCAAGGTTCTTGTCGAAGATCTGCTGAAGTGTTTTCGACACTTTGTTCATGTCGGTGCCCGGCTCTACATTTATAAAGGAGTAAGAAAAAGAATCCCTCCAGGAATTGATGCGGTCTTCGTCGTTGCGTTTCCACAGTGGATTTAACGCAACGCAGTTCGCGATGAAGTCGGGTTTGAAGTGCGCGTTGGAAGGAAAGTCTTTCATCACGGCGCCCACCGTGAAAGCAAAGCTCATGCCGTCGCGTACATAGGTGATGGATTGTCCTATCGGGTCCTTGTCGCCAAAATAACGACGGGCCGTTGTCTCGCTGAGAATGACCTCTTGCGGGTTTCTCAAAACCTGCCGGGCGTCGCCGGTGCTGGCCAAGGGCAGGGAAAAAATATCCGTGAAGGTGGAGTCGACCCAAAAGAATTGTTGTTCTACGTATACGTTGTCGGGGTTGCCCGTCCAGACGTTCCCGGGCCAGCCGAAACGCGAAAACCGGGTCACGTGCTTCACTTCGGGCATCATCTCTTTTAGCGTCACGCTCCACAGTCCCGCAGCGCGCGAGTCCCTGCCCTCTTTACCATCAAAACGCTCGAACGAATAGCTGATGCGATACGTATTTGCCGCGTCCGGATGAAACGTGTCGTAGGTGGTTTCGTCCACGATATAAAGCGCGATAAAGAGGAAGCTGGCCAGGCTCACCGCCAGTCCGCAAAGGTTTATGGCGGTAGACGATCGCGAACGGATCATGTTCCGGATGGCGATGGTAAAAAAATGTTTCAACCGATCGCGCAGTGGGAGCATTTGGTGATGGCTCTTCTTGCGCGGCCGGGAGCGATACAGGTTGGTGGCGTCCAACACGTCGCGATAGTACTGCAGGCGGGCTTTGAACAGTCCCTCCTGCTCCACGCGCTGTTGAAACAATTCGTAGAGGTCGCCTTCGATCTCCTCGATCAATTCGGCGTGACAAAACCATTGGAGAAGTCGCTTGGCCAGCGCCGGTGGAGTATGTTTCGTCGCCATGATGTTTAATTCTGTTGTAATAATATTTTCGGAAGCAGCGCCCACATTTGCTTGCGGATGGCCTGCGCATCGCGAAGCGCCTTCACACCGGCCGCCGTCAAGATGAACAGTCGCTTGCGTTTACCACCCCGCACTTCTTCGGCCTCGCCGAACCGGGAGGAGAGATAGCCCTTGTCCTCCAGGCGATGCAAGGCCGTGTGCACCGCGCCGATGTTCACGTTGCGGGCGGTCTGGTCTTCAATTTCTTGCCGGATGCTCACGCCATAAGCCCCATCGCGCAGGATGCCGACGGCCAACAAAACGATTTCCTCAAATTCGCCCAGGTAGGTTCCTTTCATAACGCTGATATTATTTATAAATGTATATATTATTATTGAATTTAAAAATCCCTGCTTTTCGTCATGCCGTCAATAGACGTCCGACGGAACATCCCCCAAGCGGGGACATACCGAGCATCCAAAGTCAACGCGACAAAAAAAAATTGTTAAAAAGTTCCTAACGAATTGTTAAAAGCAAGATTTCAATGCTTGGGATATATAAATTGGAATACAGTTATACTCGCTAACCTAAACTCCCCCCAGCATGAAGAAAGCATTCCGTCAAATGTTCTTTAGCATTGCCCTGGTCTCCGGCCTTGTATGGCAGCCGTTGCAAGGCCACTGTCAAAACGGCGCTTCAGCCGACAAAAATTTAAAGATCACTTCCTCCGGCGCATTGGAGATCACGCCATCGGCGTCGTCGTCGCCCGACGACTTCAACTGGTATTCCGGCAAATGGAAAATTCAAAACAAAAAACTGAAGACGCGATTGAGCAACAGCAACGACTGGACAACCTTCGAAGCCACGGACGACGTTCACAGCATCCTGAACGGCACCGGCTTCATGAATCACTACAAAACCACGGTCGACGGAAAACCTTTCGAAGGCTTGTCGCTCACCCTGTTCAACACAAAAACAAAACTGTGGAGCATCTATTGGGCGGACAGTCACACGGGCGTGATGGACAGCGCGCCGGTCGTGGGTTCGTTTGACGGCAAGATCGGCACCTTCTATTCCAAAGATGTTTACAACGGCAAACCCATTCTGGTCAAAGCACAATGGGACATCACCAACCCGGACAAAGCCGTTTGGAGCCAGGCGTTCTCGGTCGACAACGGCAAGACATGGGAATGGAACTGGCACATGTACGAAGAGCGCCTCCCCGGCGATGTGGGACAGGCCCGACGCGCCCTTTTGAAAGCCGACCCCGCCCTCGCCATACCCGCTTTGACATTTGACGCAAAAGGCGAATTGAAAATTACCGCTTCGGCAACATCCTCACCACACGATTTCGATTTCCTGGTGGGGCGCTGGAAAATGTATCATCGAAGACTGAACAAACGGTTGGAGAACGGTCAGGACTGGACGGAGTTTGAATCGACGGACGAGAATTTCAAAATACTGGGCGATGTCGGCAACACCGACACGTATTATACCACCGAGATGCCCGGCCCCGACGGGACCCGCGGCAGTGGCAAGCCCTTTGAAGGCGTGACCGTACGCCTCTTCGACACGAAAACAAAATTATGGAGCTTGTATTGGGTAGCCAGCAACGTCAGCACCCTGGATCCGCCGGTGGTGGGTTCGTTTGAAAACAATGTCGGGCATTTCTTTTGCAAGGACACGTTCAAAGAGAAAGATGTCATCGTGCTGTTTCGCTGGGACGTGCGCGACAAAGAGAATCCGGTTTGGAGCCAGGCCTTCAGCGCCGATAAAGGAAAAAGCTGGGAATGGAATTGGTATAATGTCTCGGAGCGGGTCAAATAAGCACGCGGTGCTATTCGTCCACCTCGCCCAACAAAGCGCAGGCGATGGATAGCTCCGCCAAAAGCTTACAGCACTCTTCCCAAAGCACACCCGCTTCAAGCACATCAATGGCGACAGAGGCTGTTCCCAGGATCGCGGCACAAAGAAGCAATACCCGGCTCCTGCCGTGCAGGTGACGCCACAGCATAAAACTGACAACACCTCCAACACCTGCCGCGGAGATCACCGGAAGTTCGTTGATCAGGCGCGAACGGGAAAAATTGTGCGTAACATGAAAAATGATATACTCTTTCATTCGCTCATGAAACATGAAACGCTCATCGAGGGCGAGCACGAAAAAGAAAGCCGCTATCAGAAACCAAGGAAACCAGCCGCGGCGCATACCGATGATCAAGGCTACGGTAGCCGACACCACCAGCAACACACCCGACAACCATGTACCCACAGAAGATTCCCCGGCAATGATCAACACGGGGTAGTAGTGATTAGAGGCCAGCGCTATGAAAAGAACCAGGACAAAGAAAACACAAAGCAGCCCCGCCGCTTTGCCGGCAGACCGGCGGGCTTTCATGTGCAGTCGACTTCACGACCCCAATCGATAATTTTCCACTCGCCTTTGTCATTGATGAACCACAAGGCTTCCGCCATCACATCGCTGCTGGCTCCCGAAAATGTGCCGGAGACACAAGCGAGATCGGGTGTGCCATCGCCGTTGAGATCGGCAGTCCATACACCGGTCTGGCGTGTCACCGCGCAGGAAGCAAACGCTTCACTTTTATACGCGATGTATACGCCTAATATGTCACGCTCCGCAAGATCGGTGGAGCAGGCAAACTCACTTTGAGGCAAACTGGAAACACAACCGTATTCCTCGTAAAGTTTCACCTGCACAGAAAGAAGGTATGCGGGCACAATACCTTTTTCGGTTAAAAAGAATGCAGGGATACGGCTATCGAATTCGTGAATGAGCGAGCCGATCCCATTCACTTCATGCTCGGGCCCATCATAGGAGTTGAGTGGGGGACCAAACGTTACGTGTGCACTGGCGCGTTTGAAAGAGAACATCGACTTTAGCAAATAACTCGTGTTCTCCGTGATGCCGGCAATAAAACGGGTTTCGGGATTTCCATTGGGATCGGTAAATACCGCGCCGTCGGGCGACGATCTTTTTGAAATAAATGGAGCGCCTCCCAGAAAGAAAAATCCGTTGTGCTGAAAAACCTGGGAGGCATTTATCTTGGGAAGTCTGAGATACGATGAGTCATCCGCCTCTGGCACCCGGGTCAGCTGAAACAGATCCGGACAGGGGCCCGGTTTTGGTAATCCGTTGGCCATAGACTGCTGATAGGCGAGTATCGCTTCGTGCGCCCTTGCTACGGATGACTTGATGAGCATGCTGTCGTTTGGATCTTTACGGATACCATTCTCCCCGACGGCATAGTATAGGCTGTCTTTCAGATTCACCGCGTCATGAAACAAAGCTTTCACCTCCAACAGCGCGGGAATGCTCTCAAGGGATGCCAGCACACTATCCTGGGTGGCGCCGCTGTATCTGATCGGCGTAAGGGGAATCCTTTCCGTTTCTTCCGTCTCTTCGGGAACGGCGGCAACGCTGTCGGCTTCGGATTCTTGTGTGGCTGTTTTAGATGCGCAGCCCACCCCTGCGAGTAGACACAGGCTGACGGCTAACGGGCTCAGGAAGTATTTCATAGGAGGGTTTAGGAGGGTGAATAAACAGGAAATGCGCAAACAAAGCAAGTTCCCTGCCCTCGCCGTTGTGCGGAGCGCTAAAAATATATTTTTAACAATTCCATCATCACTTTCGGCCCACCACCCTGTATCTTGTTGCATGATTTTGAAAAGCCATATTCTCAGCGTCTCGTTTTGCTTTTGTTTTGTTTTCGCCGTGGGGCAGACTTTCCAGGTCGTGCCGCTTGGCGTGAAGGGTGGCAGTGACGAGAGCAACTTGTCGGCCTACCTCGTGGGAGCGGCCGGCGCCAATGCCTACGTTTGCCTTGACGCCGGCACCGTGCATGCCGGTCTTGAAAAAGCAATTGCTTCCGGAGCCTTGAAAGGCGATGGCCCCACGCTCCTCAAAGAAAACATCAAAGGGTACCTCATCTCCCATCCCCACCTCGACCACGTGGCCGGCCTCATCCTCAACTCTCCCGACGACTCACCAAAACCCATTTATGGTCTGCCCTTTTGCCTCGAGGTGATCAAAGAAAAATATTTCAGCTGGAAAAGCTGGGCAAATTTTGGAAACGAAGGCGAGAAGCCGATGCTGAACAAATATCGCTACACCGCCCTTGCCCCGGGGCAGGCCGTCGCCCTCGAACAAACCACGCTGCGCGTGCAGGCCTTCGAACTGAGTCACGCTTCACCCGGACAAAGCACCGCATTTCTGATCGAACAACATGGCGACTACCTCTTATACCTGGGCGATACAGGCGCCGACGACGTGGAGCAGTCGAACAAGCTTGCCACTTTGTGGCAACAGGTCGGTGGGCTGGTAAAGACAAAAAAACTCAAGGGTATTTTCATTGAGGTTTCCTTTTCAAATGAACAACCCACAAAATTATTGTTTGGTCATCTGACACCGGCTTTACTCATGAAGGAACTGGCCGTGCTCAACAACGCCTCCGGAAACGGTATCGCCGGTTTGCCCGTGGTGATCACGCACATGAAGCCGTTGGGCGACCGTGAAGAAAAAATCAAGGCCCAATTAAATTCTTTGAATACGCCAGGCGTTAGGTTGGTGTTTCCAGTGCAGGGAGAATTGATGAAGTTTTGACCCAGCGATCAGACACCGGTTTCCGTTGGGCAACATCACGCCGCAGCCAGGCTTGTCCCGTCTGTGTTGGCAGGCTGACCTGGGTTTTGAAATTATAAACCGCCAAGACGCGAAAGCCCAGGCGGCTTATACATGCAATTCTTAAGAGCATTAAACCAACACACCGCCGCCATCGACGGTAACCACCTGGCCCGTGCTATACGATTGCTTCATGAGGTATAAATAAGTTTGAGCGATCTCGTCGGCATCCCCCACTTTCTTAACCGGCAAGGCTTCAGCAGTGGCTCTATACAAGTGCTCACGGTCCCCGGCGCTCAGCGATGACCACAGATCGGTCTTCACCACACCCGGCGAAACAATGTTGACCCGGATGGGTGACAACTCCATCGCCAGGGCACGGGTCAATCCCTCCATGGCCCCGCAGATGCTGGCACCCAACGACCATCCCTTTCCAGGACGCACGCTGGCGATGCCGCTGGTCAGGGTGATGGAGCCGCCTTCCCGGATGGATGCGCTGCCATACTTCACGGATAAATAGGCACCCCAATACCGGATATCAAAATATTGGCGTGCATGCGCAAGATCCGAGCCCGCAATGGCACTGATGCTGATGTTCTCCCCTGCCGTATAGACCAGGTGATCAAATTTGCCGATCGATTTAAAAAAACCGCTGATCTGATCTTCCACCGACAGATCGACCACATAACCTTTCGCGGTAGATGGCAATTTCTTTACCGCTGCTTCCATTCTTGCTTGATTGCTGGAAGCGATCACAACCTCCGCGCCTTCCGCTCCGGCGGCCTGGGCTGTGGCCAATCCTATACCCGAGCTTCCTCCCAAAATGATGATCCTTTTTCCTTCCAGCGAAAATGTTTTGTCTTTTGTGTCCATGACTTTCCTTTTTTTTTACAAAGGTCTCAAGACCACATCGCCGACAGTTTACCAAATGGTAAAAAAGGAAAGCCTATTTAAGATTTCTCCGGATCCGGCTTAGCGACTGCTGTGTGATCCCCAGGTAAGACGCAACATCGCTCAGGGACACTTTTAGCGCGATGTCGGATTGCTGGATCAAAAACAATTTGTAGCGGGTAGAGGAATCATAACCCAAATAGGTGTTCCTGATCTTGATCTTATCCAGTAACGCCTGTTGGGTGATCTGATCGATCAGCTTTTCCAGATAAGGAAGTTTCTTGTACAGGGTGAGCAGACCTGTTTTGGTAATGCTCAACACTTCCGTCGGGCAGGCGGCTACGATGTTTTCGTCGGCTATGGTTTCCTTCATAAAGCTTTCGAGGATGGTACAGAACTGGTTTTGCTTTAAAAAGTAATGCGTTACCCGCACACCATTGTCGTTGATGACGACGATCTTCAAAATGCCGCTGCAAATAAAAAACCGTTCCTTGCAAACATGACCGGACTGGAACAGGTATTCGCCTTCTTCAAAAGTCTTGGATTGAAAAGCATCCGCGATGATCTTCTGATCGTTTTCGGGAATGTTTATAAAGAGTTGCAAAAAGGAAATCAGCTTGTTCTCCATCTGTTCGAATCTTGAAATCGACCATCAAATATATATTTATCCCGCAAAGGATCATGAAAGGCCAAAAAATTATTCGTTCCTAAGGCAAGATAAAACAGCGCAAGTTTCGGGTTGAGGTTCTGTCGCATTATCACGCTCTTTGCTCCCAGCATTGATCAACCCAAACCATGAAACATAAAGTCGCCGCCTTCTTCTGTTCGCTTTTGATTTTTGATGCCTACGGGCAGGAGACGTTTAAACCGGATTCCATCAAGCCGCACGTGTGGGCCATTCCCACAACGGACAACATCCGCCTCGACGGAAAGCTGCTGGAAGGATCGTGGACAAAGGCACAGGCCGCCACCTCGTTCACCCAGGTAGAGCCCTACCAGGAAAACAAAGCCAATGACTCCACCGAAGTCAGGCTGCTCTATGATGACCGCTACATTTACATTGCCGCCTTTTGTCGCGACACGTTGGGCGCCAAATCGCTAAAAGCCCCGGACCTCATGCGCGACTTCAATTGGCGGGCACACGACACGTTCGCCATCGTCTTCGATGGATTTTGTGATCACCGGAACGGCATGTCGTTCGTAACAAATCCTTACGGTGCACAAAAGGATTACCTCTCGTTTGACGACACCTACTTCGACAGCGATTGGAACGGGCTTTGGCAGGTGCGCACCGCACGAAGCGATTCGGGTTGGGTGGCGGAGTTTGCCATTCCATGGAAAACGTTGCGCTATGCAAAAAAAGACGTTCGCGAAATGGGTATCAATTTTCTCCGGCTGCGTCGGCAAAGCAACGAGATCTCGGTATGGTCCAAGTATCCGCGATCCTATGGCTTCAGCCGCATGGAGTATGCCGGTATCCTGAAAGGCATCCAGCCACCCGCGCCCGGCACCAATTTACAGGTCAACCCCTACGTGCTCTTTTCGCGCCATGACAAGGATGGCTCGAACAGCGTGAGCTATAAAATCGGTGGCGAAGCAAAGTGGGCCATCAACCCCAACACGGTAGCCGACTTCACGTTCAACACCGACTTTGCACAGGCCGACGCCGACCTGCAAGTGAACAACATCACCCGCTTCTCGGTGTTCTTCCCGGAGAAGCGACAATTCTTTCTGGAGAATGCCTCTCTTTTCGGACCCGGCATTTCTCCAAACGACGACTTGTCGGGCGGCAACATGATCATACAACCTTTCTTCAGCCGTCGCATTGGCTTGGATGCAATTGGAAATCCTGTTCCCATCGACGCGGGCGCGCGCGCGGTATATCGCTCTTCGAAAAGAAGTGTCGGTGCCATGCTGGTCCGGCAGCATGCCTACGATACGCTGCCCGTTAGCCATTTTGCCACGGTGCGCTATACGGAAAACGTGGGAAAGCAAAACCGGCTGGGCGTTCTCGTCACGACAAAATCATCGCCCGGACACGTCAATGGCGTGACGGCACTCGACGGTTTTTTCCGTTTTGGACGAGCGCATTCTTTCAGCGTCATGGCCATGCATTCGGCCACCACGGCGAAACCGGGCGGGCTTGCGGCTTATGGGCGTTATTTCTATACGACAAACCAGTTTAAGTTTTGGCTTAGCGAATCGATCGTGACAAAGGACTTCAATCCTCAAGCCGGCTTTGTGTCCCGGCAAGACGTTGTCGCCACAGCGCCGGGTTTCTTTTGGTATTACCGGGGACAAAGATTGCCCTACCGGAAATTCATCCGCTCGTTTGAGCCGGGCGTGGCAGCGGAATTTTATCATTCGATCACCCGCGGTGAACTGATCGAACGGTCTGTAAAAATAACGCCCGTGTGGCTCACGTTGCAGGCAGGGGGATATATCGGGTTGAGTATAACGCCCTCCTATCAATACCTCTCCGCTCCGTTCGAACCCCTCGGTGTCTATATCCCCGCCGGGGAATTTAACTACACCCGCTATGCCCTCTCCGTGGGAAGCAATGCCTCGCGAAAAGTCTCCTATGTTTTTCTGTATGAAAGCGGCAGTTACTTCAATGGGCGGCTGGACCTGACGGACCTCCAGCTCAACCTCTCGCCACTTCCCAACATTGCGCTGAAGCTGCGCTACAATGACAACTATTTTCAGGAGGTAGGCGATCAGTTTACGACACTGCATGTGAGACTGTATACCGCCCAACTGCGGCTGGCGCTCAACCCTCGGTTGCAGTTGGTAGGCCTCTTCCAAAAGAATACTCAAACCCATACGAATGCCTACAACGTAAGATTGTCCTGGGAGTATAAACCTTTGTCGTATGTGTACCTGATCTATAACAGCCGGGCAAGTACTACCGATCCCTCGACCCGGGAGGGCGCGCAGATCGCCAAAGTAAGTTTCCTCAAACAGTTTTAGGATGGTGCGTCCAACCCAGATCAACCTTTTATGCGTGTAGCCCGCATCAATTGAAAATGAAATTGTAATTTTGGAGTCACCGGACGGCATGGTCCGGGCGATTCCAAAATCACGCGTATGAAAAAGATCCTTACCGCTTTCTCCCTTGCCGGCGCCTTGCTCGCCGGGTGCAGTTCCCACTCGCTGGACCGCGAAAAAGTCGAGCAACTGCTCCAGGAGGCAAAGGCCTATCCCAAAATAGTGGACTACAATGTTTTTTGTGGCGACGACGTCACCGTGCAGAAAGTGCTTGCCAATGGTCTGGAGAAAGACGGCTATGTGACGGCCCAGGTGGACCATACTTCGGCTGACATCGGTCAACCCCTGGTGCACTTCACGGAAAAGTCAAAACCTTATTTTCTGCCCACGTCCGACACAGCCAAGTCGATCAACGTACAAAAAGTAAAGCTTGCCGACGAACAGCTTTTCGAGATAGACAAGATCACGATCAACGCAGAGGGCAACCGGGCATTGGTGGAATACACCACGACAATGGAGAACCTAACCCCGTTCGTGGTGATGTTGGATCAGGAAATGAAAACAAAGCAAACCCGCGAAACCTACTTCGCGAAGACCGATGCGGGATGGGAATGGGAAAAGAAGGTCATAAAAACCAATTCAAGGAAAAAATAAGAACAACAGTCGTATCGCTGGAGAAACTTCCGTTAAGATCATCCGGACTCCGCTTCAAACAGCGCGCTGCTTATCATCGCTTGACTTATCTGCATGCAACAATAACCCCAGCCTAAAGACTGGGGTTACGGGCAAAATCCAACAAGAGCTTACTGGCTCAGATTTTAAATCCTAACGAAAGGTAAAGACTCCTTCCATCGCCTGGCAAAATTCCAGGGCCAGGATACATATTGATCCTCCGGCTGAAATAGCGCGTGTCAGCAAGGTTGTTTACACCGCCTGAAACGTGAAACTGTTTTAGGAACGACCAATTGAAAGACCAATCGCAGAGCGTGTAGGACGGGATCTCACCTACCAGACCGGTGGCCGAAAACGCCGTATTGTTCGCATCATTGAACTGGTTGCTGACATAGCTCACTTGTACGGTCGTTGAAAATCTTCTGTGTATGAATTCAAGACCCCCACGCTCCATCCAGTCGGGCACATTCTCCACGTGTTTGTCGACCAGCGATATATCGGAACTTCCGTTGTTGACCGAGCCACTGGTGTAGCGCGCATGCGTAAAGGCCAATGAACTGAACAAGCGCACATCCGTGACGCGCGTATTTTGTTTTACCGGTCCCAGGAGGGAAAGACTAACGTACATTTCAAATCCTTTCGCCACCGAATTTCCCACGTTGGTTGTGAGCAGATAGGTGGAGTTATCACTCGCATGTGCCGTCACTTTGCCGATCTTATCACCGTAGAAGAGATAGAATGCGTTGATATCAAAGGTGACGAAGTCAGCCAGGTGGCCGCGGTAACCGGCATCCACATCGTAGCCCTTGCTGTCTTTCAGGTTTGGGTCGATCACCCCGATCTGATCTGCTGGCGTGATGCTGGCATACAAATAGGGCCGGTACGCTTGCGAGATGTTCCCGTACAACTGTGTTCCCGGCGACACCTGGTATTGCAGCCCCGCGCCAAAAAGCGGAAAGGTGCGATTGCCCCTATAGGCTACGGGGAAAGTGGCATTGTTGATCACGCCCACCAGGTCGGACTTTATTATTTCATAGCGGAATCCGGGTGTGACGGAGAAATTTTTACCCAGGTAAAATACGTTCTCCACAAACGCCGCATAATTCAGGGTGCTGAATTTCAGATCGATGCCATAGGGACCGATCAGGCTCAGGTCAAAATCGCTTCCTGTTGTGCCTTTGCCTTTCTGCTGCCGCTTGGTGTGTTCATTGAAATAACGCAAGCCGCCCGCCAATACGCCCTTGATCTTGCCCATTTCGTAGTGGTGTAACAACCGCGCTTCCGTCGTAAAGCCACTGTAGTAGTCGCGATCGACTTGGCGTGGATTATACGAACCGATCGCCGTGTTGACCGTATCGGCAACGTTGGCGGTATTGATAAACTGCACACTGCTCCGCTCACCCCAAACCACATGCGACGTGATTTGCAGGTGCGTGGATGGAGACAGGGCATAGCTAAAAAGTAGCGCCGGAACATTGATCTTGGGACTGAAATAATTCCGTGCCCGGTTTGACTGCCGTGCATCGGCCTCGAACATGACATCGGTCTGGCCGCCGGCGATCTGCTGCCGGTAGTCCATCCGTGAGAACTGGAAGGCGATGCTTCCCTTTTCCGAAAAATGAAATCTTATGCTGGCATACATGGCCTGGTAGTTGAACGCCGAGTTCGGTCGCCATCCGTCGCCGTGACGATTGTCGTAGTAGGCATAGTAGTTCACTTTGCCTTTTGTTCCACCGATCGCATTGAAGGAATTGAAGAAATTGAAAGACCCCACGGTTTGCTCACTCTCCAGCGAAAATACCTTTGACGTATCGCCTTCTTTCATCACATAGTTCATCATCCCCCCAAACTGACTCCCAAACTGAAGCGCGGCCGACCCCCTGACGAGTTGAACTTGCTTCACGCCTTGCATAGGCGCGGTGTAGTGATTCTCCGGGTATCCAAACATATCCGAGTTGGTGTTGTAGCCATTCTGACGCATGTTCATCTCGATGGACCGGTGTGCATCGGTACCGCGCGTGCCGATGTTCATTTGTGTTCCAGCGCCATCCATGTCCCAGAGGTTCACACCCGGCATGCGGGCAAAAATGGTCCGGCCCACGTTCTGCGGCAGGTTCGCTTCGCCGTTCTTCAAGGTGATGACATCCGTTTTCTTTCCGGCAAAAATATTCATGCCCACCACGTCGGACAGTGCATGCTGCCTGTCCGGGTAGCCCTCCACGGTCACGGGCCCCAGCAGCGTAGATTTAATCGTGTCCTTTTCTATGGCTTGCGCGCTTACCCTGACGCAAAGGCATGGCCACAGGAAAAGTATAAGTAAACGTATACTCTTGTTCATATAGATTTCTTGGTAATAAATAATGATCGCATTCAGAATGAATCCTTTCTGAAAAGCAAAAGATGATGAAGCGTATCTCCTGTTAAGATTCGAAAATACGTTGTCGATGGATGGCAAAAATTATCCGAGACAGGGAGGATGAAAAATAGAAGACAACGCACTAAAATGATAGAGGTCTGTCACCGGAACGTGCTGCAGCAAGCGGCTCCACCCGGTTTCAATAGGCTCCTTCACGGTTGCACTGAGTGTATAATATTTAGCGAAAGAAACGTCGACGCCTTTTTGGGTGCTGCCGGACTTATGGTTTTGGTCGGCCATGGTTTTAGAGAGATCGGCAAGCGCCTCCCTTACTTCAGAAGTTTTGGTGTCGCGAAGACAGATAATATAGAGCGTGTCCTGATACAATTTCTGTTTCACGAAGTGGTACAGTTCGCCCTCCACGGTGATTTCCCCCTGGGCTTTCCGATATTCATCATCGTCTTCGTTAAAACGCGAGGCCAGGGGAATTTTGAGGAGCAGGTTACCCGCTATTTCGTTTTCATTGCCACTGATCTTTTGAACGGCCTCGGCATAGTTTTGTTTTTCCATGAACAGCAACACTTCATAATACCCGACGGTATTGAGCAGGATGAGGAGCAGGAAGAAAAAGCTAAAAAGCCGCTTCATTGGTGGTTGGGCTACGGGTCATAATACTACGAAAATTTTAGTGCTTTGCCGCGCACACAAAGAAACGATGCCCTCCAGGTATCGGCCTGGAGGGCAAGGGTCATGCAAGAAAGTATTCAGCCAAACTTTAAAGGGAACGCAGTCCCCCATCCAGCAACAACTCTGCGCCAATCATATAGGCAGCTTCGTCGGACGCCAGATAGAGGGCGGCAGCGTATCGACGGGGCTGTTGGTCCGGAACGCATCGCTCCATCAGGATTATCCATTCATCAACGCTTGGTCGCCTTCTGCCGCTCCAACTCGGCTTGTTTTCTTATTTTCTTCCGGTGCATCGTTCCCCAGGCCGTCAGCGCCTTCAATACATCCCGCAGCGAATCCGCATATCCGGTGGCTTCATATTCAACGACTACCGGGAATGTGTCGGCATGGATGTTCCGTGTAACAAAGCCATTCATTTCCAGATCCTTTAGCTCACTTGACAATACGCGTGCGGAAATACCTTCTACCGTACGCTGCAACTCATTGAATCGCTTCGCACCGTCCGACAGGGCGATAATAATGCGCAGTTTCCATTTCCCTCCGATGACATAAAATGCATCCCCGACAGCATTCAAACTGGTGACACATTCCGGGTGAGAAAGCTTTTTTGAATTTTTTATCGCGGTCATAGCGTTTTCTTTAAGCTTACCAAAAGGTTACTACTAACCTTTTGTATACTAGTAACAAACCGATAGCAAAGGTAGCTATTTTTGTGTCAACAAAGCGCAAAACCGACCGTCATGACGTCGAAAAAATCAAATCGATTGTACACCCTTCGAAGAACAGAACGATGAGCTAACCCTTCCGCCGAAGATATATCCGGGAGGGTTGCTTCACCTGTTTTCGAAACAAAATCTACGGATACACCATGAAAAAAATATTGCACATCATCTCCAGTCCCCGCGGCGCGGAGTCGAACAGTACGCAGCTGGGAAATACCATTATTGAAAAGATAAAAAAGCAACACCCGCTGAGCAGGGTAACGGTCAACAATGTTGTGGAGAAGCACTACGAACCGCTGCAGTCCATCCACGTGACGGCCTACCGGCTTCCGGAAGACAGTCAGACGCCGGAACACAAACATGCCCTTCGCGATTCCAATACTGCGGTGAGCGAGCTATTCGATGCCGACATCGTTGTTATCAGCCTCCCGCTCTATAACTTCGCTATCCCTGCGGCACTGAAGGGCTGGATAGATCACATCGTGCGTGCCGGCAAGACGTTCAGCTACCAGACCGGAAAGCCTGAGGGACTTTTGACCGGGAAGAAAGTCTATCTTGCCATCGCCTCCAATGGCGTCTACACAGACGGGCCGATGAAATCCATGGACTATGCAGAACCCTACCTTCGATTTATTTTGGGTTTCCTCGGTCTCACCGACATCACCACGTATCGCATCGAAGGCGCGGGAATCCCAGGCGTGATGGAGACGGCCGTACAAAAAGGGTTGGAAAGCGTGTTGGCCTGAGCGGCGGCGGCTCTAAAAATGCACTCGCCTTTGTTGAGCCGTTTCAACAAAGGCGAGTTTTGTTTTGTCATGTATCCTGAAACTTGACTTGAACCATGCGATCAGGAAATGGGATTCTTAAAATTATTTTCTGGGAATAGTGCGCAAAGCAACCGAAGACAAAGCAAAAATTCCGCCGCCCACCGACATAACGATGCCGTTTTTCGAAGCCGCCCATCCCAGCAAGAAAATGCCAAGCCCGACAACGGCTGAGGCAATAACAATGACCGCGACCCCAAACACATTCTGGCGACGCGCTTCTGCATGATGCGCGCCCGATGGCTTTGCGATGCCCGATTGTTCACGCGCCAAAATCAGCGCCCTTTCCGAAACCATCGCCTTCGAAGCATAATACCATTCAAAACACGCCAGCATCAGCAACGGCAGACCTACACCCAACAAGGTCTCGATCGTTCGATTGAATTTCAGACCGATGAGCGACGGGGCGATCACTTTAAAAAAAAGATTGATCAACAAGGCTACGATGGTGGTGGTGACGACGGAGAAAGCATTTTGCCGTTTCGAATACAACGACCAAATGATCGGCGCAAAAAGTGCGCCGCCCGCAATGGCCGCAATACTCAACACCACTTCAACAATGCCACCGGCCAGGGGCACCAGCATGGCCACACCGATCGTGCCCGCTCCGAACAACAACGTAAAGAGACGCGCCACCAGGATCTGTTCCTTCTCTGATGCTCCCGGGCGAAAGACGCTGCGATAGACATCCTGGGCAAAAACGGTAGCCGCCAGGTTGATGGTCGTGTTCGCTTTGCTGGAGGTGGCCGAGATCATACCCGACAGCACCAACCCGATCAACCCCGCCGGCAATACGCGTTGGCACAGCATCATGTAAGCGCCCTCCGGGTCGAGTCCTTGCAGGTCTGGGTTGATCACCCGGTAGATCATCGGGGGCAACATCCAGATGAGCGGGCTGATGAGGTACAACCCCGCAAACAGGTAAGCCACTTTTTTTGCGTTCCGCTCGTCCGACACGCTCGTGTAGCGCTGAACATATGACCAGTTGCCGCCGATGTAAACGGTTTGATACCCGATGAAGGCCAGCATGAAGCCCGCCGTGTAGTCGCTCGTGAACGGTTCGAAGAAATGCTCCGGCGCCTTTGTGAAGAGGCTGCTCACACCGCCGATTTCGCCGAAGGCCGCGGGGATCACGATCAATACAGCCGCCATCAGGATGACAAACTGCACGACGTCCGTTACGAGCACCGCCCATAGGCCGCCCGCGGCGGTGTACAGCACAATGACCAATCCAATCCCGATGATGCAGGCATTGAGCGAGAACGGCGTGGCCACATACACCATCTTCCCCACCGGATACAACACCGCACTGGTATTGACCAAACTCAGGATGAGGATGAGGTACGTATAAAATTGTTGTGCCTGGGTGCCGAATCGTTTGCCGATATATTCCGCCGCCGTGCGCGTGCCCGTGCGTTTCCACTTGGCCGCGATGAAGATGGCCACCAGAAAACCGCTGATGGCCATGGTGAGCTGTATGACGTTGGCCACGGCACCGTGCTTATAGGCAATGGACCCCCACACCACAAAGGTGCCGGCCGAAAAGTAACTGATAAACAACGAAAGACCGTTGATCCACCACGGTGTCTCACCGCCCGCTTCGAAGAAGGCTTGCCCGCTTTTGCTCCCCATGCGGGTAAACGTCAACCCGATGGCAAAGATGAGCAGGGCAAACACTATCATGACGATAAAATCGAGTTGTTCCATGGCGCGGGGCGTCGTTGTAGGGTGTAAAACTAAGTTAGGATGGACGTTGGCTCAAAGGTCTACGGCATATACTTTTATGCCATACGGTGGCACGGTGATGTCTACCGCAACGCCGGGGCGCAGCGTCTGGTTTTCGGTCAGCTCCGTGATGGCCTTTGCGCGTGCGCCGGGACGGATCTTGGAAAGATCGATGCGCAGCGTTTGCTGACGCGGTTCATTGCGGTCGTTGAGGATCACTGCATACACGCGCTGCTTCGAAACCGATTGTGCCATCATGCATTCCAGGTTAGGGTCGTCTAGCCGGAACAGGCCTTCGCGCAGCATGAGGTTGGCCGGGTCGTTATAGATCTTGCCGGGCGCAAAGCCATAGCTCTGGTGTGGCCCCACTTTTGGTGTCACAAAGCCACGTGGAAAAATCACGTTGTCGTTGGAGCGCAGTTGTGCTTCGGCCATCAGGTAGTCGGTGATCCAACCGATCTGCCACCAGGCGTGATGGGGATACGGTCCCGAACCTTTGTTCATTGCGCGCCAGTAATACGAAGCCACGCTCGTGGCCGAGTCCACAAAGGCATCGCGACCCAGGGCGCCGGCCCGCGCCATGTCGATGAGCAAGGAATCGCCCGTCAGTTTGAAAACGCGAACGAAGAGGCCGGCATGGCTCGCCAGCTGAATGGGTCCGTTGCGTTGGGCCGAGCCCATGATGCCCCCGTGCTCGAAACCGAGACCCGCTTGCGTGATCTCCCAATCCTGGCGTTTCGCGCCGTTGACCAGCTTCTCGCGTTGGGTTGGGATGGGGTGCGTATAGATCGAGGTGGTGTATATCCGTGCGGTAGCAATGGCGGCATCCTGATAGGCTTGTTTCTTCGTCAAATCATACAAGTCCAGCAACGCCTGGGCTGTTTGGGCCGTGGCAAAATCGGGAGCATACCGCGCATCACCACAAACGCCGAGGAAATGTCCTTTATCAACGCCGTTCTTCATGAGCCAGTCTGCTCCTTTCTCCGCCGCCTGGAGATATTTTTCATCTTTCAAGATCCGGTAGGCGACGATCAGTCCGTAGAATGTGGGGCGAAGATCCTTGATGTCGGTAAACAAGGGTTGTTGCGTTTGTTGATCATAGGCCACTTCCCAACTGCCGTCTTCCTTCTGCCATTTCAGCAACAGGTCCGCGCCCATGCGAAGCCGCTCGAGCAACGCTTTGTTGTCCGGTTCGAAGAGCAGGATATTTCCAACATCGAGCATCGTGTAGTACGTCAGGCTTACCGGTTCAACAAATTCTCCCCACTCCTCCACAAATATTTTGCGTTTCGCTAGATAGTACTGGCCGATGGCAGCGCCTTGAAAAAATCCGGGTTTCGTTTGCTGTTGCGCCAATTTGAAGTTCAGGGCATAAGGCAATACATTTTTTTCCAACAAGGGATCGCCCGTGGCATGCGCCAACATCCACATGGCACCGTAGTCGGAGTTCTTCATGGCGTCCTTCTGCGAGCCGACAACGCCCCCCAGGTAGGATTGTCCTCCAATTTTCAGTCCTTGATAGGATTCGATGTTCCACAGCGATGTTTTGGGATCGATGAGGTAGTGATGCATGGCTTCGATCCGACTGGTCAGTGATTGCCGGTTTGTGCGCAAGGCCAGCGTGCGCTTGAATTGATAGATGTCGTTGGCGGCGTGGTTCACATTTTTATACCAGTTGCCGTTTTGCACACTGTAGCGGAATTCAAAGGCGATCGTGTCGCCAGCCTTTAGCAGCGACGGCTTTTCACCCAACACCGGAAAATACAACGATGGTGCCAGGGCCGCGTCGCGGTTCTTGTGCGAAATGCCGATGTGCCATTCCTCATGGGTGTTGTGATCATTTTCCCAGGGGTCGCGACCTAATCCCGGCGCAGGGATCACCGCCAACGACACCTGGTCTTTCGTGTCGACGATGGCCGTCAGGGTGCTGACACAACGCTCGCGATAGAGCACCGGCAGTTCGGGGACACCTTGTCCGTAAGCATAAGCGAGCACAAAATCCTTCTGGATGGCGTCACCTTGGAAATAGCCGGGTACGGTGGCCCAGGCCATGTCTTTTTCGTCGATGGTCACCAAGGTCGGGGAGCTTAGTGAATAGTAGCCTGCTTTTTTCACTACGGCGGTTTGCTTCACCACGATGTCGGTGGGATACTTTTCATCCAACCGCCATTCGGCAGTCACGGTAGCTTGTTCGTTGTCGGATGTAAAAGCGATCGTGTTGCCGATCGTCTTAGCGTCCTGCGGAAAAAATGCCATGGCCTTACCGGCGGTGTTCAGCGACACCGGTTCGGTGGCCGCCTTCCAGATATCCTGCTGATAGCGATATACTTTTTCGGGGAATTGCACCCCCGTGTTGGCCTTAAAGATCGTGGCGGTGCTGTCGGGCTTGCCTTCGCTGAACAGCAAGGTGTACTTGCCCGACGGAACGCCGACGTTCCTCCACGCGCCTCCCTTCTGCAACTGCAGATCCTTCACCTTCCATCCGTCGCTGCTTTTTTCCCAGCGAAGTTTCAGCTCCGTGTTTGCCAGTTGCACATCTTCCTTCCGGCATCCAGCCCAAATCAGCGCCAGCACCACGGCAAAAACAAATCGTTTCATCATGTCGTTCTCAATTTTCATAGCACAATACTTCAAATACCGCCGCAGGGATCTGCGCCGACGGATGCTCTACTTCCAAGGTCAATCGTTTTGTTTGCAGGGGCTCATGCAACCGGATGACGTTCATCGTCTGGTAATTTCCTGTTTTTTGATAAACCACCTTGCCCTGGTCGTCGCGCAACACATAGTTGCGCACGCAAAACGGTATCACATTTTCAGGGTGGCCCATGAGCACCGACTCCATCGGGTGATCAAAGTCGGTATCGAACTTCAACACAACGGTACGAATGGATTTCGGTTCGGCCCAGGAGATTTGCAGTGCTGGTTTGGGATCGGAAGATGAAGCCACCCAGGCATTGGGTTGGTCCGTCGGCCGCGCCACTCCGTTTCGAATATTTTCCACACCGAAATTTTCGAGCGGTGTACTCATCTTGATGGCCAGGTTTTCCCCTTGCGGCCGGCGTTGCGGACACCAGAACTCGAACGCATCGATGCCGATGTCGTCGGGCGGTGTCTGCTTGCCAAAGTTGGATACGGCTTCGTTTATGAGGTTGAAGACCGACAGCACGCCCGTGATTCGCTTCGGCGAAAAGTGCAGCTTTATCGCGGAATTTTTTCGGAATGCAATAAACACATACTGTGCCGCCGGAAGTTTTGTTTTGAACGATAGCTTTATACAGTTCCTTCCTTCCGTGAGGTCGATGGTCTTTTGTTCGAGTAAAACATCGGGCGTAAAGCTTCCGATCTTGCTGCAGGTGCGCAACTCCACTTGCATCGTCGTGACGGTGGCCGCTTGGGCATGCACGGTAAAGATGGGAAGTTCACCTTCGGCAGCAGGCAACATCTGTGCGACCGCCGGGTCCAGCGTTTTCAACAAACTGTCTTCGGGCAATTCATTCAACCGCAGTTCGCTGGACGCCGATAAAGTCGCCTGGCGCACCAGATTCTTTTTATCCTCCAGCACAAATCCGGGAATGTATTGTCCGGAGCGGATCAGCCTTTGCTGCAGGGCCTTCATGCTTTCTGTTTCGCACAATGCCGCAGGCAACACGTTACGCTCCCGGCACAGCACAGCGGCCATGCCCACCGACTGTCCACCATAGGCGCTGGTGCCCATGACCCGCGCAGAACCAAACGCCACGTGGCTTACGCTGATGATCCTTCCCGCAAAAAAGAGGTTGGGAACATTCTTGCTATAAAAACTGCGATACGGAATATGATAAATGCCTTTGCTATGCCACTGGTTGCAGCCTGGTTTTTCGCTGAAGACACCGTCGGCGGGGTGAAGGTCGATGGACCATCCGCCGTAGGCAACGGCATCGCTATGCTCGCGTTGTTCTACAATATCTTGTTGCCGCAACATATAGTCGCCTTCAAAGCGACGGCTTTCTCTTTTGCCTGGGATGGTGCCTACCCATTCCAGCGTGAGGTTCCTTGCTTCCGGAAACTCGCCCGAGTTTTTGATGTGATTCCACACGCCATAGACGACGCGCCACAATTCCCACTTGATGGCCTCCGTTTCATGCACCGTGTCAAGCCTTCCGCCGTATTCGATCCACCATAGATTACAGCCATACTCCTTTGTGTTGAATTTCCGGTAGCGGGGGATGGCCGTAATGTCTTTCAAGGCATATGAAGGCGGCACAAAGTTCACGGGCTTGCCGGTGTCCTTGCTGTAGAAATAAAGGGAATGTCCCAGCAGTTCGCCATAATCTTTGGAAGGTGCGAATTTTTCACCCAGTTCATCCCGCGATTCAGCGCCCATCCTAAACGCCGCGCCGGATAAAAATCCCAGCACACCATCGCCGGAGGCGTCACAAAACAAGGGCGCTTTCAATATGTATTCTACCGAATTCTGGCTGCAAAAAGCTTTCACGCTCGCGATGGTATCGTCTGGCTTTTTCTCCACGTCGATCGCGGCTGTATTCAACAACAACGTGATGTTCGGCTCACTCACGACCTTGTCCAGCACGACCGTGTCGAAAATGACGGCGTTGCCCTCGGGATTCCGGTAAAGGTTCTCCACCAGGATCTCATCGATCACACCACCTTCGCGGGCCCACCGGTTGTTATTCCCCATATGCGATGTAGCACCCAAAACCCACAGGCGCACCTCACTGGAGGCATTGCCTCCCAATACGGGCCTGTCTTGTACCAACGTTACCTTTATTCCTTCGCGTGCAGCCGTGATGGCACAGCAGGTGCCGGCCAATCCGCCACCCACCACCACCAGGTCGGAAGCGATTATTTTTTGCTGAAACGATCTGGACTTCTTTTGTTCTTCAATCATCATAGTGTATGGCCGTTAACAACCGTTTTTAATGCTGAACTGATTTTTTCAATACGGTAAATCCTCCGGGTTTCACCAACGCTACTTCCTTCACCGCCGGGCCTTCATAGGTAAATGTCTTGCTCTCGCCCGGTTTGAGTTCCGCGATGTCGAAGGTTTGATTTCCGCAGGCAAGCTTGTAATGACGCAGGGTGTAGCTCGGAAAATCTTTCCGCGCCGTCACCGTGATGGCAAGTTTGTCGCCTTCATGCTGGAAGGCGACCGTAGCGGGCGCAAATTCCTCCTGGAAAGCATAGTACATGCCGCGCAATTCCCGTTCAGGCGACACGAGTCCCCAAGGGCGATAGCCATTGGGATTGGTGCCCGGGAAACGGCTCTGATAATCATTGAAGGTCCACACCGAAGCACCCACCAGGAAGTCGCACTGGCGGAAGTCCTGCATGGCTTTCGCCAGATGTTCGACCCGCCCTTGCTCCGTCTTCACGCCATCGGTGCGGATACCAAATTCGCTCACATAAACGGCCTTGTCGGGGTAGACCTCGTGAATGTGCTTGAGGTTGTTGAGGTAGTTGCCATACATGTTGGCGCTAATGAAGTCGACATACTGCGAAGCTTCGTCTTCGGGCTTCTTGATGATATCCCGCGCAACAAACATGCTGGCAAAAGTGACCAGGCGCGAAGGATCGAGGGATTTCGCGTAGGCATACATGTCTTTTGTCCACGCCTTCCCTTCGTCGGTTTGGGAGGGATATTCGTTGCCGACGCTCCAGGCAAACACCGAGGGGTGATTCCAATCGCGTTCGATCATTTCGCTAAACTGCGATTGAAATTTCTTGCGCATCACCGGGTCCGACATTTGCTTGGGCGTCAGCTGCCAGTTACCCGCCTCGGCGATGATGAGCAGCCCGTGTTCGTCAGCCCAATCCAACAGGTGAGTAGACACGGGATAGTGGCTGATGCGCGACAATTCCATGCCCCCCGATTTGATGAGCGCGAGATCTTTCTCCAGAACTTCTTGCGGGTCCATTGATCCGAGATGCGGATAATCCAAGGGGCGGTTGCACCCCCCCATGCGAATAGGCTCGCCGTTAAGCAACAGGCTGGTTCCTTTTACCTCCACTTTTCGAATGCCAAACCTCGTGCGCACCGTATCTGTACCAGCGATCACTTCGGCTTCGTACAGGGTCGGTTCATCCGTATACCAAAGGGCCACATCTTTCGCGGCCAACGTGCCATCGATCCACAGACTATTGGGAGTTGCGCCGGCGGGTCTCAGCTTTCCTTTGAACGGCACCTTGATCTTATTCCGATAAAGCGTGAGTGCCGGTGTAATTTTCTTTGCCGGGTCGGCATGGACCATATCTATGCGCACCTGCAGCGATGCTGTTTTCTTCACCAGGTCGGGGTCTGCCACGATCTTCACGCGTTGGATGTAGGTCGCGGGGCGAATGATGAGATACACTTCGCGATTGATGCCGCCGTAGTTAATCCACGGAAAAACCTGCGCATTGTTTTCCTTCTCGTAATTCACGCGCGTCTTGGCGCCGGGAATGGTTGTGGTATCCCAAACATTGTTCACCCGGAGGACCAGCGTATTCTCCGCCGACAGCGCATCGGTGATATCCACTTCAAAGGGCGTATAGCCGCCTTCATGCTCGCCTAGTTCCTTACCGTTTATCCAAACGGCTGATTTATAGAACACCGCTTCAAAACGGAGAAATGCGCGATGGCCTTGGGGAACCGGGGATTGATTGAATTTCTTTACATACCACGCCGAGCCGGTGTAGAGTTGATAGCGCGGATCGACCGAAAAGCAATGCGGCACCGTCACTTTGTCCCAGCCCTGAACGGGAAAGGTTGGCGTATGCCATGCATTGTGCTCGCCGATGTTGACCGGGTCGAGGGCAAAGGCCCATTCGCCGTGTAAGGTTGTCTTCGATGCCTGGCCCAGCAAGGTGAGCGGAAAAAAGAGAATAATAAGAACAATGTATTTCATGGAGTCATTTAAAGTTTGAAAGGGCGTCGGCCACTACCGCGCCAATGTGGTTTAAACCGATTTGATTATAATGAATTTGATCCTTCATCCAACCTTTTGCTTCAAACAGGTTTGTTTCCGTGTAGACAACGTCCGTGAATTTGTCTTTATCGGCAACATTCTGCTGTGCCCGGCGGACGGCGTCGAAACCTTCGTGTGGATGATCTTTGAAGTAGCCCGTTTGAACAATATAAAAAGGAACTTTCCCTCCGAGGGTTTTCCGGAATCGGGCGATCAGGTTTGTCAATGCCGTCTCGTATTCATGCGGTGTCAATTTCCCGTCGTTGATCGCGTTGGCATCGCGCTCGCCCTGGAGCCAAAGTATTCCGGATAGTGTAAGCGTAGTTTTCTTTTCGGCGGCCTTCACCTTTGTTATCGCATCATCGAACAACACCAGGTTGCCGCGGACATCCCAGGTTCCATAGTTATTCAACTCCGCTTTTTGGTGACAAGAGGCCCCGCCCCGCGCCGCCGAAACGATGACGACGGACGAAGCGCGTTGTCGCGTCACCAGGCCCGACGCAAAGGCCGGTGCGAGGCTTCCGTGATTGGCCCGCTCAAAATTCAGTTCACGCACCCCTGCCGGGTCGGCGAGTGGACGCAAGCTGTCGGATGTGAACACATATTCCCACGCCGTGCCTTCCTCACATCTCGGCGACAGCGTGCTATCGCCCTGCCCTACGGCATTGCTCTGACCTGCAATGAGCCAGAGTGTTTTCTCTTGCGCCAATGAATTTGTATGCATCAACCATGTGCTCACAAAAAGGCAACAGGCGAACCGTGAAGCTATCCGATCAAATCGGAAAGCTCCCCTGTTCGCGCTGCCACCCTCTACCCAAATCGTCATCACTTACTATTATTTCCAGGGATCGTTTTGCGTCAATAAAGTATTTGCATTGAGCTCATCCTGGGGGATGGGAAAATATTTATTCTTCGGCTGTGGTGTGCGCACGGGATAATAGTCGCTCACCGCCAAAGGAATGACCGTCATGAATTTATCGGTTCGTGTAAGGTCATACCAGCGATCGCCTTCCGCAAAAAATTCCCACGACCGCTCTTGCAACACGGCATCGATAAAATCCTGTTGGCTCAATCCTGCCGTGAGGTCACCCAGCCCTGCGCGATGACGAACCGCATCGGCATAATCATAGGCCGCTGTCGTTGGTCCGTTGAGGTGCGCTTCGGCTTCTGCGGCGATGAGGTATACGTCGGCCATGCGAAGGATCGGGATGTTGTTGGTGTTACCGGTCGTTGAAATGGGGTCCATATACTTTTTAACCAACACGCCAAACTTGGTGATGGGGGTGATATTTTTTTGCGAAACCGTCTTGCCTGTTTTATCGATGTAGGTCGTATCCAGCAACGTGCGGCGTTTATCGGTCGGATCAAAAGAATTGAAGAACGACTGATAGGCAAAGAAAGACCCAAAGGTCGTCAGTCCATAGGCGGGACCGTTGCTACCGGCAGGACCACAAAGGCCCACCATCTGGTGGCTTCTCGACGACGTGGAGCCGGAAACAGAAGCATTGGACTCTGCTTCAAAGGCGAAGATATTTTCGACGCGTGCCACATCTTCTTTTGTCACGTCATAGATGTCCAGCACATTGGGCATCAGCATCAGGTAGGTATTGGTCATCACGGCCTGCGCTTTCGACAACGACGTGGCCCAATCCTGATTATAGAGTGCTGCCTTGGCATACAACGCCAGTGCAGCTTCTTTTGAAGGGCGGCCTTTCACCAGGGAAGCTGTGTGCGCAGGCAATTTGGCGACAGCTGAGTCGAGGTCCTGATAGATCTGCTTGTACACATCGGCGATGGCGCTCTTCGGCACGTAGGCATTTGCCTGCACATCGCTGGCTTTTGTTTTCACGATCACTTCACCGAAGTTTTTCGTGGCCATCCAATGATAGAATGCGCGCAGAAAAAACGCTTCACCGATGATCTCCTTCTTGCGGGCTGCATCCATATTGGTGCCGGGCACTTTCTCAATAACCCAATTTGCTTTTTCGATACCATCATAACACGATATCCAGATCTGTTGTGGTGATTCAAAAAGACGTCCCGCCGTGCGTTGGGCCGTGTAGTTGACGTCGTAGGTAAACAAGGTCAGCGTATTTCTAGACACGGCTACACGCGGATACGTTTGGTCGCCGCTGAAATCGGATACCAACACCGCTGCGGGACCGTTGTATAGGTCGGCAATGGGATCGTACGCCGCGGTGATGGCGGCTTGCGCATCGGCGCCGGTCTTGTAAAAGTTTGCCGTATAGATGGAAGAATACACCTGCTCATCCAGCTGGCACGATGCAAGCATCAGCAGCGTCAGGCAAACGGAAGTAATGTATGTCGTTGAGCGTTTCATAAGATTATGCTTGTTATGGTTCGCGACCGTTAAAAAGTTACCTGAATACCGCCGAGTACCGAGCGCGCTGCCGGATACACCAGGTTGTCTACACCGATGGCGGTGTTTGATCCGGCGTAGGTGTTCACCTCGGGATCATAGCCCGTATACTTCGTGACGGTGAACAGGTTGTTCGTGCTCACGTAGATACGCGCACTGTTGATGCCCTTGATGGCCGGCAGGCGATAGCCCAGCGTGATGTTCTTGCAACGCAGGTAAGATCCGTTCTCCACAAAACGGTCGGTGATGGGAAGGCGTCCGCCCTGGAGCGGGCTTGCATATTCGTTGTTCGGGTTGTCGGCGGTCCAATGGTCGGCAACACCGACCAGCAAGTTGCGTTGCCCCAACGGATTTTCGAAGGAGGCGCGACTCACGTTGTAGATGTCGTTGCCATACGTTCCGGACAGGAATACACTGAGATCAAAATTTTTGTAAGAGAGATTTGTCGAGATGCCATAGATGAATTTCGGATTGGGGTTTCCGGTGATCACCTGGTCGGCTGACGTGATGACGCCATCGCCGTTGTAGTCTTTCACTTTTGTTCCGCCGATGCGTCCATCCGAACCCGGGATGATGGTCTCCCCGGTCTGATAGATGCCGTCGAACAAATAAGTTTTGAAGAGACCCAAGGGTTGGCCAACCTTCAGGAGGGTGTAGGTGGTGATGAACCGTTCGTTGGTCACCCCGCCGTCGATGTCGGTCACCTTGTTACGGTTGGCCGTGAAATTTGCGTTGAGGTTCCACTTGAAATCTCCATGATCGATCACCCGCGCATTGACCGCCAGTTCAATCCCTTTGTTCTGAATACCGCCCAGGTTGGTGATGATGGACGGGTAGCCCGACGACAAGGGCAATGTTTTTTCATACAAGAGGTCTTTGGTGTCCTTCTTGTACACGTCCACGGTAAAGCCGATGCGATCGTCGAGGAAGCTCACATCCAGACCGATGTCCAGCTGTGTGGATTTCTCCCAACGAAGATCAGGGTTGGCGATGCCGGACGGGCTGATGCCTTTCGTATATGCGTGATTGAACTGATAGTCGCCTCCACCCGGGGAGGTGGGAGACGAGGTGGTTTGCAGCGAAAGGGATTTGTATGGATCGATCGCACCGGCATTTCCCGTGCGGCCGAAACTAGCACGAAGCTTTAGGTCGCTGATGAAGTTGACGTCTTGCATGAAAGCCTCTTCGTTGATGCGCCATGCCGCAGACGCTGCAGGGAAGAAACCATACTTGTGGTTCGCGCCAAACTTGGATGAACCGTCGGCCCGTGCCGTGATGTCAAAGAAGTATTTGTCCTTGTAGCCGTAGTTTACGCGACCCATGTAGGAATCGAGCCGCTCCTTGGTGCGCAAGCTGCTGGTCGACACTGTATTTGCGATCTGCAGCGATTCATTTGTCGTAGCATCGTTCGGAAAGCCATTGGCATTGATGGTGTTTTGGTTGTATTGCACCGACTGCGTGGCAAACACACCCGTAAACTTCAGCGAATGAACATCGGCCAACGTTTTCGAATAGGTGAGGATGCTTTCATGCAGCAGCACGAGGTTGTTGCGATTGTCTTTGCGCGCCGAGCCCGAATTGGCATTGATGTCTTTCGTAGCAATGATGTATAACGGCGAATAATAGTTGTTCAGGTTTTCCTGTACATCGGCGTTGAACGATGCGCGGTAGGTCAAGCCTTTCAACAGTGTGGCTTCACCATATATGTTCGCCATCACGCGACGGATGTCCGTTTGATTTTTAACGGCGGCCAGTCCCAAGGGATTGGTCACTTCACGGTAACGGCCGTCGCGTTGTTCGCCAAAGGGATAGAGCGTGCCGTCATCGCGATAAGGCCGCAACGTGGGCGGCGCACCCAAGGCGGCGCCAACGATGCTACCCGTTACCACATCGGCGTCGCCCACCGTCTGCGATCCTGTCGGAATGCCCGAGTTGATGTTATAGCTGCCCATAATGCTCGTGCCGACTTTCACGCGATCGCTGATCTTGTGATCGAGGTTCAGTCGCAGCGAATAGCGTTTGAAATTGGAGTTGATGATGATACCGTCCTGGTTGAAATAGTTTAGCGACAAGGCCAGCTGCGTCTTGTCCGTTCCGCCGTTCACCGACAGCTGATGGTTTTGGATGGGCGCCGTGCGAAAGATGAGGTCTTGCCAGTTCACACCCTGTCCTTCGGCTGCGGGGTCGGCATATACTTGCGATTTGAACACGTCGTTTTCCAGTTGTGCAAATTGTGCGGCGTTGAGCATGTCGAGTTCCTTGCGCACTTGCTGTACGCCGTAATACCCTTCGTACGAAACCCGGGTAGTCCCACTTTTACCGCGCTTGGTGGTGATGAGCACGACCCCGTTAGAGCCCCGCGCGCCATAGATGGCTGTAGCCGATGCATCCTTCAACACCTCCACCGACTCGATGTCGTTGGGGTTGATGGTGGAGAGCGGGCTCACGTCGGTGATGTTGCCGCTGTTGGCGATCTGGATGCCGTCGATAACGTACAAAGGTTCCGATGTGCCGTTGATGGAGTTTGTTCCACGAACGCGAACGCTGACGTTACCGCCGGGAGCGCCGGAGTTTTGCGTGATCTGCACGCCGGCCACCCGTCCCTGAAGCCCCTGGACCACGTTGGATACCGGGGTTTGGACGAGGTCGGACGATTTCACAGAGGCGATGGAGCCGGTGGTTTCGATCTTGCGCTGCGTGCCGTACCCTACGACCACTACTTCGCCCAGGGTTTCCATGTCGGTCGTGAGGGTAACGTTGAGTGTCGTTTGGTTTCCTACGGTCAGTTCTTGTGTGGTATAGCCGATGAAGGAGAATACCAGCACGTCGGCCGGTGTCACGTCACCCAGCGT
>Ga0209050_1001105_pt1 | contig 32682 bp, 19 predicted proteins | sample Araplavi_mTSA_r2_FD_184276 | JGI IMG/M metagenome (GOLD analysis project Ga0209050, IMG submission 184276) | Arabidopsis root microbial communities from North Carolina, USA - plate scrape MF_Cvi_mTSA_r2 (SPAdes) (version 2) | ecosystem: Host-associated > Plants > Roots > Endosphere | place: USA... | reverse complement strand
TTGGTAGGGGATCTTCTTGCCCTGTATTTCCAACGCATAGCGCGTCCCGTCTTTGCGCAGACCCTCCACGTCATAGGACTTTTCAAAATTGGCCAGGATCTTCCCCATCACTTCCTGCCGGTACTCCGGGGCGACAAGCAGCAGGCCGTTCATGCCCACCAATTCCTCGCGCGCATAGCCGGTGATGTCGCACAGCCCCTGGTTGCAGTCGATGATGATGCCCTTGTCGTGCAAGCCGATACCGCCAAACGATGCCTGTTGCATGGTGCGGAAGCGTTGCTCGCTCTCTTTCAGCTCTTCCTCGATCTTTTTGCGCTCGGTGATGTCGGTGAACGTGCAAACCACCTCTTTCAACTCTCCATCCACATTTAGGATAGGCTCTGCGTTGACATACAGCCACACACGGGATTTTTTTCGCGTATGATACACGCCCATCACTACGCCCAACACCGGTTTGTGCGTTCGGATCACCGCATGGATCGGATGCTGCTCGTTGGGAAAATCAGTGCCGTCCTCGTGGATCACATTCCACTCGGGGTCAAACGACGTCTTGCCGATCAGCTGGTCTTCCGAAATACCCAGCATTTGCAAAGCCGACTTGTTGCCAAGCAGCACTTCGGCTTCGGGGCCGCGCAGCAGCACGCCCACGGTCAGGTTTCGGATGAGGTTGCGGAAACGGTGCTCGCTGTAGCGCAAGGCATCTTCGGTGCGCTTTCGCTCGGTAATGTCCCAGGCCGCGGCAATGAGCGCTTCTTTTCCAAAGTAGGATCCTTTCACGATCCTGACCTCTTTCAAGAAGGCTTCCCCATTCTTTTTCTTGCCCGACCAATCGGTCACCTGGGGGATGCCCAGGCTGGCCAGCCGCAGCACTTCGTCGGCAAAGGCGCTGGCATGCTTGTCGTCCACGCCCAGAAAAGCGGGCGTCCGGCCGATGAGTTCTTCTTTTTCGTATCCGAATTCGCGGCAAGCCCCTTCGTTCACGTCGATGAAAGTCCCTTCCGGCGTGAGCACATAGATCTCCTGGCCCATGAGATTGAACAGCTCGCGATAACTCTTTTCACTTTCGTGGATCAGGTGCTCATTCTGCTTCTTTGCCGTGATGTCCTGCGAGATGCCGATGATCTGGGTCACCCTTCCATGCTTGTCGTGTTGAAACGCGGTGTCGCGTCCCATAAACCATTTCCATTCTCCGCTCTTGGAAAGCATACGGTACTCCACCTCTTTCACTTCCCCAAAAGATTCGGTTGTCCACACCGGGAAGGTCGGAAGGTCGTCCGGGTGTATCAGGCGTGTCGCGAAGCTGGAGCCCATCCGCTGAATTTCGTCCGGCGTATAGCCCAACAGGGTCAGCACGTTCCGGTTGATATAAACATTTTTCTGGGTCGGCAGGTCATAGACATAGAACATACCCGGCAACGCGCTTTCCAGACTTTCTTTAAAACGATTGCTTTGCACCAGGCTTTCCTCTGTTTTCACGGAGGCGGTAATGTCCTCCATGGCGCCCAGCATGCGGTGCACCCGGCCGGTGGCGAGGGTGATAAAGAAACCGCGGTCGTGAACAAAAACGTATTCACCACTTTTCGCTTTGAAGCGGTATTGAATATCGAAAGGTTTCAACGAGGCTTCCGCCCGGTCCAGCTCACGGGAGGCGTGTTCGCGGTCGTGGGGATGGATGAGGCTTGCCCACTTTTTTATGTCCTTCAGTTCCTTCCCCGAATAGCCGAACACCGCCCGCATATTTTTGCTCCAGGCGATCTTCCCGGTAGCCGTGTCGTAGTCATAGATCACCTGGCCGGTCGAGGCGGCCACGAGTTCGTAGCGCGTTTTCCAGTCTTCTTTTTCTAGCTCTTCCGTTTTTTTGTCGGTGATGTCTTGCACGGTGCCCGTCAGCTTCACGGGCTTGCCCTTCTTGTTCAGGACCACGTCGCCCTGGGCTTCCACCCAGCGCACCGTCCCGTCTTTGTGAACAATACGGTGGCGGATGTAGTAGCTTTTGCATTCCGACAGGGTTTCTTTTATCGTGCTCAGCAGGAGCGCCTTGTCGTCGGGGTGGATCAATTTGAGATAGCTTTCAAACGAGCCGTCAAAGGCTTTTTCGGAAACGGCAAAGATCCGGTGCACGTCCTGCGACCAGTGGATCTTTTCGTCGCGCAGGTCCCATTCCCAGAGGCCCATCTTGGCGGCCTTCAGGGCCAGGCTCAGTTGCTGCTGGCTCTTCCTCAGCGCTTTGTCGGTATTTTTTGGGGAAAGGGCGGTCTTTTTTTTCTTCAGCGCCTTGCCGGGAGAAGCATCACCTGCTCCACTTTTTTTTCGAGCGCCCTTTTTCTTAGACATACGTATTCGCTTGGGGCCCAAAAGATACCAAAAATCGGAGGTTCAAAAAAGGTGATAACGAAACGATCATTTTGTTGTTAGACCGCTAAGGCTTAATTTCACTTCACCTAACCCTCGCCACACATGCTGAAAGAATTCAAAGAATTTGCCCTTCGCGGAAACGTCATGGACCTGGCCGTCGGTGTCATCATCGGGGCAGCGTTCGGAACCATCGTCAATTCCGTTGTAAACGATCTCATCATGCCCCTCGTGGGCATTGGCTTCAAGGCCGACTTCAGCAACCTCTATATTCCCCTCAGCGAAAAAGTGATCGCCGCCAAGGCCGCCGAGCCCCAGCTGTCGCTGGCCAAAGCCAAAGAGCTGGGCCCCGTCTTTGCGTGGGGCAACTTCCTCACCGTCACCATCAACTTCATCATCCTGGCCTTCATCATCTTCCTGATGGTAAAAGGCATGAACGCCATCAAACGAAAAGACGCCGCCGCAGCACCGCCGCCGCCACCTGCCGAACCGCCGGCAGACGTAAAATTACTCACCGAAATCAGGGATTTATTAAAGACAAAGGCGTAGCCGATTCCGGAAGGATAGTTCACCCGCAAAAGTTTGAGGCCTGGGCGGCCCCCCTCGGAGGCCTCGGGTCGGGCTTTCCGTTCCAAGTCCTCGCCCTGCCCGCCACCCAGCCCTTTGCTGTGGGCTTTCCACTACAATCCCTGGCCGGGCGCCTGGCCAGTTTTTGGCCTCCCCAAATCTGACAGTCGCGAAAATCGCATGAAACAAAACCGAACCAAAGGGAAAAGATTTCCAGTCACATACGCGCAAGCATGGAAGCACATATCCTGTTCATCAGTCGAAATTATCCGATTGCAACCGGATAATTTTCTTACCGACTTGCTACCTTGTCTCCATGACAATCGAACTCAGCGACGACGCCAAAGTCCGTATTTTGAATTCTGATCACGTGTTCGCGATCATGCGCGAGGTGCTCGCGCGTGAAGATCAGATCGATCAGGATCGTGAGCATTTCTGGGTAATTGGCCTGGCCAGCAACCATCGCCTGCTATTCATCGAGCTCATAACCATGGGCACGGTAAACAAGGCATTGGTCGAACCCATGGAGGTCTACAGCCTGGCCCTGCAAAAGCGTGCCGTAAAGATCATGCTCGTACACAATCATCCCAGCGGAGATGTACGGCCCAGCGAGGCAGATAAAGATATAACTGATCGCCTCTACCAGGTTGGCCTTATTCTCAACACTCCCGTACTCGACCACCTCATCATCACGCCAACCACCTTCATGAGTTTCGCAGACACCGGCCTGCTTGACGAACTTGCCAAGAGTGGAAAATATGTGCCGCGGTACAAACAGATTGAGAAATTGAAACAAATCGCCGAGGAGTTGGGTCTGCAAAAAGGACTGAAAAAGGGCATCGAAATTGGCAGAGAAAAAGGATGGGAGGAAGGGAAGGAGGAAGGTGTTGAGGAGGGAGCAGCTTCTAGCAGATACGATATTGCAAAACGTCTAAAGGAAAAAGGTGTGTCAAACGAAATCATCGCCGACACGACCGGACTGGCGATGGCAGTAATAAAGAAGATTAAGGTGGAGATGTAACGCCTCTCTGCGGATCTGTAAAATAAACTGTGTCAGTAATAATTATTGATGATGTTGGAATGTGGGAAACACAGGCTGCTGTGAGGGCTGGGTTTTCCATATTTCAACATCACTATAAAGATAGCTTCAGCCTTCCCTCGTACCAAATGGATAGCTGCGACACTGTAAGGCCCCAGTTCTGAAGGGGCTGAGTCCATTTCTTTCGGATGTTCCCATAAGCTAGATAGATCAACTTGAGCAGAGCCATATCTGAGGGAAATGCACCTTTTGTTTTTGTCACCTTCCGGACTTGGCGATGGCCGCCCTCGATGGTATTGGTCGTATAGATCAGCTTTCGGATAGCAGGATCGTATTTGAAGTATGTGCTCAGCTTATTCCAGTTATTGCGCCAAGAGGTAATTACCACGGCATACTTCTTACCCCATTTCTGATCGAGGGCATCGAGTTGTTGCTCGGCAAGGTCATTAGTGGCTGCTTGATATACTTCTTTGAGGTCAGCCAGGAAGGGTTTCTGATCCTTGCTGGCAATGTACTTCAGGCTGTTACGGATCTGATGAACGATACAGCTCTGAACCTCGGCCCGCGGGAAGGTGGCTTGAATTGCCTCAGCAAAGCCCTTCAAATTATCGATGCAAGAGATCAGGATATCTTCGACGCCACGCGTCCTCAAGTCTGACAGCACTCCTAGCCAGAAGTTGGCGCCCTCGCTCTCAGAGACTACATACCGAGCAAATCTTTGCGCCCTTCGCTGTTGATCCCTAAAATATGATAGACAGCGCGAGAGACGATCTTACCTTCATCCTTGACCTTGTAGTGCATAGCGTCCATCCAGACGATGCAATAGACTGATTCCAGTGGTCGGGCCTGCCATTCTTTGATGGTGGGAATAATCCGATCGGTAATGGCACTCAGAGTGCTGTGGAGATATCAGCGTCGTACATCTCTTTGAGGTGGGAACTAATGTCCCGGAAACTCATGCCAAGGCCGTACATGCCCAGAATTTTTGTCTCTAGCGTATCGGCCAGAACGGTCTCACGCTTCTTAACTAATTCAGGCTCAAAGGTCCCGTTGCGATCATTCCAGCTATTTAGTCGACAGCGAACGGACAAATTGACTAGTGTCCGAAGAATCTCTGGTTGTAAATCGCGGTGCATCCTTCGTGATCACTGCGTTTTATAATTGGGGAATATCACAACAACGGAAGTCTCCAACCGAATGGCAGTTACGAAGGTACGAGCCTTTAGAGCGCTTAACAGGGAAGAGATCCCGATATCATTGCTATTATTGAGGTGCGGTTTCAATTGCGCAATTGCCAGATATTTCCACCAGCAGATTGTGATTGACCATTGACAACTGATGAGATCCGTCCGGAGGAAATCCCTTCCTCACGGGCCGCCGCGCTTATGCTGGGATATTCGCAAACAAATTCGCCTTCAATGGTATATTTAGCTACTGCCTTACTTATTCGCGCTAAATGTTTTTTGGTAGATGCATAGTAGGATTCAATATCCAACCTTTTCGGGCCATCTCCATATTGCCAGATGTAGCCGCCTGTGGACTTTAGCTTTCCCCGCGCCACATGTGATATCGTGGTGCCATGAACCCCGGTTGCTGCCTCCGCTTGTTTCGCGCTAGGGTAAACATTCAATTTGTGCCCTTGTAAATTATACTGGGTAACCATTTTTGCTTTATTGGCTGGTTGTATTCTGGCCAGTGATCCCCGATATAGATTTCCTTGTGTACGCCAAACAAAACCTCCGGATGAACGACTAGGATTATCTAGTGCCGTCCGAATACCTGATCCGCTGGTGCCTAAGGCACGAGCGGCCTCAGTAACGCTCGCATAAACCGCGAGTTTTTTTCCTTCGATCGAGTATTGGATGATTTCCTTCATACCGGTGGCGCTCTTTGAATATTCGGTTGGCTTGAAAGTGGATAGTTTCTTAATATCATTTAGACTTGCGTACTTCCAGATAAATCCCCCTGCTGTCTTGTTTTCGCCTTTAACATTTTTCTGAATGTTGTCGCTTGTAAGGCTGGATGCCTGGGCTGCCGCTTGTATCGTATGATACGTCTTTATTTTTTTTCCTGTCAATGTAAATTGTGTAACCGGCTTACCCACGCTATAGTGTTTGAACTCGCCTTTATATAAATCGCTATCGAATCGCCAGACGAAACCATTCGAAACTCGGGTTCGTTTATAAGCGCAGTCCAATAAAGTTGCCGCCGTGAATCCGGTTTGCTTTGCTGCCTCGTTCACGCTGGAATATTCGGCGATTGCTTTACCGTCCAGGTTATACTGAGTTATAGGTTTCGGCAAATTCTTGACCTGGCCTTCAAATTCGCCGCGATAGATATCATGTTCATATCGCCATACAAATCCTCCAGCGATTCTTGCTTTTCCAAGTGCACATTTGCTAATAGAATTAGGGTCAACACCTACTTGAAGTCCGGCTTCCTTCACACTGGGATATACCTTCAGCTTTTTGCCGTTGACGGCGTATTGCGTAACTTGTTTTTCAACGGCAAAGTTGGCGTACTCGCCATTATACGTATCTCCTTTGAAGCGATATACAAAGCCATGTAATTGCATCAAGTCGTTTTTGATAACCGAACGAATACCGCCACGGTGGGCCTTATTGTCCAAAGCAGCTTCGGCTATACTGGCATACTCCCGCAATTTCTTACCATCCAGAGTATACTGAATCACAGGCCTTGGTGCATTTTCAGGGGACCAAGCTTTACCCTTTGTTCTGTGCCCGGTCCGCGGTATCCGCTGCAAGTCTAAATTATGTTTGTAAAGTTGCATACCGTTCATTAGCACGAGGTTGTCATACCGGTTGTTACAATTATCACCGTCTTTATGGACAACTACCAGGCGCTCGTCCTTCAAGTCAAGGGGCTCAACAAAGAGATGATAAACGAGGCGGTTTACTTTGAACGAATAGCTTCTATATTCATATCGCAAATGAATGGAGAGCTGATCCGTATAGTCGTTTGTAAAAGAGTTGTGATATCGGGTAAGGCATTGCTTTCGTATGCGCTCTTTGGTGAAATAAAGCTGACCAGTGATAGAGATCACAGGTCGCGGAGCAGCCCAGATTCTCCCATAGTTCGAAATGCAATAACAGCCATCAAACCCTGGTATATCTTCCCATAATTCGCCATTCATGCTAACAAGGGATAGATTCATAAAAGGATAGCGGCTATACTTAGCTGAGGGGGTGGACCGCCTTTTTCGTGAGATCATGCGTTTGAAAACAATTTTGAAAGTTTGCGTAAATATAATCTTCTGAATGCTACACTCTACCTTCAATCTGAGGGCAAGACGGTTTTCAAGAAACACTGAAATTTGGCTAGGTGACTCATCATATTCCGCAAGGGCGGTCAAGTCCGCGCAGAATGCATTGCCCCGGATGGAGCAAAGTGGTCAAGCTCTCCGGGGAATCCATTAGAGCGCAGGAATGCGTTTTTTTTGCAAATCTTGGTCGATTGGCGTGGCGCCAGATTCACGGAATTAGTGAGCTCATACCCGTTCTATGAAAAATCGTCATCTCCCTGAATGCGAGAGGCACTATACCAGAAAGTGGTGATACAGCAACACGAGGTGTTGTTGAAATAATCAGGAAAACAGGCATCGCTGAAGGACAAGTTGGCCAGCATAATAAAACACGCAAAGTCGGTTTGCTGCAGGGCGGCCGTTTCAATGAAGGTATTGGCCTACTTTGAGGGCAAGTCAACGCTTGAGGGCGAGAAGAATCAGGTTACAAAACGGTTTTTTGTTTATGTACGCCGGAATTTTTTAACAATACGCATAGGCTGCCCGATAACACAGAAAAGGCCCGAAAGTCGTCGCAATACGTTTTCTTTGAAACGCAACTGAGGTCGATGAAATTAATTTTTTTAGTGACAATATGAAGATTTTGGAAATTTTTTACCTTTGATCCAACAACAGCTAATCAAGATTTAAAGGAGCCAACTAACGTTACCGATACTTGTAATCATGCATGTTAGATTTGTTTGTGCGGATGTGAGTGACTTGAGGGAACGTACGCTGTTGAAAAACTTGACCCTCCAACAATTGCTTTAGAAGGCTGATTTCACAACGCATGGCATTGTGCATGAATTCTGTTGCCCAAAATATCTATCGGGACGACGCATAAGAATTTTTGCTTACGCCTATGCTTTAAATCAAGCTAATCACAAACGCAGTCTTTTCGAAATTTAGGTCGCTATAATCAAAAAAGTAATATGGTAGTTAGCATTGTGAGGAAAATGGCCGGGATTCTCTTCCTAATGGCGTCGTCGGCCCAGCTCACTTCGGCGCAAACCGACCCTGCAGCCCAGTTCAAAGTTAAGATATCGCCACCCTCGCCTGAAGCGGCCTCCTTAGGGAAATATGGAGACTATCCGGTGTCTTTAAACAACGGTCTGGTCAACATATCCGTCCCGCTGTATGAAATCAACACAGGTAAAATAAAACTTCCGATATCCCTCAACTATCACCAAGGGGGTGTCAAGGCCTACGACATCTCGTCGTGTGTGGGTCTAGGATGGAGTCTCAGTTCCACATATGCCATAAGCCGGGTCGTAAATGGAGTGGCCGATGAGGCCGCCAATGGGATATTAAACAACCCTCTTCCGGACGAAAATGGGCCCGGCGAACATTATAGTTGCTTCGTTAGCCGACTGGCCAATCCCAACGTTAAGGTCGACGGCCAGCCTGACGTCTTTTATTTGAATGTAGGATCCTTCAATGGAAAATTCATGTTCAAGTCTCCTTCCGATCCCAGTATGCCGTTGGAGATCGTAACTGTGCCATATTCGTTGTTGAAAATTCAAGTCAATGCAGATTTCAGCGAGTTTAAGGTGATTGATACCGACGGCACTTTGTATACTTTTGGGCAGGTTGAAACCACACAGGTTGTGACTGAATCGGGGTCAGATGCCCGATGCACAACCGCTTGGTATGTCACGTCTATCCTCTCGGCCGATAAGTCTGATGTTGTCGCTTTTACGTATACCGATCCGTTTTACACCAAAACAGTGACGGCCAGCAATTCGCTAACGGTCAAAAACGATCCGTTAACTACTTTGGCCGGAAATCGTAGTTACTCAAAAGGAACTTCGGAAAGTAGTCATACCAGCGTGTTGGTGAAGACCATTTCCTTCAAGAATGGGCTGGTAACTTTCGACTACGCGCCCGATCGGCAGGATTTGCGCAATGGCTTGCGTTTGTATGCTATCACGGTCTCGCAAGTGAAGGGAAACACCTCAAATGATATCCGAAAGTTTAACTTAGAGCAGACTTATTTCACATCCAGCTTTGGACAAGCAAGTCAGGTCGACGGCATGCTGTTCGCATCCGGCTCGCTCGACGAAATTCACAAGAAGCTTCGGTTGGACGCCCTGTATGAACAAGGTTTTCAGGATGGCGAGACCATCACTAAGCCGCCTTATCGCTTTACCTATCAGCGTGGAGACAATCTGCCTGTATATGGTTCGACCGCACAGGATTTTATGGGTTACTACAACGCAAAGCACGGGAATACAAAGCTCCTTTTCTATGATTACGGAGTCGCGGAACTTGGTCCTGAAATAAGCACACGATTCGGGGCAAATCGGTCAGTTGACTCGGAGGCCATAAAAAATGGTGTATTAACGCGCATCGATTATCCGACCGGAGGTTTTACCAATTTTGAAGTGGAAGCTAACCAGGTTCGTCGTGTTGAAACTGTTAATGAAACAGCAGTTTATGTCAGCCCGTCCTATATCGTAACCAACCGGGATTCGGACGTAACGTCCAAAACCTTCACCGTCTCACTTCCTCCCACAGCCGACGTAAATTCGCTTACTGCATATTTCTCTTGCACCGCAGTAAATAACAAGTACAACGAGCCCAAGATTTCAACATCTATTTCGCTTTTTGATGAGACTGCAAATACGTATGCATTTTTTGTTCCTGACGGAATTGGTGTTTCGTGGGCCATATATGGGCTGCCCGCAGAGTCGCCTGGCATGAACCTAACGAAAGAAGTCACGCTGATCCCGAATCATACCTATACGATATCGTATGGCACTAGCGTACCGCCGACTAACAATTTTCTGTATGCTACCGTGTACTACAAGGCCAACAACGGGCAAGTAACAAAGAACATAGACGAAACTGTTTATACCGGCGGCCTGAGAATAAAATCGGTTGTTACCAATGACGGAGAAGGCAACGAGGTGACGAAGAATTATAACTACACGAAATGGTACTATAATTCTAATCTTTACAACGGAAACATAGATCAGTTGGCCAGCAATTTCAGATCGCGCTGCTCCCGTTTTGCTCCATTGGGTGGCGTCGCGCAACAAACAGCACCCTATTGGTTCGAGACCTATGGCGAGAATATTACCTTTCCCTTAGGATCGTCGTCCAACACTGTAGCGGCCTACGAGGAGGTAGAGGAATTTCAAACAGACGTGGCGGGCGATATACTAGGAAAAATCGTTACAACCTACAATACGGCGAAGGACCAAATTTCAAGCTGGTCGCCTTTTTTCAGATCCGACGAAGAATGGAAACGGAGTCAAGTCCGATTCCAAAAAATATATAAAGCACGGCCTGAAGGTGGCGTCACTTTGATAAAGGAGATTGCCAATGAATACGACGATGTGCAGTTCGATCGGATAGAACGTTATTCATCCGTACTGCAACAAGAGGTGGATTACGCCGCCATACTGACGGTCTATCAAGAGTGTGGCTATCCGGTCGCGAACGTTTATAAAGTTGGACACATATTTCAGGATATCATTAAATCCGACCTTGTCAGGACTACAACGACTGAGTATGATCAGAATGGTGAAAATCCCCAAATTACAGATGAGTTTTTTACCTACGATCAGGCAAAGCATCGTCAATTGATACGTACTGTAAAACAGACCAGCGATGACCGGTGGCTCACGGCAAACCTAAAGTATCCTTCGGACTTTGTTGCGACGAGTTGTGATGAACAACCGTGTTTTGCAGCTTTTAATGTTACGATTGAAGGTTTATTGACAGACAAAAGGAATTGTGAACAGCAAAATTACAGCAATTATTTAAGTCACCAAGCCGAAGCTGCTTCTATAGCGGCTGTAATTAAGCTTCAATATGACTCCGACTGGGAATATTGTGAAACCTTGGCCGGCCTCGCAAAAGATATTTGCAAAGATGATGCTACGACCAATTACTACAATAGTCTAGAGAACAACGTTCAATTAAAGCAGGAGAACGCACTTGCCGATGCAGCCTTTGACGCGTACATGCAATGCACCTCCACATTCCATACGGCTGTGCTGAATGCTATGCCTGCTTTTAATTCCTGTAGGACCAATTACACCTCCTGTGTCACGTCTTTCTTGACAGGCACTGCCAGTGATAAGGATAAAGCACTATTGATGATGCAGCAGAACAACGTCGTTAGCCAGGTGGTGGAGAGTAACTTTGGATTCACGGAAAGCGATATCAACGGCACGGAGTACATGACCAACGGAGTCCGCACCGATTTTAAACCTGCACCGTCTGGCGGAGTGGCGGTGCCGGATGCGATCTGGATGTTTGACGCATTGACAAAAGTTGAGAAAAGCGTGGTTGACGCGAATCCCACTCCGTACTATCGAAAGGTAGGCACATTTGCAAAGTATGACAATCGAAACAATCTGGCACAACGCTCAAAAGACACCGACGTTGTCAGCAGCTTTATCTGGGACTATGATTCTCAATATCCCATAGCGGAAGTGATCAACGCAACCGTGGATGACATTGCTTTTACTTCTTTTGAAGCCGACGGCACCGGTAACTGGACAATTCCTAGCGCCACAAGAAATAATGAAGCACGAACAGGAATGAGGTGTTATGATATTGTCCATGGTTCGATCAGTAAGAATGGACTAGTCCAGGGCAGTATCTACACAGTGAGCTTTTGGGCCAAGACCAACAGTAATATCCTTGTGAACAGCACATCGGCGTCTCCTTCTGGCCCCGTGATCAACGACTGGCAATATTACGACATAAAAATCGCGGCAAGTTCCACGGTGACGTCTATAGTAATTTCAGGGACGGGCTATATCGATGAGCTCCGCCTGGCGCCATTCAATGCGCTGATGACGACGTATACCTACGAACCATCTGTAGGCGTCAGATCGGTCACAGACCCCAATGGCCAAACCATTTTCTACGAGTATGATGCTTTGCAGCGATTAAGGCTGATTCGCGACTCGAAGCTGAACCCAGTAAAGACCTACACCTATCACTACGCTAACCAGGATTAATTTATGGTTATGAAAACACTATTCAAATTTACCCTATACCTTGTTCTCGTTTTTCAACTTGGCCAGGCGTATGCACAATGCAATTTTGACGGAACGATGTCGATGACTTCGGGTTGCAACGGCGACAATACAGTTACGCTTCGAATTTGCAGTCCCCCGTATCCAGGTCAGTTTGATACCTATCAGCTCATTGGTACCAATGGCAATAGCTATGTGGGCACGTATGGAGCCGTTGGCGGCGCTTGCAGTGTAATGGTGACCTGGCGAGGTGTCGCAGATGGCTTTTATACGTATAAACTAAACACGAATGCACCTTGTAGCGACAGGACCGTAACGGTCACCAGTCTTACGCCGACAAATTCCATTACTTTAACTTCGTCCCGCTCACCTAGTATATGCCAGGGTGAGTCAATTACGCTCACCGCCAGCGGGGGAACGAACTATAGTTGGTCCAGCAGTGCGGGAGATTCGTGGGGTGGTGGCTCCTCAAGCCCTACATCCATCACGATTAGTCCCCAAGTGTCAACCTCTTATACCGTGACCGGGACGGTTTCAGGATGCAGTGTGCCAGGCGGGGATACCCAGGTTATCCCTATTACGGTTACGCCAACGGTAGGGCCGGTTACCATCACTTCCGGAACATTCGAGCGTTGCCAAGGCGAGGGTCAGAGCGCCTTTGGTGGATCAATCGCTACAAATGCGTTAACGTATGAATGGAGCGTGGATCCCGGAACGGCCGGATCGATAGCTGCCAGTGGGTTTGCAACCTGGTCAGGTTCATTTTCAGGCACAGCCAATGTTACCTACAAAGCCAACGGCTGTGGAACCTCTTCCGATACAAAGTCCGTCGTCATTTATCCTCCACCGGATGTGACGTTGTCGCCTAGCGGTAATATACAGGTGCCTCTAGGTACCTTTAAAACCGACTTGACGGCGCCGTTTAACAGTACGTATAACTACGCCTGGAGCAGGGATGTTGCTAGCTACTCCTGGGTTACAGGGAACGTATTGACTGCCAAAGAATCCGGTTCATATAAAGTGAAGATAACAACGCCTCAAGGGTGTTCCGCCACTTCCTTGCCAACGAACGTGAGCATTTCAAAAGACCGGAATTACATTATCGAACGAAATGTACAGGTCGATAAAAAAACAAATGGATTGCCTGTGGGCGAGGGTGATGTGCTGTCGCTTGCCATTGGTGATAAAATAGAAAATACTACTTTCTTTGATGGCATCGGCCGGCCGCTCCAGACAGTAGCTACAGAGGCTTCCCCGGGTCATAACGACATAGTGCAACCTCTTGTTTACGATGCTTATGGCAGGGAAACCATGAAATATCTTCCTTTCACTTCGTCCCAAAATCTGGGCTGGTTTAAGGAGAACCCTGTGGGCACAGGATCAGAACAATATAATTTTTACAATCAGCCGAATTCGATGATCTCGCAGGACGTGCCCTATGCGCAAACCATCGTAGAACCAAGTCCTTTGAACCGGGTGCTGAAACAAGGAGCTCCAGGAGCGGTATGGCAACCGAACAGCGACAGCTATAGTTTGGAAGATAAGACCATCAAAAAAGGCTACTGGAATAACAGTGGCGGAGATCAGATATTATTTTTTACGTATGATCCCCAAACCGATGTCTTGAGTGCAGGCGATGCAGCATCGTTCGACTATTATGACCCCAACACCCTGGCAGCCAACAAGACCGTTGATGAGAATAAAAATGAGATCATTGAATACATTGACAAACAGGGGCGAACGGTTTGTAAAAAAGTGCAGTCCGGCACAGAGAATGGCGTAAAGCAATATGCCAGCACCTACTACCTGTACGATGACAAGGATAAGCTTATCCTCGTGCTTCCCCCAGAAGCCATTGTCGAAATTTTAAAACAACAGCCTTAATCGTTACCGAGATGAAAAGAACGTTACATATTTTTCTCGCCTGTGTTGGCTTCACTCTATTTGGAAGGCTCCAGGCCCAAACGATATATCCTATCCAATGGACGAACGTTGTCGGCGCGACTGCAAACGCCGACCAAAGCCTCACGAAGACAGGCGCCAACGGCTGGACCAGTGGCGCAGTATCCACAAACTTGCTGCGGGCCGGCGCCGACGGCCAAGTGCAGTTCACATACACAGGCCCATCCACAACATATTACATGGTGGGGCTTTCCCGAACGGACAAAGATGTGAACTATAACACGATCGAATATGGTATTGCCTACAGCAGCGGTGTAGTAAGCGTAATCCAGTCGGGTAGTTCGCTCGGTACTTTTGGCGCCCCTCAGCCAAACGAAGTTTTTAAAGTGGTCCGTACGGGAAACACAGTCTATTATTACCGGAGCTCCGTAGCAACCCCGATGGCACAGACCGTACTGTCAAACATTTACAACACCACATTTTTGGTGGATGTATCCGTTTATAGTGGCACGATGCCCGTAGTGCAAGCCAGTTTCGACGTGGCGTTGAAAATTGATGCGCTCGTCACACCAGTTTCCTATGGGGGTAACGGAGGAGGCGTTTCGGTTACGGTAGGCCAGGGCACTGGCCCCTATACATATTCTTGGGATAGCGGAGAAACAACAAACAGTATCACCAACAAAATGGTCGGCACCTATACGGTAACCGTAACGGATGCCGTTGGCCATGTCACGGCCAAAAGTATTTCAGTGGGTTATAAACCGAACTGGACCAATCTCGCTGGGGGCGTATCAGTTGATGCAAACAAGAACCTGGTAAAGACCGGTAACAACGCGTGGGATGCAGGCGCGTCGTCGTACAACATTTTACCCAAAACAACCGCCAGCGGCTGGATAGAGTTTGCGTGGACGAATTCATCAGCGTATGAGATCGGGCTTTCCCGCTGGGACCAGGATGTGTTAATGACGTCGCTGGAATACGGCTTTGATGTTATCAACGGCGGCGACATTGCCATATACGAACACGGTACCGCCGTTGGCACATTTGGTCGCGCGGCTACGGGCGACATTTTCCGCATTGTCAAGAATGGGACGACAATCGAATACTATCACAACGGGATGTTGTTGCGTAGCTTGACCTATCCTGCCCTCGACGCCGATTTTTTGGTAGACGTATCCGTCTATCACAACGGAACGGCAGTGCCCGCGATCTATACTTCCTTTGATTCACGCATCGCTATCAAGAAAACAATCACACCCGTTCAAAGCGCTACTGTTGGGGGTTCAATTCAGATAACGCCAGGCGGAGGGATGCCGCCGTATGCTTACAGCTGGGACGTTGGGGGTACTACGAGTCAGATCACAAACAAGCCTGCCGGTGCATATAAGGTCACCGTAACGGATGCCGAAGGCAGGTCCAGTGCTTTTGATATCGGTTTAGGCTATGAAATCGACTGGACGTATATCAATGCGGCCACCGTTCAGCCCTTGTCGACTGGGGCCATTCAACGATATTCGGCGACAAACGGTTGGGATGGTGGAGCCAGTAGTTTAAATATGCTACTGCCAAACACCGATGGCTGGATTGAATTTGAAATAGACCGGGCCACGGGCAGCTATTTTGAAATAGGCCTTTCCACGGGCGATATCAGCTATTCGTACAGCGGTATCGACAATGGCATTATGGCCAACACCGATGGCAACGTATACTTCTTCAAGAAGAGTGCTAACCAAGGCGTGATCGGGTTAAATCGATTGACCGATGTATACCGGATCGCACGCGAAACCTCCACCAGCAGCCTCAAGATTTATAGGAATGGTGTTACGATGTATACCACAGCGATTGCCGCTAGCGTTCCGCAAATAGTCGACGTGACTGTTTTCCAAGGGAAAGCTCCTGTGATATACAGTTCATTCGATACGCGTTTCAGGGTGACGCCCACCTTCCGTCCGCTTGATTCCAACGGCGGCAATGCGGCTGTGGGCTTGACCATAGCTGGTGGGGTAGCACCCTATGCGGTAAGTTGGTCTACAGGTGAATCGGGAGCGGTATTGAGCGGGAAAGACCTAGGCCAATATACCGCCACCATTACCGACCAGGTTGGAAGAACATTTTCGCGTCCCTATCAGACGGGTTATCCTGTTGAATGGGGAAGCCTGTCCAACACATCGTGGGAAAGTGCATATACTTTGAGAAAATCATCAAGTTCCAGTGGATGGGATGCCGGTGCATTTTCACGGAACATGTTGGCGGCCAGTACCTCTGGGTGGATCGAATTCGTAGCACCGGCTGCGTTTGGTAATACGCTTTGGGCTATAGGGCTTTCGCCTACCAATACGAACGTCAACTTTACCAGCATCGGCTATGCGTTTGTATTTGGTTCGTCGAATAATAGTATAGTCATCTACGAAAATGGGATACTCAAAGCCAATGCCGGCTATTGGTTTGCCGGCGATGTTTTCACTATCAAACGGACGCCAACTAATGCGATCGAGTACTATGTCAACGGGCTGAAGGTATACACGAGTGGAATCGGTAATTCACAAAATTTATTTGCAGATGCTTCCATTTATACCCCCGGCTTATCGCTACCTACAGTAATGGGTTCGTTTAAACGGGAGCTGGTTACTATAGATCAAAAAATTCGCAACAACTGGGCGTTTGAATATCGATACGACGATCGCCAACGGATGAGCGCCAAGAAAGCGCCGGGCGCGGAGTGGGTATACATGGTCTATGACAAACGCGACCGTCTTGTGCTTACCCAGGATGGGAACCAACGGCCTACCAACGAGTGGCTGTACACCAAATACGATGCTTTGAACCGGCCCGTGATGACCGGTATCTATAAGCACACCGGCGACCAGTCCACGCAAGAGCAAATGCAGGCTTATGTGAACACACAATTCCCGGACTTCGCTGTGGATCCAAATTCCAACTTGTATTACGAAGAATACGACGGCACCGCGACGAATTTCGGGTATACCAGTCGATCGTTTCCCACGGCGTCGCCCACGCCGCTTACCATAACGTATTACGATGACTACCAATTTAAAGGCCTGTATAGCGATCCTCGGTTCGACTTTGTTGCAGATCACCTGGACGGACAACAAACTGCAGCATTCGATCGCACCAAGGGACAAGTAACGGGCACGCAGATGCGCAGCTTAAACGATGGTTATGCGTGGCTCCGGTCTGTTAACTATTACGACGACAAATACCGCGTCGTGCAACGGATAGAGGAGGACCATCGACGCAAAATATCGCGACATACATCTATCTATGATTTTGTCGGGAAAGTGACCGAGACCAACAGCACCCAGGCACAGGAATACGATGTGGTATGGAGAGTGTCCGGTTGCCAGGTCGACAATGTGAGCAATAAACTGATTTGCACCAGTACTACTGGTTGGACGAGCGGAGGCTCGTCATTACAAGTACTGGCTGCCGCGCAGGACGGTTGGGTGGAATATGTTTACGACGGAACATCGACCAACGCTGTCGGGCTCTCGACGACCGACACCAATTACAATCTCACCTCGATCCAGTATGGTGCCTATAGCCAGGCAACCGGCAAGCTTTATGCCCTGGGCAACGGCATCCTGGCGTTCCTGGGAGACATCCGCAAGGGCGATGTCATTCGCATCGAACGTGTTAAAGGCACGGTGTTGATGAGGGTGAATGGCAACTTATTTTACACCTTTGCCACGGCCTCTACCACTTCGCTCATTGTCGACGTCTCGCTGGGTTCTGGAACACTGGAAAAAGTCCGTACTTCATTTGGGGCCGACAAGAGCCAGGTGAATACGTTGGGTGTGGCTTACTACACCACGTTGGGCTTTGCCAACAACACCTTCACCAAAACGGCCACCAGCGACGCGTGGAATGGCTATGCCACTTCCATGAATGTGTTGTCGGGCCCGGGATGGGTTCAATTCAAGGCCGTGGAAACGACAAAGAACCGCATGGCGGGGCTTGCTTCTATATCGCCGATCACGACGTACAACGACCTTGAATATGCAGTGTACCTGCAACCTTCGAATGTATTTACCATCCGCGAAGGATTGCAGACCCTTTATACGGGCAGCTACAACGCAGGCGATATTTTCCGCATCGAAAGCAATGGCGCCACGGTGACCTACTCAAGGAATGGCCAGGTTGTGCCGGTGCCCACGACAAATCAGCAGCCCCCTGTAAAATCGTATCGCTTCCAGGTGGCGATGTATAGCAAGAGCAGCACCATTGCCGAAGTGGCGCTGTCTTTCGGCATCCCGATGACCGAACAAAAGACGGACCTGTACAGTCGCTTTGAATACGATCACGCGGGTCGTTCAACAAAAGAATGGAACAGCATCAACAACCAGCCCGAAGTGCTGCTTACTTTAAGCCAATACAATGAACTCGGGCAGCTCATCACCAAAAAGCTTTACAACACTGATCCGGAGACGACACCAGACGCCAACCGCCACTTCAAGCAGGAGACAGACTATCGTTATAACATTCGCGGCTGGCTCACGCGCATCAACAACAGCGACCTGACAACGCTCGACAACACTTCCGGCCCCAAAGATTTCTTTGGCATGGAATTGGGCTACGAAAAGCCCCTGGCGAGCATAACGGACGAAACCCAGGTAGCCTTCAACGGCAATATCTCAGCAATCCGTTGGAGCAACAACCTTGGATTGGGCGGCATCAACAATCCCACCCAGCGCGCCTATCGCTACAGTTATGACCCCATGAACCGGCTCGTGTCTGCTAGTCATTTCGAGGGCACGCCTGGCACAACGGAAACCCTTTGGAGTGCTACGAATGCTTTTTCGGAGTCCATCATTGGCCCGAGCAACACGAGCGGCTACGACTTGAACGGCAACATCCGCTTCCTGCAACGCACTGGCAAGGACGGCGCAGGCATCGATGCGCTCACCTACGACTACGGCACCGATCTGCAACGTTCCAACAAATTGTTGGCCGTAACAGATGCGCCCAATACCGATGCGGATCTTAGAAACAAAGGTTTCAAAGACGGCGCCAGCACGGCCCTGGATTACAGTTACGACCCCAATGGCAACATGGTGAGTGACCTGAATAAAGATGTTCAAAGCATCACCTACAATCACTTGAATTTACCTGCTCGTGTAAATAAAACGACCGGAGAGTACGTCAGATACATCTACGACGCCACGGGGCGCAAACTGGCGCAACAGGTATTCGATGCCAACAATGTAATGACCAAGCGCAGCGACTACGTGGGTAACCTTTTCCTGGAAAATGATACGCTGAAGTTTGTCAACCACGCCGAGGGCCGTATCATTCCTGGTAGCGCGAAAACGGAAGCGGGCGAGTATCAATATCATCTGAAAGATCATTTGGGCAACGTACGCCTGACGTTCACCACGAAGGATGAAACGGAAACATCCATCGCAACGCTCGAGCCCGATCACGAGGACGAAGACCGCGCCAAATTCCTCTACTACGACGAAGCGGTGAAAGTCCGACACTATTGGTTCGATCACACCAACAATGCAAATGTTACCGAGGGAATATGCACGGGGCTTGGCACGGTTGATGGTTACGCCACGCGGTTAACCGGCGGTAACACCGATGCAAAGTTTGGCCTGGCCCAGTCGATCAGTGTTATGCCGGGCGATGTAGTTAACATGGAGGTTTGGGCAAAGTACGTCGATCTTTCGCAGGAGAGCCCTGGCACCCCCATTGTGAATTTCATCACAACGCTGGGTTCCGCAGCCTCGATATCGACAGGAACGTTTATTGATGGCGGTGTGCCGGGAAGCCTGGGCGACTTGCCGATGCTGATCAATCCGATTCCTCACCTCACCAGTGATCCAGGCAACACCGGGCCAAAAGCCTATCTTAACTTTGTGTTCCTGGATAGAGACATGCAGGCGAGTTCGACGGATCTTGGTTATTCTCAAATCACCACCGATGCTATAGAACACGGCCAAAACGGCTGCCACCAGAAGCTTTTCCTGAGCTACCCGGTGAAACAACCCGGATATTTGTATATTTATCTCAGTAATGAAAATCCTACGGAAGTAGAGGTGTTCTTTGACGATTTTAAGGTCGAGCATATTAAGTCGCCCGTGGTGCAGCAGGATGATTATTATCCATTCGGTTTAACCTACAACTCGTATCAACGTGAAAACAGCATTAAACAGAACTACCAATTTAACGGCAAAGAAATCCAGGACGAACTAGATCTCGGCTGGTCAGATTTTGGAGCTAGAATGTGCAACGCAGAGATCGCTCGGTGGAACAGTGTAGATCCACTAGCAGATAAATACATTGCAATAGGTCCATATGTCTACGTAGCAGATAATCCAACAATGTATATTGACTCCAACGGAGAGGAAATTATTTTTGCTGAGAATTCTTCAGCTGATTTCAAACAAACCGTTTTTAATAATATACAAAAAATCACTAATGAAGAGCTAGAGCTTGTCGGCGACGTAATTAGAATTAAAGAAAATGGTAAGCCTCAGAATAGCGAGCATAACCTTGAGTCGGGTACGTCTCTGGTGAGTTATCTCATAGGGTCTGATCAGACAGTAACACTGATGGAAGGAAAGAAATTTACGACCACAAGTTCCTATAAGTGGACTGGTGTGGATGGTGAGTCGGTACCCACGAGCTCGGAGGTTTCGATCCCTTTAAATGAGAAACGAGGAGTTGTTCGGAAAGACGGTTCCAGAACTCCGGGCCCTCTTTGGGAGAGCATCGGTCATGAGTTAGGACATGCTTCATTAAGGGCTCAAGGCAAAAGTGACCCGAGCCTTAGTGATGAGAATGAGGACATAGTCGATCCAGATAACTATAAGGTAGATGAGAATGGGAAGATTCTCGATGATGGAACAGGATATATAGACAATGAAGAAATTCAAGTGCGAAAGGATACCAATAAAATTGTTACTGAACAACATGATGGAAAACCCAAGGATAGTGAACTCCGTAAGGAACCCTACGTTCCAAAACGTTAGTCTTGTGGCGATACTGGCGTCTTTTTTATTTAGTTTCTGCGGAAGGCCAGATTGCGAAACGATTAACAAGATAGCATGGAAAGAAAAGACCCTACAGAGCGTACAAAATCAAATTGTTTCCGATTCTATTGAGATTCGACAATTAGGGATTGAACCAAGATATCGAAAAGCTATCAAATTTATTCAAAACAAAGTTGATGCTGGGCGACAATTAATATTGTCCGAATTGTGTAAACGTCAATTTGAGAAGGATTCTGCCAAAACCATCATTGTCGAGCATTATTGGCATGAGATGACTTACGGACACTCTTTTTTGATTTTGCACGGCCATGAAAAGGCGTCCCTATTCACAGGCGAGGGAGATTTTGCCAAAATTGATTTTATAAATACCATCGATGCAGATTCGATGCATACGACTTTTGACTCTGAAATGAGGAAATTGGAAGATATTCTAATTGTTACTGAAATCAAGAATGATAAGACTGTTGTGCGTGTTATAATGTCGCCAACGAAGAGTCAGATTAATATTTTTTTTAAATAGATTAGGTTGCCAGCGACCAGACCTTAGATGACTATTATCCCTTTGGCCTTACTTACAACTCCTTCCAGCGTGAAAACAGCGTTGAAAATCGATATAAGTTCCAGGGACAAGAACACATCGATGATTTAGATTTGGGTTGGGACGCGTTTAAATGGAGAAACCACCAGCCGGATATAGGAAGGTTCTTTAACATTGATCTCCTTGCAGAGAAGTATTATTACAACTCGCCATATGCTTTTTCAGAAAATAAAGTAACCTCTCATCGAGAATTGGAGGGCCTTGAGGCAGTTTCTTTAAACCAGAAACTCAATCTCTAGTAATTGTAGTGCAGGGATATAATGGGGCTGATCCTAAGAATGGCTCTACCCAGGCTCAGAATTCTGGAGGTGTTGATACGGGGGGATTGGGAAGTTTGGCCTCATTGAATGGGGGAACTACTCAAGTTGCGGTATTTTCTTCGTCGCAAAGCAGTAATACACAAGATGATATTGCTAGCAGTGTGAGAGAATTTAATTCGGTAAATCCTGATGGAAAAGTAGTACTAGTTGGCCATAGTCTAGGAGCTGATAATTTGGTTGAAATGGTAAATAGTAATAAGGATCTGAAAGTCAATACTCTAATTACATTGGATATCGCCGATCACTACGATGATGATAACATACCTGGGAACGTTGCAAATGCGAAAAATTATTATCAGACAAATGATTTTCCTGGTGGAGAGAAGATCGAAGTAGATGATCCATCTAAAACAACCGGGCAGAATATTCTAGCGCCAAATTCAACACATAGGAGCATAGACAACGACTTGAAGGATACTGTGAAAACGGATGTTTTAAAAAGTATTGAGCAACCGGTTTTGACCATACCTGCACCAAAGAAAAATTAGACGATCCGACTTTAAAACAGCACTATGAGAGTTTCTTTGATATTAATAGCTGTAAGTGTTCTGTGCTTGGTTTTGTTTCTGAGTTTTCAGAGCTATGAATTTCTTTTATACCTGGCAATTGGTTTTCAGTTATTCAACTTTTACTTCATGAGCCAAAAAATGAGGACAGCTCAAAGCAAGTGGATTGTATTGCTTGGATTTATTGGAGGCTTTCTAATTCTCCTGTACAGTACGTTTTTAATTGTGCTGTCGAGAAGTTTAGTTGTATTATGAAAAATACGGTGCTCTGTGGCTTAGGATATAAGAATTTTGTTAACGTTTAAATAGATATTGCCAGTCTCAGAAGCGTGCCGTCTTTTTCGGTAGAGCAGATCGTCTAGCGTGATACGGTCGGTGAGTATAGCGTTTAAGTCTGCGCCGTCCATTAAGATCAGGGACCGGAGATCTGAACTCGTAGTTTGTGAGCACTCGGAGGAGAATCCATCAATAGACACAAACAAACCGAGGGTGTTTTTCTCTTGCCGTTTACTTTACCAGCGAAACCGTAAAGTTCCTGGGCGACAATTGGTTTTTTCTGCCACTTGGCCTCTAACAGGTAGTCGTCATCTTTGAAGGTGAAGGCGCCGTCGATCTGCTCGCCTGTAACCTTAAAAGAAGCCTTGGGGTCAAGGTCGAATAAGGTGAATAGTTCGTTCAGAAGATCTTCCAAATCATATCCCCTCTGTTGAGTGTCTGATGAAATGGCAATCTTTATGAATTTTTGATTAAGTTCGTGCAGTTTGGTCTTCAGCGCAGTTGTGTTTTTAACTTTCTCATCAGCCCGATATTGGAAGATTTTTTAATATTGATCCCCTGGCCGAAAAGTATTATTACAACAGCCCTTACGCATTCAGTGAAAATAAAGTGATTGCGCATCGAGAGCTCGAAGGGCTAGAATCAGCTCCTGTTAATTCCAACCCATTGTATTACATGTCTTACAACATGGGCACTTATTTTCGGGCTGTAGGAAAGGCGATAGACGATCTTGGTGGTAAAGTTGAAGCTTTCTTTTCTTTCGGTAAAGAAGCAGAGGGAAAAAATGGTCAGGTAAAAGGAAATGTTTCCAATGAAACAAGAACAACTGTAACAGTCGGGACAACCGTAGAGGAGTTCTTCACACCTACGACAGACAATAAACAAGTGTCGTCATCGCCATTTGAGGTCAGCGTGAAGACGACAAATGGAACTAAAACAACAGTCAGCGGTAAGGTAACGGTTGAACTTGTCGATGTTCATATGAAGAATGTAACAAGCCAGGATAATTCCACTGGCGAAGTCAACAACACCACAACGATAACTGTTGGAAAAGATCAAACCGGGCTTTTTGTTGAGAGTGGGACAAAAGAAACTAAGGCTGGAGTAAGAACAGAACAGAAAGTGGAAGCGGGTGGATGGTTTATCAAATTTGGTGGTAGCGCATCAGTAGGAGGTGATGACAAAAGCAGAGCAAATGATTAGAATTAGATATATATTATTTTTTGTCCTAATCATCTTTTCCTCTTGTGATGGAGTGAAGAATAAGGACAAGAAAGTTGAAGCGTTGCAAAACCAAAATCAGCTTTCCGTAGTCAATGGAGATACATTGGAAACGGGATTTTGGGTGTATGACGGTGGGATCAAAGCCGTATCGAAAAGTGGAGCTTATACAGATGGGTATAAAACTGGGAAATGGATTTACAGAATGAATGGGGACTCAATTGGCTTTACATGGAATATCTTCAATGAAAAGGGTGTAAAGATGAACATTCCAGATCACCTTAAGCCAATCAATGATGTCAAACTTCCCGTACTATTCCAAGCTGATGTTGATGACAGCGACGACAACACTTACTTAATTTTATTGAGATATAATCTTAAGGAGATGAAGTCTTCGGCCTATGATTATATATATCAGTACAACGAATCCTGGAAAAGCAATACCGAAGAAACTTTGCGATCAAAAGAGTTTAAGAAATTTTACTTTGAAGGGATCGAGATATTTAGGGCAAAGGTTGAGACCGAAGGAAGATCGAAGTACGAAGCAACTTCCTATATTTTTGTTGTAAAGGATTATTTGTATGACTTAACGTACAAGAAGACCATTGATAAACGTAGTGCAATTGTTTCGGATATTTTCAATGACGTCCTCTATAGTATGGAGTGTGAGAACGTTGATTTATTTGATTACAATAGTAAAAAATATTTGAAGGAAGAAAACGTAGAATTTAAAAGTGATCCAATTAATTAGCACTCCGCCTTTTTGCATTACATACCCAAACTTGACGAAATAAGTAACAGCAATGATAGCGAGGCAGATTGTGTTTCTTTCTTTAGTTGCAATAACCATTGGAATGATCCTCTGGAGAGCAGGGAGAAGGACTCTAGCCAAAGGCAAATTATCAGAAGCGACAATTGTAAAAAATGTTTTCTACCCCAATGAACTTACACTAATCCAAAAAGAGCTTGGCATCGATGATGATGAGTCTGGAACTTACTATCCGGTTATTGAGTTCATGACGGAGAAAAATGAACTCATTACTAAGCAATTAAGCATTGGATTTAATCCGCCAAAATCCGTAGGAAGCAAATTTTCTGTTATTTACAACCCTAGCGATCCGAGCGATATCGTGACCTATCCGAGAATCCAGCTTGAAGTGATCCCAAAATCATTAATGGCTATTGGCGCAACAGGATTAGTTGTAGTTGTGCTTGACGTCTTTGGGATAGTGAACATTATCCCGAACTAGGCAATGTATTTACTTCACATCAGAGAGGCCGTTCGAGAGGGCGTCCTTTGATTTTTTAACCCCACGATTCTAGTAGCCGGATTTTTGTTGGCAACCTTTTTTGCGGTTTCTGTACAGTTTTATTTTTCAGTCCTTTTTGCAACAGGTGGAGAATCCGAAGCGGTTGACCATCTTTTTCCGTTTTACCCTGACCATCAATTTTCTGATCACGTGACCACGCAATTCAGCCACCGAATGTGGGAAACACGGGCTGCTGTGAGGGCTGAGTTTTCCATATTTCCACATCCACTCTTAACCAGCCGAATCGGGCCTTTACAAAGTTACTTAGTCGTTACCTGAATTTTCAGTGATTACCTACCATTGAAGCGCTGAAAAAATCAAATCGCAGAGTCCTCCACGGGCCGCGAGTTCAGGATAAGCGGTTGCTGTAATGGAGGAAAGGCTTCCTTTGTTCAGCACTATCATATTTAGCTTCCTGCTTTCAAACAATCCTATGGGATCGTCAAAAAGTACAAGAACCTTTACGTGCCAGGAAGTATATCGATCAATGGCATTGAGATATATTTGGCTCAAAGTCTGGTCTGGTGCTTGGCCAAGTGCCGTGTTTTCAATGACGTTTTTGTAATAATTGATTTTGTCAGCGTCACTTGTCTTTATAGCTTTTTGACAAGCTTCACTGACAATATCGACGAAGAGTTCATTTTCTTTGAGGCTGCCTATATCGATTTGGCCGTCCTGTTCAAGCTTCAATAAACGCTCGCCAATACTAGTAAGCAGTTCATCTCGGCGTCTCTCTAGTGGTGGGGCAATCAACACGGTTAGCAATTCCGAAACTGGCGCGCCTGCATAAGGCAAGGCTCCGATCATCCCTTTGACAAGGGCATACGCAACTTCCTTCGCTTTTTCCATATCTATGGCTTGTTACTTGGAGTAAATCTTGGTTCCTATGCAATTTAAGAATTGGAAGCATTTAGTTATGTAGGGTAGGAGCAGACAGTGCGTCGAAGCACCCTGTTTTTGAACACTCCTGAGATCTGTTGAACAAGCGCAACTGCAAAAGACTTTCAGTATAAACGGAGGAATCCATCAAAAAACTTCCTTGATAAGCATTTCTTTACACATCTTTCCCAAACCCCGAATTCATAAAACCAAAAAAAGCCAATCCCTTACCTTTGTTCAGTTGTTGTAATCAGAAGTATGAACAAACAAATTCAAGTTGCAATAATTATGAAACAAGTTAGGCGGGTCGTCTACGTCAAAGACGTTCAAAACATCACCGGTAGGAGCGAGAGCTATGCCCGAAAGATCCTGAGGGCCATCCGTAAAAAATTAAACAAGCAAAAGCATGAGCTTGTCTCTGTCGAGCAGCTTTGCCAATATCTTGGCATTGAAGAAACGGTTGTTCTCGACCACCTTCGCCAATAAGGCGACTCCTTTTAAATTTTCAATCTGCACCATCTTCCGTGTTGATACCATTGTGATACCATTGCCACACCGTGCCAATGTAAGGTCAATCCCAGGTCAATCTCAGGTCAATCCCAGGTATGCGTCATACATAACCCGGATAGGATAATAGGAAGTAGAATTTCAAAACCACGAACCATGGCATTTGCATCCAAATCATCTCTTCTGGCTTCCCTTCGCGGGGCACTCGGCGAGATCGTCATCCGCCACACGCCGCAGGGCATAGTCGTTTCTATGAGACCGGTACGGAGAAAGAGAAAATTACCCAAGCAGCAACAGAAAACCTGCGACCGCTTCAAAGAGGCCGTGAAGCACGCAAAGAAAGTGTTGGCCGACTTCAAAAGAAACCATCCAGGAGCAAAGGCCGTGCGCAACGGCAAGTCCATCTTTCGCACCGCTATAGCCGAATACCTACGGGGACATTGACTCGAAACCAGCCAGCAGAAGCTCGCACAAATGAAAAACCAACGGAGCCGATCCGTTGGTTTTTTTATGCCCATGGAAGGATAAGTAACCCGCAAAGTGTGATGACCGGGCCGTCCCCCTCTGGCGCCCCGGGGACAGCCCGCCCGTACCCATTGTCCGACTAGCTTTCTATTGAAAGATATCCGCCGGAACAGGCGCTGCTAGAACGTGAGGCAATTCAGAGTGTCATCTTCATTCACTCCGCAATGAAATCACCGGACTCATCAACGCTGTTCGCAGCGTGATCACAACAACCGTGCTCAGCGAAACCACCAGCAGGCAAACCGGCGGCACCCAAAAAATGATCCACTCCATACCGATATGAAAGGCAAAATTGCTCAGCCACGAGTCGACGGCGAACCAAATGAACGGCAACGTCACGACATAGGAAATGACCAGCAGTCGGAGGGAGTCCTTTGAAAATAAAATCAGAACGGAAGACACCGAAGCGCCAAGCACCTTGCGGATCCCGATCTCCTTTAACCGCTGGCTTACGGAAAACAACGCAAGCCCCAACAAACCCAGACACGCAATCACGATCGCCAAGGCCGTCAACACTGTAAAGATCTGCTGGAACTGCTGGTCGTCTTTGTACTGGTTGTTGACGTAGTCGTCGAGGAAAAAGTATTCAAAAGCATTTCCCGGAAAAGCTGATGCATAACTTTTTCTTAGCTTCTCGATCGTCCCGGGAAGGTCGTGACCATTGATGCGCGCTGAAAGAAAACTCCATTGCTCGAAGCTGGGATAAAAATAACCGATCGCGCTGTAATTGTCTTTTAACGAAAGCTGATGGTAATTCTTCACCACACCAATGATCTCGCCTTCAAACTCTTCCCACGTGCGAAATTTCACACGCTCGTGAATGGCCTCTTGCGGTGTTTTGAAACCCAGTCGCTGGCAAAGCTTCTCGTTGATAATGATCTTGTCAGAGCCCTCATGCGCACCGACCGACGGTGCCTGAAAAAAAGTCATCAAGGTCATCTGCGGAAGACTTCGGGTATAAAAACGCTCGTTGGGCGCGAAGTTTCTTCCCGCCACCAGCGGCATCTCATAGGTTGAAAAAAAGTTGTCGTCAATGCCCACCGGGTAATAGCTCGTGTTTTTATCCTCCGGCTGATCAGCCCGCCGGATGCTGTTTGGGTAGGGCAACAGGTGACCGGGTATCGCACTGTTCGCGGAAAATTTCTCAACGGCAGGGATCGATTTGAGTTCGTTCCGGAAGAAATTCATTTGGGCCGAAAAGGTCGAATCATAAACCGACGGCCCGCGCATCACCAGCACCTGGTCTTTGTTGTAGCCCGGATCCTGACTTTGCATAAAATCGATTTGGCGCGACACGGCAACGGTACCGGCGATGAGGAAGATGGAAACAAAATATTGAAACCCCACGAGGCTTTTGCGAAGCGTCGTGCCCGATTTCGATTTTGTAAACTTTCCCTTCAGCACAAGCGCGGGATTGAACGACGAAAGAAGGAGCGCCGGATATAAGCCGACAACCAGAATTCCCGTCAGCACCGTCGCGACGATCCAAAACCAAAACGAGAATGTATAGACCACACCCGAAGTGAAAAGAATAGCGGTAATGTGTTTTCCGGTGAGCTGTTCAAACGCCGGCGTAGTGGCCGTCAGGAAAACGATGGCCAACGCGAGCGCCATCACATTTATGAGACAGGCATCAAAAATAAATTGGATCACCAGCTGCCTGCGACTGGCCCCGGACACTTTCCGCAGGCCCACTTCCTTGGCGCGTTCAATCGCCTTCGCCGTAGAGAGGTTGATATAATTTATCCATGCAATGGCCAGAACAAAAATGCCAAGCAATGAAATGAACCGGACCGTCCGGGCGCTGCCGTTCACGCTTTGTTCAATGGCGAGATTGGACTGCAGGTGGATCTCTGTCACCGGCTGGAGATCGATCGCATACCGGCTTTCGTCGTTCTCCTGGTTGCCGACATATTTTTTTACAAACGCCGGGAATTTCTTTTCGAGGTCGGTTTTGTCTACCCTGGGCGCCAGCTTCACATACGTGTAAAAAGCCGGCCATCCCCAGTCATCATAACGAAACTTTTCTCCAATGGTGGAAAACGAGGAGATCGCATCAAACTGAAGATGCGAATTCTCCGGCACGTCCTCCATCACACCGGTCACGATATAGGCCGACTGGTTCAGTCGCATCGTCTTCCCCAGCGCAGGCTCTCCCGCGAAATACTTTTTCTTCATTCGCTCCGTGAGCACGATCGACCCGGGCTTCTGGAGACTGGTCAGCGGATCTCCTTCGATAAAAGGGAAACCAAAAACCGAAAAGAATCCCTCATCAGCATAATAGAAATTGAACTCATTGAAGGCAACCGACTGCCCGGCAGGGTTGGTGTACGAAACCGTCAGCGAAGGGCTGGCGATCTCCGATTTTGCGAGCCGCGAAAAGTATGCAACTTCCGGAAAATCTTCTTTCAGCATCGGCCCAACCGCAGGACAATTGGCCGCCGAAGTCCTGACGATCTTTCCATTTTCAGTATAGCCCAGCGGAACGCGAAAGATCCGGTCCGCGTCTTTGTGGAAGGCGTCATAGCTTTGCTCCGCCGTCACAAAACGATAAATATGCAGCACCACCATCATGCCGATGGCAAGCCCGGCAATATTGATGATGGAGAAAGTCTTGCTGCGAAGGAGATTTCTCCACGACACGAGAAAGTAGGAGCGTAACATAGGATACAGGTCTTGAGACCAAACTAAACCCAAATCATGCCAGACAAAAAAAGCGGCAATCAGAGCAGGAATTTACAAAAAACTTAGCCCTCGTCGCGCGGTTTTGGGAATAGATGTTCACCGTCGGTCGCCCTCGCCGCCGCACCCCCGTGCCACCAACAGAAATTTAGAAGGAGATATGATTTGCCTTAAAGAGACACTCACCGACAGGGCCCACTATTCAACTTTCAGCACCACAGAATGCTGACCACGTCGCTGTGCTTTCGACGTATAGCTTGCCGTTAGCCGATAGACACCTTTGGCACCCGGAGCGGGTTTGTCGATGATGCGAAACGTACCTTCAAATCCAGGATAGATCCAGCTGTTTTTCTTGGCGCCTTGTTCCAGGATGTAAGCGGCAATCTGCTCTGCCGCTTCCGTGGTGATCTCGGGGTGCGAGGGCATCTCCGACGTTCCCCACACACCCGAAGATCCTTCGATAATCCGTTTCCCCAAAAGCCCGCTGCTTCCGGTTTGATTTCCATAGCGTTGGGCAATTTCCGCAAACGACGGTCCTGCCAGTTTGATCTTGTCGGCATGACACCCAAAACAAGTGGACGTCTTCATCCACCCGAGTCCTGGCGGCTCCGGTGTTGACGCTGCTTTCCCGGCGATTGCTTTTACATCAGTCGCGATCGTTGCCGGCAAGTATTCGATTTCCAGCAGACATTCCGTAGCGGCTATTTCGCCGTACTTTGACGACCCATCCACGGCATCGGCCACAGCGATCGCATAGCGAACCTGATTGCCCCACTTGAACGATTCATTTTCATGGGGTGTCAAAATTTCTACTTTGGGCTCAGAGGGTTGATGCACCTCCACAGACTTGATCATTCCTTCCTCAGGCATTTCCACTGCAAGAGCGTCGGATGAAACGGACTGGCTACCCGCATTTTGCCAGGGTTTGGTGAAGCAAAGGAATTGTGCTACGGCAAAGAAGATAAAAACAGGGATGAATTTCATACGGCAAAACAATCTGGTAGGTCCTTCTTCGATCAGGCGTTATTGATTTCCTGGGCCACACGGTTCGCCGAATTGGTAGCGGCTTCCATACCCCACGAGCGGTTGTCGGCATGCCCACCCGCAAAATGGATCCTGCCGTGGGGCGTGATCACATGGGGCCAGAACTGCGACAGACTACCCAGCGCCGAATAGCCCACGCGTTCACAGCCGGCCGTAAAAGGTCCGGTGGACCAATCCTTCACCAGTGTTTGTTCGATCGTAATACTGGATTTATTTCCCGGATACAATTCCTTAAAGGCCTCCAAGGTTCGCATCGGATTGGTGCCACCCGGTGCCTTGGCCATGAGCGACACCCGGTCGGTTTCCACTTCATCGGCAACCTGCCAGATCGTTCGCAGCGAAGGATGATTAAAGGTCAGGTTAATACCCGCACCATCGTTGCGCCAGAACGCAGAGCGGGCCTGGAAAACAATGCGGGTGGTTTTCTCAAACGCGATGTTGTCAAACACAAACCGTTTCTCCGGTGGCAGCTCCGGTTTGAAAGGAATATTTCGCAACGCCGTCGGACGCAGACAGCTCGCGAAATAGTCGCCCGAAATGGTCTTCTCTTCACCAAACTCCCGGTACTTTATCGTCACGCCACTCGCGCCGTGTTCAATTTCCTGGATCTGGCAATCGAGCTTCACGCGGCCTCCCAGGCGTTTGCCAAACTCATTGGTCATCACCTGGTTTCCACCCTTCAGGCGATAAAGCTCATAATCCAGATCATACTCGCGCTTCCGCATAATATAAGCCTGCCATATCGCATACAGCGCCGACGAATCATTGTCCCCCAGCAGGCTCAGCGCCGCCGCCGAAGCCCCTTCCTTTTTATAGATGTCCTGGATCGGGATCTTTTCCAGCGGATCGAGACCTACACCAAACGGTTGATATTCGTCCTTGAACTTCTCAAAATAGGGCTGCAGGTATAGCGACTGCAATTTTGATTCGATGTGCGACGGTGGAGTAGACGACAGATATTTCATTTCCCGCTGGCTAAACCCTCCAAGCTCCTTTGCTTTCACAAGGAGCGCTTCCGCCTGTTGTTCTTCCGTATACCACTTTCCATCTATTCTCGTCAACCGGTCTTTCCGGTGCAGGTAGGGAAGGGCCGTAAGCTTGAATTCGTCTACGTATTTCCAGTAGTTTTTATAACCCGGCTTCGTGAAGTTCTCCGCTCCAAAATCGGCATAAAGCCCATCCGCCAGGCCGTCGTGCACCGTCAGCACCGATCCCCCGAACCGCCCCGACGCCTCCAGCACCACCACTTCGTGACCCGCCTTCATCAATTCATAGGCACAACAAAGCCCACTAATTCCACCCCCGCCCACAATGACCTTCTTCTTTGTCCCGCCAGCAGGGCCAACCGGTTGTTTCTCAGTTTTCCCGGCTCCATCCCAGGCCCGCGCCGTGGCGTCCTTCAAAACCAAACTTCCCGCCCCCGCCATCACGGCCCTTTTCATAAATTCTCTTCGTTCAATGGTACTCATCGCTGCAGTATTAGGTGATCGTTTCTCTTCTTTCTAGAGCGGATCAAGACCAGTTTCTCACCAATCCACACGCCGGAAACGACTAGATAAGGAAAGATATGATGGAGGGTCAATTGATTCAATTGAGAGATGGCTTCCCCGGTTTAAAAGACAGGCATTTTGTGAGAATGG
>Ga0209050_1001104_pt1 | contig 32697 bp, 31 predicted proteins | sample Araplavi_mTSA_r2_FD_184276 | JGI IMG/M metagenome (GOLD analysis project Ga0209050, IMG submission 184276) | Arabidopsis root microbial communities from North Carolina, USA - plate scrape MF_Cvi_mTSA_r2 (SPAdes) (version 2) | ecosystem: Host-associated > Plants > Roots > Endosphere | place: USA... | reverse complement strand
AGTGCGCGACACCACGCACCTGGAAGGCAAAGAGCTGGAATTCAAGGTCATCAAGCTGGACCAGAAGCGCAACAACGTTGTCGTTTCCCGTCGCAGCGTCCTGGAAGCCGAGAACTCCGCCGAGCGCGAAGCTCTGCTGGAATCCCTGCAGGAAGGCCAACAAGTCAAAGGTATCGTCAAGAACCTCACCGATTACGGCGCATTCGTCGATCTGGGTGGCGTCGATGGCCTGCTGCACATTACCGACATGGCCTGGAAGCGTATCAAGCATCCTTCCGAAATCGTCAACGTTGGCGACGAGATCGATGTCAAGGTTCTGAAGTACGATCGCGAGCGCAATCGTGTTTCCCTGGGCCTGAAGCAGCTGGGCGAAGATCCATGGGTTGCTATCAAAGCCCGTTACCCGGAAAGCACTCGCGTTACCGCGCGTGTAACCAACCTGACCGACTACGGCTGCTTCGCTGAGCTGGAAGAAGGCGTTGAAGGTCTGGTACACGTTTCCGAAATGGACTGGACCAACAAGAACATCCACCCTTCGAAAGTCGTACAAGTCGGCGACGAAGTGGAAGTCATGGTTCTGGACATCGACGAAGAGCGTCGTCGTATCTCCCTGGGCATCAAGCAGTGCAAATCTAACCCATGGGAAGATTTCTCTGGCCAGTTCAACAAGGGCGATAAAATCTCCGGCACCATCAAGTCGATCACCGATTTCGGTATCTTCATTGGTCTGGACGGCGGCATCGACGGTCTGGTTCACCTGTCCGACATCTCCTGGAACGAAGTGGGCGAAGAAGCCGTACGCCGCTTCAAGAAGGGCGACGAGCTGGACACCGTTATCCTGTCGGTTGACCCAGAGCGCGAGCGCATCTCCCTGGGTATCAAGCAACTGGAAAGCGATCCGTTCTCCGAGTACGTTCAAGAGAACGATAAAGGCGCCATCGTTAAAGGCATCGTGAAGGAAGTTGACGCTAAAGGCGCCATCATCACTCTGGCCGACGATATCGAAGCGACTCTGAAAGCCTCCGAAATCAGCCGTGACCGCGTTGAAGACGCGCGCAACGTTCTGAAAGAAGGCGAAGAAGTAGAAGCCAAGATCATCAGCGTTGACCGCAAGAGCCGTGTAATCCAGCTCTCGATCAAGTCGAAAGACGTTGAAGACGAGAAAGAAGCAATCCAGAGCCTGCGCGACAAGCCAGTAGCTACTGATGCTCCTGTGGCCACCACTCTGGGTGACCTGCTGCGTGCACAAATGGAAAAGCAGAACTAAGTTCTGACTTTCTGTAAAAAAGGGCGACTTCGGTCGCCCTTTTTTTTGTCTGGAATTTGGTGGGGGGGCCGACCTTTGGCTGCTTGAGTCGTGAACCAAAGACGCTGAAAAAATGTCTGATTGTTTAGTCGGATCAAGTGCTTATTTGCGGCTAGTCTTTAGCCTGAGACTAATGATCGCCCATTGGGCTATCTGGCAAAAGGACGTGAATGAACAAGCTAATTGTCGCAGTAGCTGTGCTGGCGCTAGCGGGTTGTACCACCAATGCCAAAACCCACGTAGTACGCGGGGTGAGCGGCATTGAGGTTGATTGTTCGGGGCTCGGTTCGAAATGGGACAAATGTTACAAACGCGCGGCCAAGGAGTGCGGGGGTGCTGGCTATAAAGTTGTGGTGAGGTCTGACGATGTCAAGGAAGAGGAAGATGGCTTCCCCTTCGGCTTCAATCCCGCAGGTTTCCTGACGCGCACGATGCTGGTGATTTGCCGATGAGGCAGTGATGGCTCAGAAGCCACTCCCGTCTAGGAATCAGGCATTCCGGGATGGTGGGATGTATGGCAAAACTCGGGCTGTTCAAAATCATGCCGGCGTGCTAAAACCTTTGGAGCGCTGATCTAGCTGCTTGAAAAAGAAGGGAAAAATATGACGAAGTCGGAGTTGATCGAACGAATTGTCACCCATCAAGGGCTGCTCTCATCCAAGGATGTGGAGCTGGCCATCAAGACCATGCTTGAGCAAATGTCCCAATGTCTGGCTACCGGAGATCGTATCGAGATTCGGGGGTTTGGCAGCTTCTCTCTGCACTACCGCGCTCCACGGGTTGGTCGTAATCCGAAAACCGGGCAGTCTGTCAGTCTCGATGGCAAATTCGTTCCTCACTTCAAGCCAGGTAAAGAGCTGCGTGACCGGGTGAATGAGGAAGAGGAGGAAGGACTTTGACAGTCGCCACCGATCAAGGAGCCCTTCATGCGTAATCTTGTGCGAGTGCTGCTTGGTTTGTTGATTCTTTTTCTGGTGCTGATGATCCTGGCGTTCGTGCTGGAGAATCAGCAATCGGTTACTTTGTTTTTTCTCGGTTGGGCTGGCCCACAACTGCCAGTATCTTTGGTGATAGTACTGGCTCTGCTGGCGGGGATGGTCCTCGGACCGCTACTCGGTTGGATACTAGGGCGATCGTCCAGGATTTTACGCAAGCGGCTTGTCTAGTAACATCCAGTACGGGGCTTAGAGAGCTTGCGCCACAGCTTGTCTACATCCTTTAGCAAATCGGTCATTAAGCTGTAGAATGTTGCGCTTGTTCGAGAGTGGTCCATCTCCACGTCGGCTCAGACTGGCTCTGACAGACGCCGCTTTTTTTGATGGCTTTGTATTCATGGATGTGGCAGCGCTGATGTGCAGCCCCGTCAGTAACTCAAGGGTATGGTTTCGCGTGAAAATTCTCGTAACCGGCGGAGCCGGATTTATCGGCTTGGCGGTCATTCGTCATTTAATTGCGAATACCGCAGATTCTGTTGTTAACGTCGATAAACTTACCTTTAGTTTTCAATGAGTAGCATTTTTACTCTGGCTATCATGATTTTAAAGATTTTTGCCATGCTTAAATTAAATATTTCACCTCGATGTATGACTAAGCTCCTTGAAGGGCGCTGACTTGAGTAAGTGGGGCGTGTGCGGAGAGGGATTGAAAGTGTTTTATATGATTGGGGCTATAGTTTTTTTTATTTCAAGGGCTTTAGGATATGCAGGTTGGTTCAAGTAATTCAGTAGTCAATGATGGTATCGATTTGCACGCGCTTGCCTATACACTTTGGCGACAAAAAATTGTGATTTTGTGCGCTGCGCTTCTGGGGACATTCGTAGCCGCTACCTATGCATTCCTCGCAGAGCCTTTGTACGAAGCGAAGGCGTTTGTGATCCCGCCTACCCAAAATGACATTGAGAACTTAAACTACGGTCGCATCGATCAGTCAAAGTTACCTCAGTTTACGGAAAAAGAAGTTTATTCGGTTTTTTTGAAAAATTTGCAAAGTGAGTCACTTCGTCGTGAGTTTTTCAAAAATACATATTTAACTGCGCAAGGGAAGAGTGAAGATCCTACAAGGCAGCTATATGAGAAGCTTTCGAAGAATCTCGTTATCTCCATAGTTGGTAAAGAAGCGCTGGATCGATACTCCGTTGTTATGCTGCATAATGATCCGGAAATGGGGGCCAAGTGGATTGAGCAACTATTGGCGCGTGCACAGCAATTGGCTATGCAAGAGATCAACAAAAATATCTCCAGTGAGTATGATATTGAGTCTCAAAATCTTCATCAGGAAATAGTCTCGTTGCGAGAAATTGGAGACAAGACAAGAGAAGATAGCTTAATCAAACTTCGTGAGGCCCTGGTGGTTGCCCAAGCTATTGGTCTTGAAAAGCCACCTGCCGTTGGCGGCGATTCGAAAACCTCGCTTGGTATTGTAGGTAACATGGACGGTGATCTTACCTACATGCGTGGCACGAAAGCACTGACGGCTGAAATAGAAAATTTGAAAGCAAGGAAGTCTGACGATCCATTTATCAGCCGGTTGCGAGAGTTGGAAACGAAGTACAATTTTTATAATCAACTTTCAAAAAGCTATCGAGAAGCCAAAGCTTTCAGGATGGATGGACTCGTAGAGAAATCGGGCTCACCAGTCAAGCCAAAATTTTTGTTTGTGATTTTGGCTGGTATGTTTTTAGGTCTTGTTTTTGGGGTGGTTGTTGCAGCAGTTCGTGACTTTTTTATGACCAATAAAGTGGCTGTACAAAAGAGCTTATGACACGCAGCGATCTCGCTCAATTTGATAGATTTTATTTATCGCAACGGTTGTTTGATTTGCCAGGTCTATTGAGCGTCGTTGGTTGTCTTACGGACGGCTTTATATTCGTCTATCGGAAAAATAGCACTAAACAGGTGTAGGATTATGTTTGGCCGGTAGATTGTTTGTATCAATGTTGTTCAGAAGCCTAGGGGCAGGTACGAGGGAAGAGTATGAAAGGCATCATTCTGGCAGGTGGTTCGGGAACTCGTTTGTACCCACTGACGAAAGGGGTATCCAAGCAGTTGCTTCCGATTTACGACAAGCCGATGATTTTTTATCCGCTTTCCGTGCTCATGCTCGCCGGGATACGTGACATCCTGATTATCACGACGCCTGAAGATCAAGCTGGATTTCAACGGTTGCTTGCTGATGGCAGTCAGTTCGGTATCAACCTCACCTATGCAATTCAAGCAAGTCCCGATGGACTTGCACAAGCATTTCTTATCGGTGAGAAATTTATTGGTAAGGATTCGGTATGTTTGGTGCTTGGCGATAATATTTTTTATGGCCAGGGGTTTACGCCCATGCTCCAACAGGCGACGAAGCGTAAAGGCGGCGCCACAGTTTTCGGTTATCAAGTGAAGGATCCAGAGCGATTTGGTGTTGTTCAGTTTGATGACAGTCGTAAAGCGATCTCTATTGAAGAAAAGCCACTCAAGCCAAAGTCGAATTTTGCAGTAACCGGATTGTATTTCTACGACAATGACGTGATTGAAATTGCAAAACAAGTCAAGCCTTCTCCGCGCGGCGAGCTGGAAATTACTAGTGTAAACCAGGCATATCTGGAGCGAGGAAATTTGCACGTCGAACTTCTGGGCCGAGGATTTGCGTGGCTGGATACCGGTACTCACGAAAGCTTGCTCGAGGCTTCGCATTTTGTTGAAACAATAGAAAAGCGCCAAGGTTACAAGGTCGCCTGTTTAGAGGAAATTGCCTTTAATAATGGATGGTTGACCGTTGCAGAGCTCAAAAGGACAGGGAATGAACTGAAGAAAAACAGTTATGGACAGTACCTGTTGAGTCTGGTTGACGAGATTGATGAGAAGTAGTTCGTTTAGAGTTTGAGTTAAGTCCTATATGGGTGGCTTATGGCGTACTTGAGCGCAATACAGTTGAGTGAACTAGGTTTCAGAACCGTCGGGAAAGAAGTAAAAATAAGTGATAAGGCGGCTATCTATAATCCAGAGCTGATTGACCTTGGGGATTACACGCGTATAGATGATTTTTGCGTGGTGTCGGGGCGCGTGGTGTTTGGTAAGTATAATCATATTACACCAATGTGCCTCGTTGCTGGTGGAGAACCAGGTATCGAGTTTTCCGACTTCTGTACGCTGGCTTATGGTGTGAAAATATTCTCGCAATCAGACGATTACAGCGGTGCTACACTTACCAACTCATTGGTTCCAAAGAAATATAAAAAAGAAATATTCGAGAAGGTTAAGCTGGAGCGTCATGTAATAGTTGGAGCAGGGGCAATAGTGATGCCTGGAGTCACTATTAAAGAGGGCTGCTCCATAGGTGCTATGGCATTGGTTACGAAAAGCACTGATCCATGGGGGATTTACGTTGGTGTTCCTGCTGAGCGAGTGAAGGAGCGGAAGCGAGACCTCCTAGCACTCGAACAAATATTTCTGGATGAACAAAAATGACTATTCCATTTAATAAACCACCTTATACCGGAAATGAAGACCAATACGTCATCTCCGCAATGCGCAGCGGAAAGATGTCTGGTGACGGGGAATTTACCCTTCGTTGTCAGCATTGGTTTGAAAAAGAACTACACTGCAAAAAAGCATTGTTAACACCTTCGTGTACTCAAGCGCTTGAAATGGCTGCTCTGCTGGTTGATATTCAACCGGGCGATGAAGTGATCATGCCTAGTTATACGTTTGTTAGTACAGCTAATGCTTTTGTATTGCGCGGTGCAAAAATCGTGTTTGTCGATATTCGCCCTGATACTATGAATATTGATGAAACGCTTATCGAAGCCGCAATTACAGACAAAACAAAAGCTATTGTACCCGTCCATTACGCGGGGATTGCATGCGAAATGGACACAATTATGTCCATCGCAAAGCAGCATAACCTGTTTGTCATCGAAGATGCCGCTCAAGGTATGATGTCGACCTATAAAGGTAAGGCGTTAGGTACCATTGGCCACATGGCAGCCTATAGTTTTCATGAAACAAAGAACTATACAAGTGGTGGTGAGGGTGGGCTGCTGCTCATAAATGATGAACAATTTATAGTGCGAGCGGAGATCATTCGAGAGAAAGGAACTAATCGCAGTCTCTTTTTCCGCGGCATGATTGATAAATATACCTGGGTCGATGTTGGTAGTAGTTATCTTCCAGGAGAACTGCAAGCTGCTTATCTATTCGGTCAACTTGAAAAGGTGGACGAAATAAATAGTGCAAGACGTCATATCTGGGAAAGTTATTATCTGGCATTAAAAGAACTCTCCGACGCTGGCCATATCGAACTTCCGACGGCACCTGATGGATGTGTCGGCAACGCCCATATGTTTTATATAAAAGTCCGGGATATCGACGTTCGAACAAAAGTATTAGGCTTGCTCAAGGATCAAGAGATCGGTGCAGTTTTCCATTACATTCCACTCCACTCAGCGCCTGCGGGACTGCGACTTGGTCGTTTTCATGGCAAGGATGTCTGCACCACTGCTGAGAGTGAGCGCCTGATTCGTCTGCCAATTTGGTACGGAATGCAAGAGAAGGACATAGATCGAGTCGCTTCTGTTGTCATCGGTGCGGTTCATGCATCCAACCAGTAAAGTTGCAAAAAATCTCTCTGATAGTAAGCGTGCGCTATTCAGCGCCGCTTTGACTACTCTCGCCCAAATTTCGAAAATCGGAGTTGGTTTCGCCTTCATTAAGCTTGTTGCTGTGTACCTCGGTGCAGAAGGTATGGGGCAATTAGGGCATTTTATGAGTGCTGTCACCATGCTTTCTCTGCTTGCAGGGGGAGGAATTGTAAATGGCCTTATTAAATATGTCGCACAGTACAAAAAACAACCTAAGGAACTGCTGAAGACGATTGCAGTTTCCAAAGCGTACTCTTTGACGTTTTGTGTTGTTGTGTGTTTATTGGGGTGTTCTTTTTCCAGGATTATCTCCAGTTATATCTTTAAGACGCCTGATTATTATTGGATTGTAGTGTTTCTTTCTGTTTGTCAGTTTGGGTTTGCTTTTACCAATCTAGTGACGGGAGTCGCAAATGGCCTTCGTGATACCAGGACTTTTGCGGTCATTCAAATAGTCGGAAATATACTGGTTCTCCCGGTAAGCTGGATCTTGATTCAAAGGTTTGATTTTGTCGGTGCAGCGATATCGATGGTGCTCTTTTTTTCGTTTTATTCGATACCTGCATTGTATTTCTACTGTAAATCCATTTTCTTGAAAATGCCCATCGGTTTTAAATTTGAGACGCAAGGTTTTAAACGATTGTTGTCCTTTACATTGATGGCGACAGTTGGAGCAATCAGCGTTCCATTGGTAGAAATCATTATTCGTGAACAAATTATTGAGCATGTTGGATTTGTAGCAGCAGGTATTTGGCAGGCATCGATAAAAATATCCAGTGCATACATGGGTTTTTTTACGATTTTTCTCGCTGTTTATTTTATGCCAATGGTTTCAGAAAAGACTAAGGTATCGGAAATTACACCACTAGTTTTTCGATTTATGAAACTCGTTATGGTTATTTTTGTACTGGGCGGAACGGTGTTTTTCGCTCTTCGTCAATACGTAATTCCATTACTGCTTTCATCCGAGTTTTCCGAGCTTGAAGATCTTGTTAAGTATCAACTGCTAGCGGATTTTTTCCGTGTTATTACGTATGTGATAAGCTTCGTCGTCGTTGCCCGGGCGGCACTCATAATATATTTGATAAGTGAACTGACCCAGGGCGTGGTGTTTTGCAGCCTGAGTCTGTTTTTTTTGAATAGTGGGCAGGGTGTCGAAGGTGCATTCATCGCTAACTTAATAATGAATGTACTTTATTTTATCGTTTCGGTTTTCGGCTTTGCAATTTATAAAAGGAGAAATGCCTGATGTTATCCGGGAGTGTGGTTGTATCTTGTTATAATCAGCAAGATTACATAGAAGAGTGTCTGGATAGTATCCTTTCTCAGGATATAGATTTTGATTGTGAAATTATTGTCTCGGATGATTGTTCAACCGATCGAACACAAGAAATACTTCGTGAGTACTCCAGCAAGCACGAAGGTAGAATAAAACTGCTGTTGAGAGAGAAAAATGTTGGCGCCGCTTTAAATTACCATGGTGTCCACAAGATGGCGTCAGGAGATGTTATTTACCATTTTGATGGTGATGATGTCATGCTGCCGGGGAAACTTCAGCAGCAGTATAATATTTTCAAAGAGAACGCAGATGTAAATGTTGTGTTCCACAAGGCTATTTATTTTTCTGATGACGGTTCTTACGCTTCCGAAACCCAGTACCCAAGTCCTGAGGCAAGCCTGGTTTCTTTTATCTCACTTCAGGAAATGGCTCGCTGGGGAGCGATCGCGGTTCACAGTTCCTACGCCTATCGTCGAGCTTCCAGGAAGGCAGTCATTACTCGAGAATTTATGGAATGGTTTTTCGTTATCGATTCCTTACTTCCTAGCGGCAAGGCAGCTTACATAAATTCTCCGCTAGTAAAATATCGGTGCAATCCATCAGCAGGTTCTTATTTGTCGACGACAAAAGGAAAAATAAAGTCGTATACGATTTATTTTGATGATTTGTATCGATATTTTTATCAGTTACCAGAACTGAGAAAAGATCTATATTCTAATTTTGTTGTCACGTTCCTGGCGATGGCTAAATCTACTCGCAAGTGCACATTCAAGGGGTTACTGTTTCTATTGCGTAATTTTTACTACTTCCGGCTACACAAATTTATGGATACGGTGAGTGTCAGGAAACATGTAGGCCCTGAGAGCAAGGTTCGTTGACTAGAGAGCAGTGCAATGTGAGGCTGATTGAGGCGAGAGAATGGCAGGTTTAGAATTATATGGCACACCACTGTATGTGATAAGTGTTTTTCTACTTTTATTGACTGCAGTGAAAGCGTTGGTGTCTGATAATAGGGCGGACAATCTGTTTCGCACGATAGAATTTTTTGTCGTTTTTTTTGCGATTGTTGCGGCATCCTATTATATCTCTAATCGACCATTTGATATGGAAGGTGATACCGAGGTCTACATAAATTTTTATAACGATGTTAATTCTGGTCTCGAGAATCCATTTCAAACTTTTGAGCCTGGCTTTATTGGGGTGGTCAATTTTTTTGGTTTCCTTGGTTTGAGCTATCAGTGTTTTTTCTTCTTTATTGCATTTGTATTTTTATGGTCCTATTATTTTTTGCTGAAAGTTGTATTTGGCAGAGGCTCTAGTTGGGCTCTCCCTGTTTTTGGGGTTTTGTTGTTTTATCCGTTCTTTTTTTCATTGACAGCAAATATTATTCGTCAAGGTTTTGCTCTTTGTTTTGTGAATTTTGCCTTGGTTTGTTGTGCCAAGGAGTATTGGCGTCGAGGTGTAGTGTTTTCATTGTTGGCAACACTGTTTCATAAGTCTTCATTGGTTTATTTTCCTTTTGTGCTTTTTCGAAAGCAAATTATAGGTATTGGTCTTGTTGGTGTGGTGGGTTTTTGGGTGCTGGTGTCTATGGCATCCTACTTTAAGGTTTTTTCCTTATTGGTGTCCATGCTGTTCGAGTTGTTGTCGGGTTACGGTTTGTCAATAAACTACACTGATGTCGATAATATTGAGTATATAACAGGGTTCAGATGGGATTTTTGGGCGTTTTCGTCATTTTCCATAGTGTTGTTGATGGCGCTTAGACTACTAGGGGGCGGTCGTACAAATGAAACGTATATATTCTATATCTGTGCGTTTCTTTCTTGTTTGCATATCGCGATGTTTGATGTGGCTTATAATGATAGGTTTGGAATATATGCCTGGATTTTTTACCCCTTGGAGATCGGGTACGTCATTCGCCTCGCATGTGCCAGTTTAGCGACCGGAAAACGGTCAAAAGAAACTGGAAACGAAAATGTATTTTTATAAGAGGGAGTGGTGAGATGTTCGTATTACTGACAGGTGCCAAGGGTTTTATTGGAAGCCAATTGCTCGCGCGCCTGTGTGCATCTGGCCATAAAGTTAGGGTTGTTACTCGTACCTCCTTTGAAACCAGTTTTAGCGGCGTGGAAGTTGTGCTGGCTGATTTGACGAGCCCGGAAACGAATTACGATTCTTTGGTATCCGGTTGTCAGGTCGTTTTCAATTGCGCGGGTGAAATCCGCGATGAAAAGGCAATGCGATCACTTCATGTCGACGCCACCGATCGTTTGCTAGCAGCTGTTAATCGTCAGGCATCTCCTGAACACCCCATCCACTTTGTTCAGTTAAGTAGTGTCGGAGCATACGGCCCTGCCCAGGGCGCGCTCCGAATAGTAAGTGAAACAACAAAGGAAAACCCTCAAGGAACCTACGAAGAAACCAAGACGATAGCCGACTCGCTGGTAATGAAAAGTGGAAGTAATGAGTTCTTTAGTTACTCGATATTGAGGCCGTCTAACGTATTTGGTGCAGGCATGACGAACAATTCGCTTCGTCAGCTTGGAAGAATTGTACAGAAGGGTTTGTTTTTTTATATCGGAACTGCTAAGAACGATGCTGTCGCCACATATATCCACGTTGAGGATGTTGCCTCTGCCCTGATGCTTTGTGGATTTGAGCCCTTGGCTAGAGGCGAGGTTTTTAATCTTTCTAATGACTGTCCATTGTCTGATCTGATAAACGGAATGGCTGATGCACAACATGTATCCCGTCCGAAATGGAGCGTTTCTGAAACTCTGCTACGCGTGATGGTTACCGTAGCCAATCGTTTTTTGCGTCTACCCGTCACTCCGGCACGTATTGATGCACTAGTGTCTAAAACAACTTATCCAACCACCAAGATTCGTGACACCCTCGGTTTTGTTCCTGAAAAAAATGTGCCAGAGGCAATCAGTGAACTTTTTACAAAGCGGCCGATAGTCTGATAAATGGAGTAAGTTTTATGTTTCGCGACCAAGTACTCCAGAGTATTGTTCTTGTTTTTTGCAGCCTATGGGTGCAGCTATCGGTTTGATTGTTTCGACGCGGGGATGGACGTGGCCAAGGTGTTAAGGGGGGATTTATAGTGCAGGATAAAAGTTTAAAAATTGCTCGAGTTTCAACAGTTCCTTTTTTTGTTCTAACTCAATTGAAGGCGCAGATTGATGCATTGGCTGCTTCTGGTGCAGCGGTTACTGTTATTGCTAGTTATGATGAAATGAGTAGTCAGCTTGCGGAAAGTACGAATTATATACCAGTCAATATTGAGCGTAAGATAAATCCTGTAAAGGATTTTTTGAGTTTGATATCACTGGTTAAGGTTTTCAGAAGCAAAAAGTTTAATGTGGTTCATTCTACAACGCCGAAGGCTGGATTGCTTTGTGCAATTGCAGGTTTTCTTTCGGGGACTGAAGTTCGTTTGCATACATTTACCGGGCAGCCTTGGGTAACGATGGGCGGGGCCAAAAAGTTAATACTGAAATTTTGCGACAAAATTATAGGTTTACTGAACACGCACTGTTATGCCGATAGTATCAGTCAAAAGAATTTTCTTGTTTCCAGTGGTGTAATAAAAGCTGAAAAAATTTCCGTTCTTGGAAGTGGGTCGTTGGCAGGCATAAATCTTGATCGGTTTGACTCTTCTCGTTATAGCGTGGAGGAGTTGACCGATTTGCGGAGTGGGCTTGGTATTCCAGAGGATAGTAAAATACTTTTGTTTGTCGGGAGAGTAACTCCAGACAAAGGGGTCAGAGAACTTTTGTCAGCATTTGGTGAAATTCTACGTACCGATAAAAGTGTGTTTCTCATTCTGGTAGGGCCATTTGAAGCCGATGCTGAAAATATTGTCGCTAGCGCCTCTGAGGATGACTTGAGTCGTAACCTAAAAGTTGTTGGTTATTCAAATGAGCCTGAAAAGTATATGGCCCTGGCGGACTTGCTATGTCTACCCAGCTATCGCGAAGGCTTCGGCACGGTTGTCATTGAGGCTGCGGCCATGGGAACCCCAACGGTAGGTACTGATATTTACGGTTTGTCTGACGCTATAGTAAATGGTGAGACGGGGATTTTGGTTCCTGTCAGGGATCCTGCTTCACTCAAGCAAGCTATTGTTTCAATATTGAGTGATGCTCGATTGTTGGAGGCGATGGGGGAGGCTGCGAGAGTACGGGCCATCACCGAATTCAGTGCGAATACCTGCTCTGAACTGTTGATTAACGAATATAAGAGGTTTTTTAATTGACTATTGATTCAGTTCAGGTTCCCCTGCGTATCGTAGTTACCGGGGCAAGTGGCTTTGTCGGATCCGCGGTGGTGAGCGCACTGGATAAAGTTGAGCGATATTCTCCAGTGGCTGTCGTGCGTTCAAAAAACGATGGCCAAGAACTTTCTTCGTCAGTGTTCCCGGTTCCGGATATATCCTCTGCAACTGACTGGAGTGCTGGAGTAATGGACGCCGCAGTGGTTGTTCATGCTGCGGCACGGGTTCATGTGATGAGGGAAGTCGAACAGGATGCGTTAACCGAGTTCAGGAAAGTTAATGTTGAAGGCACAGTCAATCTTGCTCGGCAGGCTGCCGCAGCGGGAGTTAAGCGTTTTATTTTCATCAGCTCCATAAAGGTAAATGGGGAGCAGACAGATTTCGATAAGCCGTTTACCGCTGACGATAAGCCAGCCCCATCCGATGCCTATGGTGTTTCCAAAAAAGAAGCCGAAGACGCGTTGCGTGTTCTTTCGAAAGAAACTGGTATGGAGGTTGTCATCATTCGGCCTACCCTGGTTTATGGCCCAGGTGTAAAAGCTAATTTTAGAAATATGATGGCTTGGCTTAAAAAGGGTATTCCGCTGCCATTTGGTTCTATTCATAACAAACGAAGTCTGGTTTCACTCGACAATCTCGTCAGCTTGATTATGGTTTGCATTGAACACCCCAATGCCGCTGGACAAACATTTTTGGTCAGTGATGGCATAGATTTATCTACAACTGAATTATTACAATGTACTGCCAAGGCGTTAGGGGTCAAGAGTCGGCTGGTTCCGGTTCCTGCAAAGATGTTGGAATTTTTTGCTGTTGCCTTGGGACGTCGAGCACTTTCCCAGCGCCTGTGTGGATCACTACAAGTAGACATACAAAAGACCCGGCATCTACTTGGATGGTACCCAGCAGTATCAGTCGAAGACGCTCTTGACAAAACAGCCAAAGAATTTTTGGAACATCACTGATGACGAATTTATATTGGATTTTACCTTTAGCGTTTTTTGGCGCTCTGGTAGGCACTGCTGTTCTACGTCGATATGCATTGTCCAATAGCCTTATTGATGTCCCAAACGCGCGGAGCTCCCACGTGTTACCCACTCCCAGGGGAGGAGGGGTCGCGATCGTGGTTTCCTTCCTTTTGAGTGCAATTTTTCTTGCTGTGACTGAACTGATTCAATGGTCCGTTGCCTTGGCTGTCCTGGTGCCCGGGGGGCTTGTCGCGATCATTGGTTTTCTCGACGATCATGGTCACATCCCGGCACGTTGGAGACTACTCGGCCATTTTTCCTCGGCAATCATCGGGATGGTGATTTTCAATGGAATGCCGGCGATTCACCTGTTCGGCATGGCCATTGATCTAGGGTGGGCGGCGTATTTGTTTGGAAGCTTTTATCTGGTCTGGTTGTTGAACCTGTACAACTTTATGGACGGGATCGATGGGTTGGCGAGTATGGAAGCCATTTTTGTTTGCCTGGGTGGAGCTCTCCTGTACGTCGTTTCAGGAAATCCCGGTTCTGTGTGGGGGCCGGTGGCGCTCGCGCTGGCTGTTGCCGGTTTCTTGTATTGGAATTTCCCTCCAGCGCGAATTTTCATGGGCGATGCCGGAAGCGGATTCCTGGGCATAACGCTGGGTTTTCTGTCATTGCAAGCAGCGTGGGTAAACCCCGCCTTGTTCTGGGGATGGCTGATTCTCCTGGGAGCATTCATTGTCGACGCGACATGCACGCTTTTCGTTCGACTGATTAGAGGCGACAAGGTCTACGAGGCGCATCGCAGTCACGCTTATCAGTACGCGTCGCGACAATACGGCAGCCATTTACCTGTAACGCTATCGGTAACCGGCATAAATGTTGTTTGGCTGTTGCCAATTGCCATACTGGTGGCGATAGGCCTGCTCGATGGTGTCGTTGGATTGTTGGTAGCTTATGCACCCTTGCTTGTGCTGGCATTGCGATTCAAAGCTGGTCAGCGCGAAGTGTGATGTGTCGCTTGAAGTTGTTTGAGATAAACACGCTTGAGCTTTAAGCTTGTCGTTTGCTTTATTTGAAAAGGATATTGAAATGCTTCGCCAATGGCTACTGCAGCTTCCGCGGCGGCAAAAAAGGCTGATGCAAGTTGCGACCGATACTTTCCTGGTCTGGGCTGCGCTTTGGTTGGCATTCGTCGTTCGCTTGGGTATTGACGAGATCGTAAACCCGCTACAGGTGCACACCTGGTTGTTCCTGTGTGCACCGATTGTCGCGATTCCGCTGTTCATTCGCTTCGGATTGTATCGTGCGGTTTTACGCTACTTTGGAAACGACGCACTGATTGAAATCGTGAAGGCGGTCAGTCTCTCGTCGCTGATTCTCGGGCTCGTCGTTTATTGGTATAGCAATCATCAGGCTGTGATTCCCCGCTCGATCATTTTTAACTATTGGTGGCTCAGCTTGTTGATGATTGGCGGGTTGCGACTAGCAATGCGCCAGTATTTTCTTGGCGATTGGTATACGGCTGCCCAGCATGTCCCGTTTACCAATAGAGACAAGGGGTTGCCCAGGGTTGCGATCTACGGGGCAGGAGCCGCTGGAAATCAGCTGGTAGCGGCGCTTCGCATGGGGCGATTGATGCGACCTGTCGCGTTTATCGATGATGACACCAGTATTTCTGACCGGGTCATTTCGGGATTGCATGTTTACGAGCCCAAGCATATCGAGAAGATGATCGATGTTACCGGGGCTCAGGAAATCCTTTTGGCCATCCCGTCCGCGAATCGCGGGCGTCGTCGTGAAATATTGGGCTATCTGGAGGGCTTTCCGCTGCATGTCCGAAGCGTTCCCGGCTTTATGGATCTGGCGAGTGGGCGTGTAAAAGTAGACGACATCCAGGAAGTGGATATTGCTGACCTGCTCGGGCGCGATGCCGTGCCTGCGCAAGGCGATTTGCTCGAGCACTGCATCAGGGGCCAGGTCGTGCTGGTGACGGGGGCAGGTGGGTCGATCGGTTCTGAGCTTTGCCGCCAGATACTGGTGCAGCGACCCACTACGCTTTTGTTGTTTGAGCATAGTGAGTTCAATCTTTACAGCATTATGTCCGAATTGGAGCAGCGGGTTGCACGCGAGTCTTTGCCTGTAAAGTTGCTGCCGATCCTGGGGTCTGTTCGTAATCAGGAAAAGCTGCTGGACGTGATGAAGACGTGGCGTGTCGATACTGTTTACCACGCTGCAGCTTACAAGCATGTCCCGATGGTTGAGCACAACATCGCCGAAGGGGTACTCAACAACGTCATTGGTACGCTGAATACTGCGCAGGCTGCGTTGCAGGCCAATGTTGCCAATTTTGTACTCATTTCAACGGACAAGGCAGTACGGCCAACCAACGTCATGGGAAGCACCAAGCGTTTGGCTGAGATGACGCTCCAGGCATTGAGCCAGGAGTTGGCACCTGTTTTGTTTGGAGACGCCTCGAATGTTTCGCGGGTCAATAAAACCCGATTTACGATGGTTCGATTCGGCAACGTCTTGGGCTCTTCAGGGTCCGTCATCCCGCTATTTCACAAGCAGATTCAACTCGGTGGTCCACTGACGGTTACGCATCCGAAGATCACTCGCTATTTCATGACGATCCCCGAAGCGGCCCAGCTTGTGATTCAAGCAGGTTCAATGGGGCAAGGAGGCGATGTTTTCGTTCTGGACATGGGCGAGCCGGTAAGGATTGTCGAACTGGCGGAAAAAATGATCCACCTGTCCGGTCTGAGTGTGCGCTCGGAGAGAAATCCGCATGGAGATATCTCCATTGAGTTCACCGGCCTTCGCCCTGGTGAAAAGCTGTATGAAGAGTTGTTGATCGGCGACAACGTAGCCGCAACTCCTCATCCAATGATCATGACCGCCACTGAAGACTACCTTTCCTGGGAGGCTCTCAAAGTCAAGCTGGCTGAATTGCTGGCCGCGGTTGAACAGGATGACTACTCCTGTGTCCGCCAGCTCCTGCGCGAAACCGTCAGCGGCTATACCCCCGACGGCGAGATTGTCGACTGGATCTATCAGCAGCGTCGCCTCGAGCCCTGATTGTTTCACATGCTGTAACGGACACATTTTTGACAGGCTCCAGACATCACCTAAGTTTTGAAGGCAGCTTCGGAAAAGCTGCCTTCTCAATCGATGTCATGGAGCGTCATTTATGCGTACTGGCTATTTCTACTCTCTCGTTTTTGCCCTGCTGACCAGCACTTCAGTTGCCGTCTTAGCTGCACCTGCAGTCAAGCAGGAAGCTGGAAATCCTCCTGTGGTGATGGAAGCTTCAGAGAAAGTGCTGTCCGGAAAAATCAACCTCAATGCGGCGGATGCAGCGACATTGCACCGCGAACTGTCCGGTGTGGGCGAAGCCAAGGCTAAAGCGATTGTTGCGTATCGTGAGGATAATGGGCCATTTGCTTCAATTGACGAACTGCTTGAGGTCAAGGGTATCGGCAATGCCATTCTCGATAGAAACCGCGAAAAGCTTGAGGTGAACTAAGCTTGTAAATCAACGCCAAGGGGCCGGTCATTGACCGGCCTTTTTGCATTCTGGCAAATGGGAGGTATGCGATCCATAAACCTCACCTACCGTATGGCCGTGGTATGAAGTCAGGTATCCGAGTCGGATACATGCTCCACTTGAGTTCTCACTCCAAACAATCGGTCGGCTATCAGTCGACCGCGCTCCAGCCCTTCAGCGGTCAACCAAATCGATTTGTTCTTGTTCCCCGGATTGCTGATGAAACCATGTTCATGCAATCGGCTCATGGTCTCGAAGTCGAACCCTTTCCAAGCATTGCCGTTATCAAAACTGAAGGTTGCCAACAGGGCAAGCACGGCTTCTTCAATCAGTTTATCGTCGTATTCCATGATCGTTGCTCCGCTCGTATTCTTTAAACTCACCGTAAACTCCACCAGCCATCAAGATGGATAGCGCGTTTAACTATGTGATACCGGTCGGCAGGCGTTCAACCAGTAGCCGGTCGCACATCAAATTCAGCAAGGGCTGCAGGTGTTCGCTGCACTGGATCACCCAACGCGCCAAGGTCTGGTGTGGAATATCGATGCCGTGGCGATCGAGGACTTTTTCGAAACGGGGCAGTGGTAGGCCATCGACGTATTTGGTCGTCAGCAACATCGCCAACACACTGGGGCTGGCCATGCTCTTTTCGATCAGTTGCGCAGGCTTGTCGGCAGTAACCGGTGCGGTTTCGCAATCGCGGCAGCCGCAGACCTTGCGCGCATGTTTGATCACGCGGATTTGCATCGGCACGATCTCGAGCTGCTCGCTGATTTCCTCGCCAATGGCGTGTTTACGGCAACCGCAGGCGCAGGTCAGCTCATGCTCGGACGGTTCGTGAATGACTTCGATACGCGGAAGATCGGCGAGCAGAGGCTTGCGGTTGCCCCGCCACTTCGTTGACCGTCTCGGCGACGATTTCAGCTTCATTGAACAAGGCCATTTGCGAGGTCGCTGTATCGGCAGTCTGCTCTGACTTGCGCCCGAAAAGATACTCACGCAACAGCGCGTTTTCTTCTTAGAGATGAACGATCTTGCCCTTATCCGACTCGCGCTCACTCAGCATTTGGTCAAGCAGTGGCTTGAGCAAAACAGGGTCGTCAGGAAGGTCTTTGGGCATGGAAATCATGCCCTGGTTTATACCGAATCGGGCGACGAATCCAGGCGTCAAAACTTGATGCGGACGGTTGCGCTACAAATCTAAACCGTCCAATAAAAGATCTTCACTCGATTGTGAGGCTTGTTGAGCAACACCAAAAAGCACCGGGTCAAACACCGCGACTTTGATGTCCAGTACGACCAGAGCGGCGAGGCCGTCGATGGATTTTCGGAAGTCGACGGGCTTGGGGTAGAGATAGACTTTTTCGATTTTTGCGTCGGGACGCATTATGAGATGCTGGCTCCGGAAAGGAATCGGGAGCACAGCATCGGGGATCAGGTGGTGACTTTGAATGTGGGGTTTATGGAGCGCTTACGTCAGTTCTGCACCCAGCGTTCCGGTGTAGAGGACTTTGTCTATGACACTACCGCCGTAGATTTTTTTGACGTTAGATAGGATGGATCGTCCCCAGAAAAGTTACTGGTTTTTGGGTGATAAGGGCAGGCGCTAAAGCAATTGGTCAAGCCGGGCTGCGCTTGAAGAGCAAGCGCAGCCCTCGACAATTAACGACGAGATGTCCGCAGTGAAAGCACTGCGCGACGAACAAAGGCGACACTCACACCGAGCATGAATCCAAAGAGCAGACCAAGTCCAACGATCATGGCTTTCTTCGGTTTTACCGGCGCTTGGGGTTCCGTCGCATCTTTATCAACTTGAACCAGATTTAACTGATCGAATTTTATATTCAATTGCTTCAAGTGCGTCAACTCACCCCGGATGCCTGCGAACTCCTTGAGAAACGGCTCAGAACTCTCCCGCTCTTTGAGGATTACTGCTTCGCGGTTGGTAGCCAGCAGGCTGAGTTCTTTTTGAATTTCATCGATACGCGGCTCGGTGAAGTCGTCGGAATGACGAGCTGCCAGGGTGGCACGTTCCGCTTCCAGTGCCGCCTGTCCCAGGAAGTACAGCGGTATATTCTGATTGTTTACTTCAGTGCGGATCATGTTGCCCTGATGTGCTTGCTCTCCGTCTCCCAGAGCCGAGGGCGTGGTAGGTTTTACAATGCCGAGTTTCTTGGCGATAGCGATGGCTTCATCAAGCTCTTTGATGCGGTTTTGTCTGCGGCTTTGCAGTTGTTGACGCAGCGCTTTAAGTTCGTCTTGAAGTGTTTGTTTTTTTAATTTGTCTTTTTCCAGCAAGTGGGCGATTTTTGAATCTGTTTCCGCCTCATAGATGGATTTTTTCGACTCCAGCTTCTTTTCCACGTTTTCGATGCGGTTGGCAATCAGTCTTTTGAGGTCCGAAGCCACTTTTTCCTTTTCGCCTTTAACGACGAAATCGGTAAAGTCTTTCAATATACCTACACCATCTACACCTTGTGGATATGTGAGGCTAAGGCTCACGGCTTCGGAAAGGCTGGAGCTTTTTTTAGGGTCAATTTTTTGAAGCGAAAATGCTTTTTCGTTGAACTTCTCAAATGTTCTTTCAAAGGATTCGCCTGGTACCTGCAGTGGTGCAAGGTATTGTGGGTTGGCTTTGAAGAACTTCAGGCGGATATCATAAGACTGCATTGACGAGCCAATGGTATTCAATGCGTCGTTTGGCAGAAGTTTGTAAAGCCCTGACTCATTCAGCTCATCCAGGTCTGCCAGTGCGACTGGCTGGACAAAAGTTTCAACTTTATACTCCGGCGTTGCCAATAGGGCGTAAGCAATAGCGGGGGTGACAGTCAGTGCAGTAAGCAATAAAACAATCGCCCTTTGATCCCAAAGGCTACTGATAAGCTCCTTTATATCAATAATTTCTTGTCGGGGGGTATCAATGATGCTTGCTGGAGAGTTCATCATGCGCCCTAAAAAATGGATAGATAATCCCAAGTACCTCTGAGAATTACCGTCATCCAGGTTAAGAAAATTATATTTTGTCAAGCTTTGGATATTCCAGCATTTGTAACCAAACAGCAAGGGTGAGAGACAGTCGCAGATGCGAACGCAGGGCGGATCAAGCATCGCTTTGATGGCATTAAGGACTGGTTCGACGCATGAGAGCCCTGTCGCTCAGTTACCGTTCAAAGCGCCCTGTTCATCCACCCCACCATTTATCGGGCGGTTCGCAGTACCGTTCATTCCATCACAGAGGTTTGGCGCGGTCTCACGTTCATTCAGGGTCTACTCTCATTCTGGCCGAACCGCCGACGAGAACCGCGCGTTTTCTCCAAGAAAAATTACGACTATCATATTGTGTTTGAATTATGACTATAATAAATACCGTTTGCGCCGGCGTACCCCGGTGTCAAACATCCCTCAGCATCCTTCAGGAGCACCGTCATGAATTCAGTTCAGTCCCAAGGTACGGCCCTTGTCACCGGTGCTTCCTCCGGTATCGGGGCGATTTACGCCGAGCGGTTGGCGGCCCGTGGTTTTGATTTGTTGCTGGTGGCTCGCGACGAGCAGCGACTGGAGGCGGCCGCGAGCAAACTTCGTTCGGAGCATGGGATCAAGGTTGAAGTGCTGAAGGCGGACCTGACTCAAAAGGCAGACGTGCTGCAGCTCGAACAGCGGTTACGCAGCGATTCGACTATCAGTTTGTTGCTCAATAACGCCGGCGTGGCGGCGGACGGGCTTTTGGCCAATGCTGATATCGACCAGCTGGAGCGAATGATTCAGTTGAACATCACCGCTGTCACGCGATTGGCCGCGGCGGCTGCAGCCGGTTTTACCAAGGCCGGGCGCGGTACCATCATCAATATTGCGTCGGTGGTGGCCTTGTTTCCGGAGCGTTTCAACGCGACCTACAGCGCCAGCAAGGCCTATGTATTGAGCCTGACCCAGTCGTTGAACGCCGAACTGGACGGCACCGGGGTGAAGATCCAGGCGGTGCTGCCCGGTGTGACCCGAACCGAAATATGGGAGCGCTCCGGCATCGACGCGTCACAAATTCCTGCGGACATGGTGATGGAGGCGGGTGAGATGGTCGATGCTGCATTGTCGGGTCTGGATCAGGGTGAGTTGATCACTATTCCTTCATTGCCCGATGCGGCGGATTGGAATGCGTTCGTGGCGGCGCGTCTTGTGATGGCGCCTAACCTTTCGAAAAGCAAGGCTGCTGCCCGTTATCGGTAAGTGACATCAAACAGATTGAGGTGTGAGCGGTATGAGTGATCGTCGTGTGGTTGTAACAGGCATGGGCCTGGTGTCGCCGCTGGGGAGCGGTGTCGAAGTGGTCTGGGAGCGGCTGCTGGCCGGGCGTTCCGGGCTGCGCAATCTGCCGGATGAAGTGGTTGCCGATCTGCCGGCCACGGTCGGCGGAGCGGTGCCGACGCTGGCAGATGATCCCCAGGCGGGTTTCGATCCGGACCGGGCGACCCCACCCAAGGAACAGAAGAAGATGGACCGCTTCATTCTGTTCGCCATGGAAGCCGCGCGTCAGGCACTGGAGCAAGCCGGCTGGCATGCGCTGGATGCCAATGCCCAGGAGCGCACGGCCACCATTATCGGTTCAGGCGTAGGTGGTTTCGGCGCGATTGCCGACGCCGTGCGTACCACCGATAGCCGTGGTCCGAGGCGTTTGTCGCCATTCACTATTCCTTCATTTCTGGTCAATCTCGCGGCCGGTCATGTGTCGATCCAGCATGGCTTCAAGGGGCCATTGGGCGCGCCGGTCACCGCATGCGCTGCCGGGGTTCAGGCGATTGGCGACGCGGCGCGAATGATTCGTACGGGCGAGGCGGATATCGCGGTGTGCGGCGGTGCGGAGGCGGCGATCGATCGGGTCAGCCTTGCCGGGTTCGCGGCTGCTCGCGCCTTGTCCAGTGCCTACAACGACACGCCTGAGCGCGCTTCACGACCTTTCGACAGTGGTCGCGATGGCTTTGTCATGGGTGAAGGGTCGGGGCTGCTGGTCATCGAATCTCTGGACCATGCGCTGGCACGGGGCGCCCAGCCCCTGGCGGAGCTGGTCGGCTACGGTACCAGCGCGGATGCCTATCACCTGACCGCCGGTCCCGAGGACGGCAGCGGTGCGCGGCGAGCGATGACCTTGGCATTGGCACAGGCCGGTGTTTCACCGGCGCAGGTCCAGCATCTGAATGCTCATGCGACCTCGACTCCTGTGGGGGATCTGGGTGAGCTGGCGGCGATCAAGGCATTGTTCGGGGCGCAAAATGGCATTGCCGTGACATCAACCAAGTCGGCAACCGGGCATTTGCTCGGTGCTGCGGGTGGACTCGAAGCGATCTTTACGCTGCTTGCGATTCGCGACCAGGTCGTGCCGGCGACCCTCAATTTCGAAAACCCGGACCCTGCCACTGAAGGCGTGGACATTGTTCATGGCTGCGCACGGCCGATGGCCATCGAATATGCGTTGTCCAACGGCTTCGGATTTGGCGGGGTCAATGCCAGTGTATTGTTCAAGCGTTGGCAGGATTAATCCTGCGGGTGTTTGAGGTGTTCGCGTGCGGCGTCGAGAATCCGTTGGGCAAACCCGGCGTCGGCCACGCTGCGGGATAACAGCAAGGCGCCGACCAGTGTAGACATGATGACAATGCTGCGCTCGGCGGTGCGCTCTCCGTCAAGGGTGTGCCGGATCTGGTCGAGTCGCGCCTGGAGCACGACGTCGCTGGTCGGACTCGGTTGACCACGCAGTCCCAGTTCTGAAGAAATGGTCAGCAGCGGGCAACCCTCGTGAGGTGAGGTTTGATGCCATTCGGAAAGGTAAGTGTCGATGAAGGCTTCGAGTGGATGCTCCTCGGCGAAGATTTGCGCGCACAACTCGTCGACTTGTGCGCCAGCCTCTTGCAAGGCTTTTTCCACCAGTTCGTCTTTGGACTTGAAGTGCGAGTAAAAGCCACCGTGAGTCAGGCCCAGTGCTTTCATCAGGGGTTGCAGCCCGGTCGCGCCGATACCGTCGCGTCGAAATCGCGCTGAAGCTTCCTTGATTATGCGTTGGTGGGTCTGGGCTTTATGGTCCTGCGAGTAACGCATCTGATATCTCCGCATCAATGCGGCCCATATTAACCAATGAAAATTGCATGGTGACTGTACTTCTATTTCTAAAAAGCATGCAGATGCTTCGATATGGGTACAAATCGGCATGATTTCAGGGCAAGCCACGCAAAATCAAACCCCGCCGTTCAAGGCGGGGTTTTCATTCAGCGGTCCTGCGCTTCCTTGGCGTCCATTTCCGCATTGCGTTCGGCGACGCGCTTACGTTGCTCTTCGGTCAGTTCGACTTTGTGGGCGGTGTCGCGCAGCATCATCAGACCACCAACGATCGAGCCAATGGCAACGACCAGAATCAACCAGGCATACCAGGGCATAGGACTCTCCTTGAAAGCAGGCGGGTCGACGAGGGTTCGCCAACCGATCGCGTATAGCACTTTGAGTGACGGGGTTTCGTCGCAGTTCCATCGCTATCACCCCCATTCTATGCCTGTTGTTCAAGCTTCACCCGAACGCATTCAATGTCCGGTCAGCATCGCATCCGCCGGTGCGTCGGCGCGCAATTGCGCGGTGAGCGTGAAGTACACGAAACCTGCGGCCATGAAGCCCAGGAAGATCAGGCCGATCAAGGTGTTGAACCAGGCCATCGCCACCAGGCACACCACTGCCAGCATCAGCGCAATGAACGGCACCAGTGGGTAGCACGGGGCGCGGAAGGTACGTTCCAGGTTCGGCTCGGTTTTGCGCAGCTTGAACAGGCTGAGCATGCTCATGATGTACATGACGATGGCGCCGAACACCGCCATGGTGATCATCGCCGCCGTCAGCGTCATGCCGCCGAGGTTGATCAGACCGTCGCTGTAGATCGCCGCGATGCCAATCACGCCGCCGGCGATGATCGCCCGGTGCGGCGTCTGGAAGCGCGACAATCTGGCCAGGGACGCCGGCAGGTAGCCAGCGCGGGCGAGGGCGAAGAACTGGCGCGAGTAGCCAAGGATGATCCCGTGAAAACTCGCCACCAGGCCGAACAGGCCGATCCACACCAGCATGTGCAGCCAGCCCGAGCTTTCGCCGACCACGGTTTTCATCGCCTGGGGCAGCGGGTCGTTGATGTTTGACAGGGTGCGCCAGTCGCCGACGCCACCGGCGAAGAACATCACGCCCATCGCCAGCAGCACCAGGGTCAAGATACCGCTGATGTAGGCTTTGGGAATGGTGCGTTTCGGGTCCTTGGCTTCTTCGGCGGCCATGGCGGCGCCTTCGATGGCCAGGAAGAACCAGATGGCAAAGGGGATCGCCGCGAACATCCCGGCAATCGCCGGAGCGCCGAACACGTCGGTGCCGGCCCAGCCATTGAGGGCGAAGTTGCTGAAGCTGAACGCCGGCGCGACCACGCCCATGAACACCAGCAGTTCAGCGACCGCCAACACGCAGACCACCAGTTCGAAGGTCGCCGCCAGTTTCACGCCGAGGATGTTGAGACCCATGAACAGGAGATAGGCACCGACCGCCGCGTGTTTCGGGTCCAGGGCTGGAAACTGGACATTGAGATAGGCGCCGATGGCCAGGGCAATCGCCGGCGGGGCGAAGACGAACTCGATCAATGTCGCCAGGCCGGCGATCAATCCGCCTTTTTCCCCGAACGCGCGACGGCTGTAGGCAAAGGGGCCTCCTGCGTGAGGAATGGCGGTGGTCAGCTCGGTGAAACTGAAGATGAAGCAGGTGTACATCGTGGCGACCATGAAAGAGGTCACCAGAAAACCCAAGGTTCCGGCCACGCCCCAGCCATAACTCCAGCCGAAATACTCCCCGGAAATCACCAGCCCGACCGCGATGCCCCACAGATGCAATGTGCCCAGCGTGGGTTTGAGTTGTGTGTTCATGCACTTGCTCCCTGAGTGGTTTGGAACGCTCGGGGGGAGGCCAGTGCAGTGGGCGTGCCATTTCGCGAGTGTGCGTCGTAATGGGCTGAAAGGCGTCGTATCGGGGATGTTCGCGACTGGTTGTGCGAACTTTGTGCGTCAGTCGTGGGCGTCGTTGCTACTAATGCCGCTTTCGCGAGCAAGCCCGCCTGTCTGCTACACGACACCGCTGCGATGCGGATACGTCGTGTTTCAACGCAGGTGCGGGCTACCGTTGATGTTCAGGTTTGTTCGGTAAGGCACTCGCGCAACGCCATCTGCCAGTCAGGTTGACTGACGCCCCAATCGCGTTGCAAGCGACTGCAATCCAGGCGCGAGTTAAGCGGCCGGGCGGCAGGCGTCGGGTAGTCGCTGGACGGGATCGGTAACAGGGCGGCACAAGGTTTGCCCTGTTGTCGCAATGCTTCGCCGATTGCCTGGGCGAAACCAAACCAGGAAGTCTCACCTTGAGCGGTCAAGTGATAAGTGCCCCAGTTGGCCACTTCGCGCGCCTGCCAGTGTTCAATCAGGGCAAGGGTGCTGTTGGCGAGTGTGCCGGCCCAGGTAGGGGCTCCGATTTGATCGGCAACTACACGTAACTCTGGTTTCTCTTGCAGCAATCGCTGCATCGTCAGCAGAAAGTTACGGCCATGGTTTGAATAGACCCAACTGGTACGCAGGATCAAGTGTTTGCCTTGCACGTCCTTGATAGCCTGCTCACCGGCCAACTTGCTCTTACCATATACGCCGAGCGGATTGGGCGTGTCGTCCTCGTTGTAAGGTCCGGCTTTCAATCCGTCGAAAACATAGTCCGTGGAGTAATGTATCAACGGGATGTCGAGAGCCAGCGCCTCTTCGGCGAGAATGCCGGGAGCGATCGCGTTGATGGCAAAGGCTGTTTGCGGCTCACTTTCTGCCAGGTCAACCGCTGTATGGGCCGCCGCATTGATGATCAGATCGGGTCTGACGCTTTGCACCTGACGGCGAATCTGAGCGGGTTGCGCGAGATCGAGCTGATCGCGACCCAATACGATCAGTTCGCCGAGCACACCCAGTCGGCGTTGCAGCTCGTGTGAGACCTGACCATGTCTGCCATTGATGAGTACTTTCATCAGAACAATTCAGTCTCGTCATGAGGTAAATCGGGCTCACACTGGCTCATTACGCTCCCCCTGCCAATTTGGCCAGGTACTGGCCATAGCCCGTCTTGCCGAAGTACTGGGCGCGTTCCAGCAGTTGTTCGCGGTTGATCCAGCCGTTTTCATAGGCTATCTCTTCCAGGCACGCCACTTTCAGGCCTTGGCGGTGTTCGATGGTTTGCACGTACTGAGAAGCTTCGAGCAAGCTGTCGTGGGTGCCGGTGTCGAGCCAGGCGAAACCTCGACCAAAACGCTCGACCTGCAGATCTCCACGTTGCAGATAGGCATTGTTGACGTCAGTGATTTCCAGCTCGCCGCGAGGCGAAGGTTTCACTGCCTTGGCGATCTCGATCACGTCGTTGTCGTAGAAATACAGGCCGGTAACGGCATAGCTGGATTTCGGCTTTTTCGGTTTTTCTTCGATAGAAAGCGCACGGCCCTCGCTGTCGAAATCGATGACGCCGAAGCGTTCGGGGTCCTTGACCCAATAACCGAACACGGTGGCACCGGAAGAGCGTTGTGCCGCGTTCTGCAATTGTTCGCCAAAGTGCTGACCGTGGAAAATGTTGTCGCCCAGGATCAGGCACACAGGGTCATCGCCAATGAATTCCTCGCCAATCAGGAAAGCCTGGGCCAGACCGTCCGGAGATGGCTGCTCGGCAAAGCTGAAATTCACCCCGAACTGGCTGCCGTCACCCAGCAGATTGCGATACTGCGGCAGATCCTGCGGGGTGGAAATCAGCAGGATGTCCTTGATGCCGGCCAGCATCAGCACCGAGATCGGATAGTAGATCATGGGCTTGTCGTAGACCGGCAACAGTTGTTTCGACACACCGAGCGTAATCGGGTGCAGGCGTGTGCCCGAGCCACCCGCCAAAACGATGCCTTTCATCATGCGAGCAGCTCCTTGGGATTGATGGCGCCAAGGCGTTCACCTTGATAGCTGCCATCCTGGACACGGCGGCACCACTCCAGGTTGTCCAAGTACCATTGAACGGTTTTACGCAGGCCGGTTTCGAAGGTCTCTTCGGGCACCCAGCCCAGTTCGCGTTCAATCTTGCCGGCGTCGATTGCGTAACGTACGTCATGACCAGGACGATCCTGGACGAACGTGATCAGGTCGGCGTAATACGCAACGCCCTCAGGTTTTTGCGGTGCCAATTCTTCAAGCAGGGCGCAGATGCCGTGCACCACGTCGATGTTCTTTTGTTCGTTGTGCCCGCCGATGTTGTAGGTCTCGCCTACGGTGCCGGTGGTCACCACTGTGAGCAGTGCCCGGGCGTGATCTTCGACGAACAGCCAGTCGCGCACTTGCAGGCCGTTGCCATACACCGGCAACGGTTTACCGCCCAGGGCGTTGAGGATGACCAGCGGAATCAGTTTCTCGGGAAAGTGGAAAGGCCCGTAATTGTTCGAACAATTGGTCAGCAGCACCGGCAAACCATAGGTTCGCTGCCAGGCGCGGACCAGATGGTCGGACGCAGCCTTGCTGGCAGAGTAGGGCGAGCTGGGTGCGTAGGGCGTCGTTTCCGTAAACAGATCATCGACGCCGTGCAGGTCACCGTAAACCTCGTCGGTGGAAATGTGATGAAAGCGGAAGGCGCTTTTCTCAGGCTCCGGGAGGGCTTGCCAATAGGCACGAGTGGCTTCGAGCAGGCTGTAGGTGCCGACGATGTTGGTCTGGATGAACTCTGATGGCCCATCGATGGAACGATCGACGTGGGACTCCGCTGCCAGGTGCATGATCGCGTCAGGCTGGAAACGCGCCAGCACTGCACTGACGGTCGTCTGATCAACAATATCGGCCTGAACGAACTCGTAACGAGTGTTGTTGGCAATGCTGGTCAGCGACTCGAGATTGCCGGCATACGTCAGTTTGTCCAGGTTGAGCACATCATGCTCAGTGTGTTGGATCAGCTCACGAACAAGTGCCGAGCCTATGAAACCGGCTCCGCCGGTAATAAGGATACGCATGTTGGGCCAGCCTTTTCAGTAGTGCGAATAACGGTAGCTTGCAGGCACGAGCGAGGAGGCGCAAGAAATCCTGACCCTGTTGGGTTACGTCGTGCCAATTGGGCTGGATTATCCATGACTTGCAGCCTTCACTCACTACATCTTGCGCAAAATTTAGCGCTTTACCCGTGAAATTCAGGTTTTCTCCGTACTGGAACCCCTTCCCGCACCCCGTAACCCCAGCGTAAACCCACTCTTTACGCATTCTTTATGCCCGGTCCGCACCCTCGGTCTCGTTCCTTTACAGCCTCTTTTCCGACAATGACTGCACACGCGGCAATACGCCGTAACACGGAGAACTTCCATGAGCGTTCTGGACGGGGTGTCACTGCTGTTGGCAGTGGGGCTGTTCATTTATCTGTTGGTTGCGCTGTTGCGCGCGGACCGGAACTAGGAGCGGCTATGCACAGTTATGACTATTGGCTGATCCTCGGGTTTTTCGCCCTGGTATTGGTCCCAGCGCCGTTTCTCGGGCGCTTCTACTACAAGGTAATGGAGGGGCAGCGCACCTGGCTGTCGCCGCTCCTCGGCCCGGTCGAACGCGGTTGCTATCGCCTGGCGGGCGTCGATCCGCACGCTGAACAGAGCTGGCAGAAGTACGCGCTGGCCTTGCTCGCCTTCAACCTTGCGGGTTTCCTGCTGCTGTTCGCGATCCTGTTGTTCCAGGACCATTTGCCGCTGAACCCGCAAAACCTGCCGGGCCAGGAGTGGACGCTGGCGTTCAACACCGCCGTCAGTTTCATGACCAACACCAACTGGCAGGCTTACAGCGGCGAAGCGTCCCTGAGCTACTTGAGCCAGATGGCCGGCCTCACCGTGCAGAACTTCGTCAGCGCCGCCACCGGCCTGGCCGTACTGGTTGCGCTGTGCCGCGGCATCGGCCGCAAATCCACGGCATCGCTGGGCAACTTCTGGGTCGACATGACCCGCGCCACCCTCTACGGCCTGCTGCCGCTGTGCCTGCTGCTGGCGCTGTATCTGGTTTGGCAGGGCGTGCCGCAAACCTTCGCGCAGTACGTGAATGCGGTGACGGTGCAAGGCGTCGACCAGGTCATTCCACTGGGCCCGGCTGCCAGTCAGATTGCGATCAAGCAATTGGGTACCAACGGTGGTGGCTTCTTCGGCGTCAACTCGGCGCATCCGTTCGAGAACCCGACGGCCTGGAGCAACCTGTTCGAAGTGGCCTCGATCATCCTGATCCCCGTGGCACTGGTGTTTACCTTCGGCCACTACGTAAAGGACCTGCGTCAGAGTCGCGCGATCATCGCCTGCATGCTGGCGCTGTTCCTGATCGGCGGCGCGACCTCGCTATGGGCTGAATACCAGCCGAACCCGATCCTGAACAACGTAGCCGTCGAGCAGACTGCGCCGCTGGAAGGCAAGGAAGCGCGTTTCGGCACTACCGCCACGGTGCTCTGGTCGGTGACCACCACGGCCGCGTCCAACGGTTCGGTCAACGGCATGCACGACAGCCTCAACCCGCTGAGCGGGATGGTCGCGCTGGTCAACATGATGGTCGGCGAGGTGATCTTCGGCGGCGTTGGTGCCGGGCTCTACGGTATGTTGCTCAACGTGCTGATCGCAGTGTTCCTCGCCGGCCTGATGATCGGTCGTACGCCGGAGTACCTCGGCAAGAAACTGCAAGCCAGGGAAGTGCAATTGCTGGTGCTGACCCTGATGGTCATGCCGATTGGCGTATTGGTGCTCGGCGCGATTGCCGCCAGCCTGCCAGGCCCGGTGGCCTCGGTGAGCAACCCCGGCGCCCACGGTTTCAGTCAGTTGCTCTACGCCTACACCTCGGCCAGTGCCAACAACGGTTCGGCGTTCGGTGGCTTCGGTGCCAACACGCCGTTTCACAACCTGATGCTGGGCCTGGGCATGTTGATTGGTCGCTTCGGTTACATCCTCCCGGTTCTGGCCCTGGCCGGCAGCCTGGCGATGAAGAAAACCGCACCGATTGGCCAGAACAGCTTCCCGACCCACGGCCCCCTGTTCGTGACCCTGCTGACCGTGACCATTTTGCTGGTGGGCGGCCTGACGTTCCTGCCGACCTTGGCGCTGGGCCCGATTGCTGAACATCTGAGCATGGCCTTCTGAGGAAGTTGAAGATGAATATGCCCGTATCCAAAACCGTCGCCGTCAAGGCGCCGGAACAACCGAAAACCGCGATCTCGGCCCTGTGGCGCCCGGCGCTGGTGCAAGCCTTCGTCAAGCTCGACCCACGGCAATTGCAACGTGCGCCGGTGATGCTGGTGGTCGAACTGACCGCGATCCTGACCACCGTGCTGTGCTTCATTCCCGATACGGCCGTACCGACCTTCGTCGCCGCGCAAATTGCCGTGTGGCTGTGGTTCACCGTGTTGTTCGCCAACTTCGCCGAAGCCTTGGCCGAAGGTCGTGGCAAGGCCCGCGCCGACAGCCTCAAGGCCGGTAGCGAAGGCTTGAGCGCCCGGCGCAAAACCAGCAATGGCACCTTTCAGGTCGTGCCGGCCACCAGTCTGCGCAAGGGCGATGTGGTGCGTGTCGAAGCCGGGGAGATGATTCCCGGTGACGGCGAAGTGCTCGAAGGCATCGCAGCGGTCAACGAAGCGGCGATTACCGGTGAATCGGCCCCGGTGATTCGCGAGTCCGGCGGCGACCGCTCGGCCGTTACCGGCAATACACGGCTGGTGTCCGACTGGCTGTTGGTGAAGATCACCGCCAACCCTGGTGAGTCGACCCTGGACCGCATGATCGCACTGGTCGAAGGCGCCAAACGCCAGAAAACCCCGAACGAAGTGGCGCTCGACATTCTGCTGATCGGCCTGACCCTGATCTTCCTGCTGGTGGTCGTCACCCTGCAACCGTTCGCCCACTTCGCCAACGGCAGCTTGCCGCTGGTGTTCCTGGTGGCGCTGTTGGTCACCTTGATTCCGACCACCATCGGCGGCCTGTTGTCGGCCATCGGTATCGCCGGCATGGATCGTCTGGTGCGCCTGAACGTGATCGCCAAGTCCGGGCGTGCGGTGGAAGCGGCGGGGGACGTGCACGTCCTGCTGCTGGACAAGACCGGCACCATCACCTTCGGTAATCGTCGTTGCTCGGCGGTGTATGCCGCGCCAGGCGTGACAGCCAGGGAATTGGCCGAAGGCGCGTTGCTGGCGTCGCTGGCCGACGACACCGCTGAAGGCAAGTCGATCGTCGAGTACCTGCGTGGCACTCATCCGCAACCGGAACCGTCCGCCGACCTGCTGACAGCCGTGCCCTTCAGTGCCGAAACCCGTTTGTCCGGTGTCGACTATCAAGGGCGCGTGTACCGCAAGGGTGCGGTGGATTCGTTGCTGGCCTTCGTCGGCCTGAAACGTGCTGACCTGGCACCGGCCTTGTCCCGCGAAATCGACAAGATTGCGCAAAGCGGCGGCACCCCCTTGCTGGTCTGCGCCGACGGCAAGTTACTTGGCGCGATCCACCTCAAGGACGTGGTCAAGCCCGGTATCCGCGAGCGTTTCGCCGAGTTGCGCAAGCTGGGCATTCGCACGGTGATGGTCACCGGCGACAACCCGTTGACTGCCGCCGCCATCGCCGCTGAGGCCGGTGTGGACGACGTGCTGGCGGAAGCCACGCCGGAGAAAAAACTGGCGCGCATTCGTCACGAGCAAAACGACGGTCGCCTGGTCGCCATGTGCGGCGACGGCGCCAACGATGCCCCGGCACTGGCCCAGGCGGACGTCGGCATGGCGATGAACGACGGCACGCAAGCGGCACGTGAAGCGGCCAACATGGTCGACCTCGACAGCGACCCGACCAAGTTGCTGGACGTGGTGCAGATCGGCAAGGAATTGCTGGTCACCCGCGGTGCGCTGACGACCTTTTCCATCGCCAACGACGTGGCCAAGTACTTCGCGATCCTGCCGGCGCTGTTCGCCGCGATCTACCCGCAACTGGGTGTGCTCAACGTGATGCACCTGAGCAGTCCGCAGAGCGCGATTCTGTCGGCGATCGTTTTCAACGCGTTGATCATCGTGGTGCTGATTCCCCTGGCATTGCGCGGCGTGCGCGTGCAGGCGGCGAGTGCGGCGGCGTTGCTGCGACGCAATCTGCTGATCTATGGCCTGGGCGGGATTCTGGTGCCGTTCGTGGGCATCAAGGCGATCGACATGCTGTTGACGGCGTTGCATCTGGTTTGACTGAACACGCCCCTGTAGGAGCGAGCTCGCTCGCGATGGTGGTTAACGATAATGCGTGCTTGCTGACTGTACGCGGCGCTCTCAATTACATCGCGAGCAAGCTCGCTCCTACAGGTTTTTCCCGTGAATTCGAGGATTTTGAAATGTCCACATTGATACGCCCGGCCCTGAGCCTGCTGGTCCTGATGACGCTGATCACCGGCGTCGCCTATCCACTGGTGGTCACAGGCGTCGCCCAGGTCGCGTTCCCGGATCAGGCCAACGGCAGCCTGGTGCGCGATGCCGAAGGCAAGGTCCGCGGTTCCTCGCTGATCGCCCAGGATTTCGTCGGCGACGCCTGGTTCCACCCGCGTCCTTCGGCCGGTGCCTTTGCCACTGTATCGAGCAGCGCCAGCAACCTGTCGCCGAGCAACCCGGCCCTGGCCACGCGGGT
>Ga0209050_1001102_pt1 | contig 32718 bp, 17 predicted proteins | sample Araplavi_mTSA_r2_FD_184276 | JGI IMG/M metagenome (GOLD analysis project Ga0209050, IMG submission 184276) | Arabidopsis root microbial communities from North Carolina, USA - plate scrape MF_Cvi_mTSA_r2 (SPAdes) (version 2) | ecosystem: Host-associated > Plants > Roots > Endosphere | place: USA... | reverse complement strand
ACGAGCCACAAGACGCGCACAACTGGACCGTGACCGGTGCGACCAAAAGCGGCACCTTCGAGTTGGTGCTGACGGGGCAAGACATGGCCACGCCGATCATCCTGGCCACCAGCAAGTTGTTGTCGAACGATCTGGCCGAAGAGGTGGACGTCGAGATCGACGGAGCACCCGTTCCCGAAGCAGGCAATGTATTTATCCGGGGGATTGGCCAGAAACTCATACTAAAACCCAAACCCGACAGTCCGTTGGGTGACCATCCGGTGACGTTGACGTGCTGCGTCAAAACCGGGCTGGATCCGGCGAACGTGACCAGCAGCCCGAAATTCAACGAGCCACAAGACGCGCACAACTGGACCGTGACCGGTGCGACCAAAAGCGGCACCTTCGAGTTGGTGCTGACGGGGCAAGACATGGCCACGCCGATCATCCTGGCCACCAGCAAGTTGTTGTCGAATGATCTGGCTGATGAAGTGGACATGACGGTAGATGACGATTCAGTGCCATTGGAAGGAGCAGTTTTTCTACGGGGGCAGGGACGTACGCTTTCATTGAAGCCAAAGTCCAGCAGTCCTATCGACGGAGTTCAACTTCAGTTGCGTTACGTAGCCGGAGGCAACCTGCCGGAAACTGATTTGAAGAGTCAACCAGGATTCCGTAGCCCGACAGCCGATTACAACTGGGAAATTACAGGGCCCGACAGCAAAAGCGGAACTTTCAATGTGGAAGTTGCTTATGGAGAGCAAGCAAAAACAGCCGTGATGAAAGGTTTCGTTTTATCGAAAAACCTTGAAGATGAACTTGCTGAAATTTCGATTACACCCGCGGGTGGAAGTGCAACTCCAGTCGATCTGGAGGGTGAAGGTATAGCGCTATCCAAGGACAGCGCACGCCTGACAATAAGACCACTGGCTACAAGTCCACTTAAAGGTAGGGTGGTAAGTTTTAAGTGGGTGCAGGGGGCTAATCCCTCTGTTGCAATAACACCCACCGAGTTCAAGGTCGTGGATTCAACTGCTGTCGAATTTGTAGGGCTGGATAATCCGGCAGCTCAAAAGAAACATTTGCTAAGCCTGGATTACGGAGGTCAAGTGAGTGAGCCGTGGGAGTTCAGGTACTTTAGAGGGCCACACTCTGCTGGTTTAAAAATAATGAGTGGTGGCGTAGATCACGGTGCTTTCCCGATTTTGCTTAAATTTAACGTAAGCAAAGAAATCTCTATTGTGCCAAAGGCTGAGGATGGCGTCTTTGTGGGCTGGAAGTGTAAATTTGTCGACGTTAAAGAGCCCGGGGTTGATATTGAATTGTTGCCGCCACTTGACGAGTTCATGAATATTGAGTCACCCGGATCTGGTGGGGCGAAAAGAACCATCAGGGCCAGGGATACTGAAGGGTTTGACTATCGAAGGGTATATATGGAGGTACTGCTAAAGGGGCTGGAGCCTTTGAGGATACCTATTGAAATAGATCAGCTTGAAAGTGGAAATGATGGGTTGTCACCTCTGGCTGATTGAAGAGGTTTGTTGTGAGCGGTCCATTTGGTTTCGTGTTTTGTTTTTTAATTGATTGAGGAGTGTGAGATCATGAATGATAAAGTATCGGGTGTGAGCGCTTTGAGTTTTTGGGAGGCTTGCAAAAGTTTTAGAATCACGCCATGGGTTAACTTTGACGCGGGCACGGAAGTTTATGTGTTTAATCCTGAAGCTGATAAGTTGATACTGCCTGAACATGCCGTGTTTGAGTTTTTGATGAGGGCGGAAGAAGAAACGAGAAACGTCATAGTGACTGCGCCTACTGTTTCAGATAAGCGGTGGCATGCAATGCTCAAATCTGGCTCGGAATATTCTGAGGCGGAGATATATGCTGTTGGTTCTGTTGGGTATCATAATTTTACGTTTAGTTCGTTGGGGGCAAGCTCTTCCCTGGAAGTTCTTGTTGTTCCCAAGGAATTGACAGAGTACGCTTCTTATGTGCTTGAGGGCCATGATCAGGGCTCCCATGATTTGCTTCTCAACTACAGCGAATTTTATAAGCTGAAAGTGTATTATCCAGGAAAGGAGTGGGGGGCGCTTGAGCAGGATCCCATCCTTAAAATCACATATGATTCTGATGCGCTCTATACAATAGATCTTATGGCTGGCGGAGTGTTGGTTGCGAATAAATTTGGCGTCTCCAGTGCTGAAGATCTGCCAGGTGATATGAGATCGGGAGAAATGGCTATAAGGGTTCGCTATAAGGATTTGAATAATCTATATTTTGGGAAAGTTGACTTAACTATTGTCTATAAGTCTGGAGTGGTACTTCGCCCTCCTATTGAGGTAGTGAGAGCAGTTTAATAATAGCTTTCCTTGGCTCAGAAGGCTCCTGTGGGAGAACTGCTCCCACAGGTTTTGGGTCGTTTCCCGGATGGGTGTCTTTTCTCTGAAACCTATGACCATTTGTGTTTTTGGATAGGTCGTCGGACAATTTCGTGGTTAACTTCGACTTCGTCAAAATTCTCCACCACAACGTTCAGAAGGACTCCGTTCATGGCTCAAGTCACTCTTAAAGGCACCCCGGTTCAAGTCAACGGCCAACTGCCTCAAGCCGGTTCCAAGGCGCCAGCCTTTTCCCTGGTTGCCGGCAATCTGTCCGAAGTCACCCTTAAAGACTTTGCCGGCAAGCGCAAAGTGCTGAACATCTTCCCAAGCGTTGATACCCCGACCTGCGCCACCTCGGTACGCAAGTTCAACGCCCAGGCCAGCGACGTGGTCAACACCGTTGTGCTGTGCATCTCCGCTGACCTGCCGTTCGCCCAGGCCCGCTTCTGCGGCGCCGAAGGCCTGGAAAACGTACAGAACCTGTCGACCCTGCGCGGCGCCGAGTTCATCCAGAACTACGGCGTGGCCATCGCCGACGGCCCGCTCAAGGGCCTGACCGCTCGCGCCGTCGTGGTTCTGGACGAAAACGACAACGTGCTGCACAGCGAACTGGTTGGTGAAATCGCTGACGAGCCGAACTACGAAGCGGCACTTGCTGTTCTGAAATAAGCGTACCTTTACAATGTTTAACGGCCTGGCCCTGTCCAGGCCGTTTTCATTTGTGCTTCAGTGTCTTACACAAAACTCCTGTTACGTAAGCCGAAAGTAAATTGCCGGTAAAGGCGCTTTGCTTAAAACCCGCCAGTGCTTATCGTTCAGCCTCATGTAAAAAAGCCCACGCGCCCAATGGTTGATCACTCAATGCAATCCTCCGCTTCCCGTAGTCCCCGTCGCTGGCTGTTCGGCCTGCTTGTCCTGTTGGTCATTGCCGCCCTGTGCTGGAAATTCTGGCCGGGCAGCGCTGCACCCAAAGAGGCGGCGGGGCAGAAAGCCGTTGCCGGGCATACCGGTCGATCGGGGGGCATGCGTCCGGGGTTTGGCGGTGCGTCAGGGCCGGTACCGGTGCGCGTGGCTGCGGCCGTCACCGGTGACTTCCCGCTGTATTTCAAGGCGCTGGGCACGGTCACGGCGCTGAACACCATCAACGTCCGCAGCCGCGTCGGCGGTGAGCTGGTCAAGATCTCTTTCGAAGAAGGGCAGATGGTCAAGGCCGGCGACCTGCTGGCCGAAATCGACCCGCGCCCTTACCAGAACGCCTTGCTGCAGGCCGAAGGCACCTTGCTGCAGAATCAGGCGCAACTGAAAAACGCCCAGGTCGATGTCGAGCGCTATCGCGGCCTGTACCGCGAGGACAGTATTGCCAAGCAGACCCTGGACACCGCCGAAGCGCTGGTCGGTCAGTTCCAGGGCACGGTCAAGACCAATCAGGCAGCGGTCAACGATGCCAAGCTCAACCTTGAATTCACCCGGATCCGCGCACCCATCACCGGTCGCGTGGGCCTGCGTCAACTGGACGTCGGCAATCTGGTGGCGGCCAATGACACCACCGCCTTGGCGATCATCACCCAGACCCAACCGATCAGCGTGGCCTTCACCCTCCCGGAAAACAGCCTCGACACCGTGCTCGCCCGTTATCGCAGCGGTGCCAAGCTGCCGGCTGAAGCCTGGGATCGTGGCGATACCAAATTGCAGGCCACTGGCGTGCTGCAGAGCCTGGACAACCAGATCGACGTCACCACCGGCACCCTGAAATTCAAGGCCCGCTACGAGAACCGTGATCAGTCGCTGTTCCCCAACCAGTTCGTCAATGTGCGCCTGCTGGCCGACACCCTCAAAAACGTGGTGCTCGCACCGTCCGCCGCGATCCAGTTCGGCACCAACGGCACATTCGCCTATGTCCTGGACGGTGACAAGAAGGTCAAGATCCGTCAGTTGAAAGTCGGCGCCAGTGACGGCCTGAACACCGTGGTCACCGAAGGCCTGTCCGCAGGCGAGCGGGTCGTACTGGAAGGCACTGACCGCCTGAAGGACGGCAGCGACGTGGAGGTGGTCAACGACAGCCAGGACGTGCCGACCACGCCAACCGAACACCTGCAGGGCAAGTCGGCGCTCAACGCGGCTGAGCCCGCGACCACCGACAAGGCGAAAAAGGGCGGCGCATGAATCTCTCGCGGCTGTTCATCCTTCGCCCGGTAGCCACCACGCTGAGCATGCTGGCGATTATCCTGGCCGGCGTGATTGCCTATCGGCTGCTGCCGGTGTCGGCGCTGCCCCAGGTCGACTACCCGACCATTCGCGTCATGACCCTGTACCCCGGCGCCAGTCCGGATGTCATGACCAGCGCGGTGACCGCGCCGCTTGAGCGGCAGTTCGGGCAGATGCCCGGCCTGACACAAATGGCCTCCACCAGTTCCGGCGGCGCGTCGGTACTGACGTTGCGGTTCAGCCTCGACATCAACATGGACGTGGCCGAGCAACAGGTGCAGGCGGCGATCAACGCGGCCACCAACCTACTGCCCAAGGACCTGCCGGCACCGCCGGTGTACAACAAGGTCAACCCGGCCGACACGCCGGTGCTGACCCTGGCCATCACCTCCAAAACCATGTTGCTGCCCAAACTCAACGATCTGGTCGATACGCGCATGGCGCAGAAAATCGCCCAGATCAGCGGCGTCGGCATGGTCAGCATCGCCGGTGGTCAACGCCAGGCCGTGCGCATCAAGGTCAACCCGGAGGCCCTGGCCGCCAACGGCTTGAACCTGTCGGACGTGCGCACCCTGATCGGCGCCTCCAACGTCAACCAGCCCAAGGGCAACTTCGACGGCCCGACCCGGGTTTCGATGCTCGATGCCAACGATCAACTGACGTCGCCCAAGGACTACGCCAACCTGATCCTGGCCTATGCCAACGGCGCGCCGTTGCGGCTCAAGGACGTGGCAGAAATTGTCGACGGCGCCGAGAACGAACGCCTCGCGGCATGGGCCAACGAAAACCAGGCCGTGCTGCTCAACATCCAGCGTCAGCCCGGCGCCAACGTGATCGAGGTGGTGGACCGAATCAAGGCCTTGCTGCCGAGCATCACCGACAACCTGCCGGCCGGCCTCGACGTGGTGGTGCTGACCGACCGCACCCAGACCATCCGCGCCTCGGTCAAGGACGTGCAGCACGAATTGCTGATCGCCATCGCCCTGGTGGTCATGGTCACCTTCCTGTTCCTGCGTCGCGCCAGCGCCACGATCATTCCTTCGGTGGCCGTGCCGCTGTCGTTGATCGGCACGTTCGGCGTGATGTACCTGGCCGGGTTCTCGGTCAATAACCTGACGCTGATGGCCCTGACCATCGCCACCGGTTTCGTGGTGGACGATGCGATCGTCATGCTGGAGAACATTGCGCGCTTCATCGAGGAGGGCGACAGCCCGCTGAACGCGGCGCTCAAGGGCGCCAAGCAGATCGGTTTCACCCTGATTTCCCTGACGTTGTCGCTGATCGCCGTGCTGATCCCGCTGCTGTTCATGGCGGACGTGGTCGGGCGCTTGTTCCGCGAGTTCGCCATTACGCTGGCGGTGGCGATCCTGATTTCCCTGGTGGTTTCCCTGACGCTGACGCCGATGATGTGCGCGCGGCTGCTCAAGCGCGAACCCAAGGAAGCCGAGCAGGGGCGTTTCTATCGCGCCAGCGGTGCGTTCATCGACTGGATGATCGCCGCTTATGGTCGCAAGTTGCAGTGGGTGCTCAAGCACCAGCCCCTGACCTTGATGGTGGCCATTGGCACTCTGGCGCTCACGGTATTCCTGTACATGGTGGTGCCCAAGGGCTTCTTCCCGGTGCAGGACACCGGGGTTATCCAGGGCATTTCCGAAGCGCCGCAATCGATTTCCTTCGCCGCCATGAGCGAGCGCCAGCAGGAGCTGGCCAAGGTGATTCTGGCCGACCCGGCGGTCGAGAGCCTGTCCTCCTACATCGGTGTCGACGGCGACAACTCGACCCTCAACAGCGGTCGGTTGCTGATCAACCTCAAGTCGCACCACGACCGTGACCTGAGTGCAACGCAAGTGATTGCCCGCCTGCAACCGGAGCTGGACAAGCTGGTCGGTATCCGCCTGTTCATGCAGCCGGTGCAGGACCTGACCATCGAGGACCGGGTCAGCCGCACGCAGTACCAGTTCAGCATGTCGTCACCGGACTCGGAGTTGCTGAGCCTGTGGAGCGGGCGCTTGGTCGAAGCCTTGGCCGACCGCCCGGAATTGACCGACGTGGCCAGCGATCTGCAGGACAAGGGCTTGCAGGTTTATCTGGTGATCGACCGCGATGCGGCGTCGCGGGTCGGGGTGTCGGTGTCGAACATCACCGATGCGCTGTACGACGCCTTCGGCCAGCGGCAGATTTCCACGATCTACACCCAGGCGAGCCAGTACCGTGTGGTCCTGCAATCGCAGTCCGGCGAGAAGATCGGCCCGGATGCGTTGAACCAGATTCACGTCAAGACCACCGATGGCGGGCAGGTGCGGCTGTCCAGCCTGGCGCATATCGAGGAGCGTCAGGCGCAACTGGCGATCACCCACATCGGCCAGTTCCCGGCGGTGATGATGTCCTTCAACCTGGCGCCCGGCGTGGCGCTGGGGCATGCGGTCGAGATCATCGAGCAGGTGCAGAAGGACATCGGCATGCCGATTGGCGTGCAGACCCAGTTCCAGGGCGCGGCAGAGGCGTTCCAGGCTTCGTTGTCGAGCACCTTGCTGCTGATCCTGGCAGCGGTGGTGACCATGTACATCGTGCTGGGCGTGCTCTACGAGAGCTACATCCACCCGATCACCATTCTCTCGACCTTGCCGTCGGCGGCGGTGGGCGCCTTGCTGGCGTTGATCCTCAGCGGCAACGACCTGGGCATGATCGCGATCATCGGCATCATTCTGCTGATCGGCATCGTCAAGAAGAACGCGATCATGATGATCGACTTCGCCCTCGACGCCGAGCGCAACCAGGGCATGGACCCGCAAACGGCGATCTATCAGGCGGCCTTGCTGCGTTTTCGGCCGATCCTGATGACCACCCTGGCCGCGCTCTTCGGTGCCGTGCCGTTGATGCTGGCCACCGGTTCCGGCGCGGAACTGCGCCAACCGCTGGGCCTGGTGATGGTCGGCGGCCTGTTGCTGAGCCAGGTGTTGACCCTGTTCACTACGCCTGTGATCTACCTGTATTTCGATCGTCTCGGTCGGCGCTTTGGCAAGACCGGCGCTCAGGAGACGGCGGTATGACGGCCTGCATAACCTGTGGGAGCGGGCTTGCCCGCGAAGGCGTCCGGTCAGTCGACAGGGATGTTGAATGCAAGGTCCTCTTCGCGAGCAAGCCCGCTCCCACAGGGGGGCAGCAAGGCTCGTGGGTTGGTGCCGGGAGCAGTCATCGATGAATCTCTCGGGACCTTTCATCAAGCGCCCGGTTGCGACCATGTTGCTGAGCCTGGCGATCATGCTGCTGGGTGGCGTGAGCTTCGGTTTGCTGCCCGTGTCGCCGCTGCCGCAAATGGACTTTCCGGTGATCGTGGTCCAGGCCAGCCTGCCCGGCGCCAGTCCCGAGGTGATGGCGTCGACCGTGGCCACGCCGCTGGAGCGCTCCTTCGGCGCCATCGCCGGGGTCAACACCATGAGCAGCCGGTCCAGCCAGGGATCGACCCGGGTGATCCTGCAATTCGACCTCGACCGCGACATCAACGGCGCGGCGCGGGAAGTGCAGGCGGCCATCAACGCCTCGCGCAACCTGCTGCCCAGTGGGATGCGCAGCATGCCGACCTACAAGAAGGTCAACCCGTCCCAGGCGCCGATCATGGTGCTGTCGCTGACCTCGGATGTGCTGGAAAAAGGCCAGCTCTATGACCTGGCCTCGACGATCCTGTCCCAGAGCCTGTCCCAGGTGCAGGGCGTCGGCGAGGTGCAGATCGGCGGCAGTTCGCTGCCGGCGGTGCGGATCGAACTCGAACCGCAGGCGCTGAACCAGTACGGCGTGGCCCTGGACGATGTGCGCAACACCATCGCCAATGCCAACGTGCGCCGGCCCAAGGGTTCGGTGGAAGACGATCAGCGGCTGTGGCAGGTCCAGGCCAACGACCAGTTGGAAAAGGCCAAGGACTACGAGTCGCTGATCATCCACTACAACGGCGGCGCGGCCCTGCGCCTCAAGGACGTGGCCAAGGTCAGCGACGGCGTCGAAGACCGCTACAACAGCGGTTTCTTCAACGACGACGCGGCGGTGCTGCTGGTGATCAACCGGCAGGCCGGGGCCAACATCATCGAGACGGTCAACGAGATCAAGGCGCAGTTGCCGGCGTTGCAGGCGGTGTTGCCGGCCAGCGTCAAGCTGAACCTGGCCATGGACCGTTCTCCGGTGATCAAGGCCACGCTGCATGAAGCGGAAATGACTCTGCTGATTGCCGTGGCGCTGGTGATCCTGGTGGTGTTCCTGTTCCTGGGTAACTTCCGCGCCTCGCTGATCCCGACCCTGGCGGTGCCGGTGTCGCTGGTCGGTACCTTTGCCGTGATGTACCTCTACGGCTTTTCGCTGAACAACCTGTCTCTGATGGCATTGATCCTGGCCACCGGGCTGGTGGTGGACGATGCCATCGTAGTGCTGGAGAACATTTCCCGGCACATCGACGCAGGCGTGCGGCCGATGAAGGCGGCCTACCTCGGCGCTCAGGAAGTCGGCTTTACCTTGCTGTCGATGAACGTGTCACTGGTGGCGGTGTTCCTGTCGATCCTGTTCATGGGCGGGATCATTGAAAGCCTGTTCCGCGAATTCTCCATCACCCTGGCGGCGGCCATCGTGGTTTCGCTGCTGGTGTCGTTGACCCTGACCCCGATGCTCTGCGCCCGCTGGCTCAAGCCGCACACGCCGGGGCAGGAGAACCGCCTGCAACGCTGGAGCCGGCGGGCCAACGACTGGATGGTTGGCAAGTACGCCACCAGCCTCGACTGGGTGCTGCGCCACAAACGCCTGACGTTACTCAGTCTGTTCGTGACAATCTGCGTTAATATTGCACTGTATATTGTTGTTCCTAAAACATTTTTGCCTCAGCAGGATACCGGCCAACTGATCGGTTTCGTGCGTGGCGACGACGGCCTGTCCTTCAGCGTGATGCAGCCGAAGATGGAGATTTTCCGTCGGGCGGTATTGAAGGATGAGGCGGTAGAAAGCGTCGCCGGCTTCATCGGCGGCAACAACGGCACCAACAACGCCTTCATGCTGGTGCGCCTGAAGCCGATCAAGGAACGCGACATTTCTGCGCAGAAAGTCATCGAACGCCTGCGCAAGGAAATGCCCAAGGTGCCCGGCGCACAGTTGATGCTCATGGCGGATCAGGACCTGCAGTTCGGTGGCGGCCGTGAGCAGACCACCTCGCAATACTCTTACATCCTGCAAAGCGGGGATCTCGGGGCGTTGCGCGAGTGGTATCCGAAAGTCGTCACAGCGCTCAGGGCCTTGCCGGAACTGACGGCCATCGATGCGCGGGAAGGCCGGGGCGCCCGGCAAGTGACCCTGATCGTCGACCGTGACCAGGCCAAGCGCCTGGGTGTCGACATGGACATGGTCACGGCGGTGCTGAACAACGCCTACAGCCAGCGGCAGATTTCGACCATCTACGACAGCCTCAACCAGTATCAGGTGGTGATGGAGGTCAACCCGAAATACGCCCAGGACCCGGTCACCCTCAAGCAGGTCCAGGTGATTACCGCCGATGGCGCGCGGATCCCGCTGTCGACCATCGCCCATTACGAAAACAGCCTGGAAAACGACCGGGTCAGCCACGAAGGCCAGTTCGCCTCGGAAAGCATCGCCTTCGACATGGCTGAAGGCGTGACCGTGGAGCAGGGCGGTGCCGCCATCGAGCGGGCGATTGCCAAGGTCGGGCTGCCGGAAGAGGTGATCGCGAAAATGGCCGGCACCGCCGACGCTTTCGCGGCGACCCAGAAAAGCCAGCCGTGGATGATCCTTGGGGCGTTGGTGGCGGTGTATCTGGTCTTGGGGGTGCTGTACGAAAGCTACATTCATCCGCTGACCATCCTGTCCACCCTGCCGTCGGCCGGGGTCGGCGCGTTGCTGTCGATCTATGCGCTGGGCGGCGAGTTCAGCCTGATTTCGTTGCTGGGGCTGTTTCTGTTGATCGGCGTGGTCAAGAAAAACGCGATTCTGATGATCGACCTGGCGTTGCAGCTGGAGCGGCATCAGGGCATGGCACCGCTGGAATCGATTCGCAGTGCCTGCCTGCAACGTTTGCGACCTATCCTGATGACCACCCTGGCGGCGATCCTCGGTGCCTTGCCGTTGCTGCTGAGCCGTGCCGAAGGGGCGGAAATGCGCCAGCCGCTGGGCCTGACCATCATCGGCGGGCTGATCTTCAGCCAAGTGCTGACGCTTTACACCACGCCGGTGGTTTACCTCTATCTCGACAAACTGCGCCATCGCTTCAACAAATGGCGTGGGGTGCGTACTGATGCTGCTCTGGAAACTCCGCTATGACTGATCGTTCGCTTTTCAACCTGGCTGCACCGCTGATCACGGCTCGAGGCTCGCGCCTGCTGAGCCTGTCACTGTGCGTTGCGATGCTCAGTGCCTGCGCCGTCGGCCCGGATTACCAGCGCCCGCAAACCGCGGAACCTGCGCAGTACAAGGCCGCAGAAGGCTGGCGTCAGGCCAACCCGAGCGATGCCCTGGCGCGCGGCGCATGGTGGGAGCTGTACGGCGATCAACAGCTCAATGGCCTGATCGAGAAGCTCAACAGCGCCAACCAGTCCGTCGCCCAGTCCGAAGCCCAGTACCGTCAGGCCCAGGCCTTGGTGCGCAGCGCACGCGGGGCGTTTTTCCCGACGGTCGACCTGAACGTCAGCAAGAACCGTTCAAGCCAGGGCACCGGCAGCAGCAACTCCAGCCTGAGCAGTTCGTCCAGCGGTATTCGCGACACGTATTCGGCCCAGGCGGGCGTCAGTTGGGAAGCGGATGTGTGGGGCAAGCTGCGCCGTGGCCTGGAAGCCGACACCGCGAATGCCCAGGCAAGCTTTGCCGATCTGGCGGCCATGCGCCTGAGTCAGCAGTCGGAGCTGGTGCAGAATTACCTGCAATTGCGCGTGATCGACGGCCAGAAGCGTCTGCTCCAGGACACGGTCGAGGCTTATCAGCGCTCCCTGAAGATGACGGAGAACCAGTACCGCGCGGGCGTATCGGGCAAGGACGCCGTGGCCCAGGCCCAGACGCAACTCAAGAGCACCGAAGCGGACATGATCGATCTGATCTGGCAACGCGCCCAGTTCGAGAACGCCATTGCCGTGCTGATCGGCCTGCCGCCAGCCGAGTTCAGCCTGGCGGAAAGCCAGGACATTCCGCAGTTGCCGCAAGTGCCGCCGGCTCTGCCTTCGCAGTTGCTGGAGCGTCGCCCGGACATCGCATCCGCGGAGCGCTCGGTGATGGCCGCCAACGCCAACATCGGTGTGGCCAAGGCGGCCTATTACCCGGACCTGACCCTGAGCTTGAACGGTGGTTACAGCAGCAGTACCTCGAAAGACTTGTTCAGCCTGCCGAACCGCTTCTGGTCGGTCGGTCCGCAATTGGCAATGACCCTGTTCGACGGCGGCCAGCGCTCGGCGGAAGTCGACCGCAGTGAAGCGGCCTATGACGAAACAGTGGCCAAGTACCGCCAGACCGTGCTGGACGGGTTCCGCGAAGTGGAAAACTTCCTGGTGCAGCTCAAGGTGCTGCAGGACGAAGCCGTCGTGCGCCAACAGGCGCTGGATGCCGCCCGTGAATCGTTGCGCCTGACCCAGAATCAGTACAAGGCCGGCTTGATCGCGTACATCGATGTGGTGGTGACCCAGGCGGCGGCGCTGAACAATGAGCGCAGTAACCTGGACCTGTTGCAAAGCCGCCTGATCGCCAGCGTGCAGTTGATTGCCGCGCTGGGCGGTGGCTGGGACGGGCAGCTTGAGTTGAGCGATACGCAATAACGACCACGCACTTTGTGGCGAGGGGGCTTGTTGTGGCGAGGGAGCTTGCTCCCGCTGGACTGCGCAAGCAGCCCCAAAACCTGCCCCCCAATTGCTCCTGAAAGATCGCGGTCATCTGTTTTTGCGACCGCTTCGCGCTCGAGCGGGAGCAAGCTCCCTCGCCACAAATGATTGCTTTAACCTTTGACGCAAGGTGTCTGGCACGGTAATCCCAGCCTCAAGTCCGGTGGTTGCCCGACTTAATGTAAAACCTTAAAACAGACGTTTCATCGGACTGATGGCCCTTTGCTAATTTTGTGAGTGCGTTCTCATTCGGAATCAGTACAATCGCCGCATTTTCCCCCGACGAGAATCAATACCGTTAATGGGGGTATTCGCGAGAAGTCCCCATGCTCATCGGTAGCTATTCCCCCACCCTGGTTATCATTTCGCTCTGTGTCGCGATTCTCGCTTCCTATACCGCACTCGACCTGACTGGACGCATTGCCACTGCCAAAGGCCGTGCCGTGCATTTGTGGACCGCGGGCGGGGCCATTGCCATGGGCATCGGTATCTGGTCGATGCACTTTATCGGCATGCTCGCGTTCAAACTGCCGATCGATCTGGGCTATGACGGCGCAATCACCCTGTTGTCGCTGTTGATCGGCGTGCTCTCCAGCGGTTTTGCGCTGTGGCTGGTCAATCAGTCAAAACTGCCGGCCTGGCAACTGGCCTTTGGCGCGCTGGTCATGGGCGCCGGCATCAGCACTATGCACTACACCGGCATGGCCGCCATGCGCATGCAACCGGGCATCGACTATGACCCAGCGCTGTTCGGCGCTTCGCTGATGATCGCTGTCGCTGCCTCGGGCGCGGCATTGTGGATCGCGTTCCATTTACGCCAACACACGCCTTATGTCCGCCTGATCCGTGGCGGTGCCGCCGTGATCATGGGCATCGCCATCGTCGGCATGCACTACACCGGGATGGCCGCTGCACGCTTTGCCGATGGCAGTTTTTGCGGGGCGGCGGTCAACGGCCTGAATGGTAAGGGCCTGGACAACCTGGTGCTGATCACCACGTTGGCGGTGCTGTGCATTGCCTTGCTGACCTCGATCCTCGATGCGCGCCTGGAGGCCCGCACCGCGAGCCTGGCCCAGTCGCTGACCGAAGCCAACCGTGAACTGACCCAGCTGGCCCTGCATGACACTCTCACAGGGTTGCCGAACCGGACATTGCTCGCCGACCGCATCGATCAGGCCATGTCGCGGGTTCGTGAACAGGGTGGTTGCTTTGCCCTGATGTTCATCGACCTGGACGGCTTCAAGCCCGTCAACGATGCCTTCGGCCACCACATGGGCGACTTGCTGTTGCGCGAAGTGGCCCTGCGCCTGCGCGAAGACTTGCGCAGCCAGGACACCCTGGCGCGGATCGGCGGAGATGAGTTTGTGTTGCTGGTGCAACTGAGCGAACAGAACGATGCCCTGAACCTCGCGGCCCGCCAGGTCGGGTTGATCGGGCAGGCGTTCCGGGTTGCCGAACATGATTTGCACATTTCCGCCAGTGTCGGCATCGCGCTCTATCCGGGTAACGGGCAGTCCGCCCACGAATTGCTAATGAACGCCGACGCGGCGATGTACCACGCCAAGGGCGCGGGTAAAAACGGCTACAGCTTTTTCGACGCCTCGATGAACACCAACGCGCGCAAGCAACTGCAATTGCTGCAGGATTTGCGCAATGCCGTGGAACATCAGGAATTCAGCCTGCATTACCAGCCCAAGTTCGATGCCGCCAATGGCCTGCCAGTGGGCGCCGAGGCCCTGTTGCGCTGGGAGCATCCGACGCAAGGGTTGCTGTTGCCGGACAAATTCATCGAGCTGGCGGAAAAAACCGGGCTGATCATTCCGATCGGCGAGTGGGTGCTCAACGAAGCGTGCCGCCAGATGCGCGAGTGGTACGTGCTGGGCTACACCGATTGGCGCATCGCCGTGAACCTGTCGGCCATCCAGTTTTGCCATGCCGGACTGGTCCAGAGCGTCGCCAAGGCACTGGCGACTCACCATCTGCCGGCCAACAGCCTGACCCTGGAAATCACTGAAACCACCGCCATGAGCGATGCCGACGCGAGCATGACGGTGCTTCAGGAGCTCTCGGAAATGGGTGTCGACCTGTCCATCGACGATTTCGGCACCGGTTATTCGAGTTTGATGTACCTCAAGCGCCTGCCGGCCAACGAACTGAAGATCGACCGCGGTTTTGTCCGCGACCTGGAGCGCGACAGCGATGACGCCGCCATCGTTTCGGCCATCGTGGCGCTCGGCCAGGCGCTGGGCTTGCGCATCGTTGCCGAAGGTGTGGAGACGGACTCGCAGCAGGACTTCCTGACGCAACTGGGCTGCGACTCGTTGCAGGGTTACCTGCTGGGGCATCCGCTGCCGGCCGCAGGTTTCATGATGGAAATCCATCGCGGCGAGGCACTGGTTGTCAGTTGACCCGTGGCGAGGGAGCTTGCTCCCGCTGGGTCGCAAAGCGGCCCCAGCTTTTCAGCTTACCGCGCCACCTGAAATCCCGACTGCTTCGCAGCCGAACGGGAGCAAGCTCCCTCGCCACAAAGCACTGCCGAAGCCATGCAAAAACCATCAATGGCGGTTATTCTTGCCCCCGACCGCTTAAGCTTTGATTGGGGGAAGGCTCGCATGGACAAAGTCATCGTCATCACCGGCGGCAGCCGCGGCATTGGTGCCGCCACCGCACTGTTGGCCGCCGCGCAGGGCTATCGGATCTGCATCAACTACCAGGCGGACGAAAAGGCCGCACTCGGCGTGCTGGAGCAAGTCCGCGCCCTCGGTGCGCAAGCCATTGCGGTACGGGCCGACGTCAGCATCGAAGACGAAGTCATCGCGCTGTTCCATCGGGTCGACAACGAACTGGGCCGGGTCACGGCGCTGGTGAACAACGCCGGCACCGTGGGGCAAAAGTCCCGGGTCGACGAAATGTCCGAGTTCCGCATCCTCAAGATCATGAAAACCAACGTCCTGGCGCCGATCCTCTGCGCCAAGCACGCGATCCTGCGCATGTCGCCCAAGCACGGCGGGCAGGGCGGCAGCATCGTCAACGTCTCCTCGGTGGCCGCACGCTTGGGCGCGCCCAACGAATATGTCGACTACGCGGCGTCAAAAGGTGCGCTCGACACCTTCACCATCGGCCTGTCCAAGGAAGTGGCGGGAGAGGGGATCCGTGTCAACGCGGTGCGCCCGGGCTACATCTACACCGATTTCCATGCCTTGAGCGGCGATCCGGACCGGGTCAGCAAGCTGGAATCGGCAATTCCCATGGCCCGCGGTGGGCGGCCGGATGAAGTGGCGGAGGCGATTGTCTGGTTGTTGTCGGACAAGGCTTCCTATGCAACGGGGACGTTTGTTGATCTGGGTGGTGGACGCTGAGTTGAGCCCGCCAGCGTCCACCTGTTATTTCTGACAGTAGACGCTGCTGACAAGGGCGCCTAGATTGGCGGCGAGCCACGCAACCGAACACTGCGTGTGTTGAAGCCTCTCAAAGTCGGGCGCCCTGTGCATGCACATTCACACACCAACACTGAGCGCCATCGACCCTCGTGGTTTAGCTGTTCGTGAGGTGGCTTATCACCGTCGCGTGGCCAGTGAGTCGCCCGAGTCACGGGTCACGCATCAGCTGTATGACGGGGCTGGCCGTCTTGCTCGGCAACGCGATCCGCGATTGTTTGCGTTGCTCGATGCGCCTTCAAACCTGTCCACCACTTACAGCCTTTCGAATCAGTCGCTGTGCAGCGACAGCGTCGATGCCGGCTGGCAAGTCGATTTACCCGGCCCCGCCGGGCAGGTAATCGAGTCATGGGATCAACGCGGTTGGTATCGTCGCACTGAGCATGATTCGTCGCTGCGGCCGGTGGCGATGTTCGAGCAAAGCATCGGTGAGGTGGAGCGCTGTGCCGAGCGTATCCAATGGGGCGCTGCGACGGATGAAGAGGCCCGGCACAATCGCTGTGGTCAGCCGATCCGACAGGATGATCCGGCAGGCAGTCGATTGCTTTCCGAATGCGGGATGTCAGCGGCGGTACTGCTTGAAATTCGTCATTTCTTGAACAGTTTTGATCCGCCCGATTGGCCCCTTGTGGAAGCGGAGTGCGACCGTCTGTTGGAACCGGGCGAGGGTGCACGGGCATCCTGGTCCTTCCTGCCTTCGGGTGAGCTCTCGCATCAAACCGACGCCAAAGGTCATACCCGACATTTCACCTATGACCGCGCCGGGCAACTGCATTCAGTCGGGCTGCAACGGGCTGGCCAATCCACCGCCGACACGTTGGTCAATGCCATCGAGTACAACGCCTTTGGCCAGATAGAACAGGAGCGGGCAGGCAATGGCATGCGTACCACCAGCAGTTATGACCCGGCCAATGGACGGCTCACGAACCTCGATACCCAAGGCCCCGCTCAGGGAATTCTGCAGAAGCTCAGTTATGGCTACGACCCCGCAGGCAATATCACCGAAATCGCCGATGCGGCGCTGCCTATTCAACATTTTGCCAATCAGCGCATCGAGCCGGTGCGGCGCTTCACCTATGACACGCTCTATCAGCTGATCAGCGCCACCGGTTGGGAAACCGCCAAGCCATCGTTGGGGCCGGCTTTGCCCGAGTGGCAGGGGTTCGGCCCGCCGGACGCCAGTCGCTGGTGCAATTACACAGAGACTTATTATTACGATGAAGCGGGCAATCTGCTGCAGCGTCAGCATCACGGCGCGGTAGACGATACCTTGATCATGGGCGTGGCATCGCACAGCAATCGCAGCGTGAAAAACCGAGCCGGCCAGCCGGCGATTGACGAACTGTTCGATGATCGCGGCAATCTGCTGGAGCTGCAACCTGGGCAGGCTTTGCAGTGGAATGGGCGTAATCAGTTGGCCCAAGTCACTCAAGTGGCACGGATTGAAGGCGCCGACGACATCGAGAGGTATGTCTACGACAGCGAAGGCGCTCGTCTGCGCAAATACCGGGAGTTCACTGCAAAATCCATCGTGCATATGCCCGAGGTACGTTACTTGCCGGGCATCGAACTGCATGCCAATAGCGCCACAGAAGAACGCCTCCAGGTGATCAGCGTACAGGCCGGGCGCTGCACTGTACGCCTGCTGCATTGGGACAGTCCGCCGCCAGCGGGATTGGACAACGATCAGTGGCGTTACTGCTTTGACGATCACCTGGGGTCGAGTGCCTTTGAGGTGGATGCACAGGCTAAAACCATCAGCCAGGAAGTGTATTACCCCTTCGGCGGTACGGCGTGGTTGGCGGGGCGGCATGAAGTGGAAACCAGCTACAAGACCATTCGTTATTCAGGCAAGGAACGGGATGCGACGGGGCTTTATTACTATGGTGCGCGGTATTACGCGCCGTGGTTGCAGCGCTGGTTGAATCCGGATCCGGCGGGGGATGTGGATGGGTTGAATTTTTATCGGTTTGTCAGGAATGGTCCTTGTAGCTTTTTTGATCAGCAGGGTCACTTTCCAATATTGAGACATTATTTGGATTATCGATTTGAAACGAGCCGAGGGATTCGCAGTGTGATACACCTGCGGGGAATGAAAAGTATTACTAGAACGACACCTGATGTGGCCAAGAAACTAAACGAGGGCATGGCATTTGCCCGGGAGGCAGTAAAAAAAATGACTGAAAGTATTTCTGATAAGACGGAGCTGTATGAGTCGTATTTTGGAGTCTCTCAGGCGGATCATGTCTCGGAATTAAAGGATCGCTATACTAAAATACTGGTTGCTCTCGGGCGAATAGATTCAAAACAGGAGAAAATAGTTACTTTTTTTGATGGGGGTGACCCTGATAAAAAAGCATTCGCGTTCGTTAGTCGCGCGGATAGGCGAAACAAAATTTATATTAGTGATGAATATTTAAATCGTGCTTCGGTAGTGAAAATTGCACAGACGTTAATTCATGAAGTTAGTCATCAGGATCAAGATGAGCCCACGCATGATTATTATTACCTTGAGGAGGAAGGTTGTTATTCTGATGATGAATATAGTTCTTTGCTGACGAAGCGCTCAAGAAAAATGCTAATGGGTCTTGCTTCGACGGCTGATTGGGCTAAGGGTTTTGGACGGTATATTCCGGTACTTGATAATTTTGAAGTGGGCGCTGGAACGCAAAAGTATAACGAAGATCCCGCATTGCGCAGTCGAATTGCTCGCGATAATGCTGACAGTCTCGCGGGTTTCGCGATAGTGTCTGCGATATGGGGTAGTCAGGATAAAAAACGAGCGCGCATATGAACTGCCTATAAACACAATTTATTGTTTAAAACGACCGCACAATCCGCCCCAACGTCTCCATCGCCTTCTCCGCAGCCTCATCCCACGGGCTCCCATAATTCAACCGAATACAATTCCTGAACCTTTGCGTCGGCGAAAAAATCGGCCCCGGTGCAATGCTGATCCCCTGCGCCAGCGCCATTTGAAACAACTTCAACGAATCCATCTGCTCCGGCAATTCCAGCCACAAAAAGTACCCGCCCGCTGGTTGGCTGACCCGCGTCTGCGCCGGGAAATAGCGGGCGATGGCGGCGAGCATGGCGGCTTGCTGGTCTTCCAGTGCATGACGCAATTTACGCAGGTGCCGGTCGTAGCCGCCGTGTTGCAGGTAATCGGCGATCGCTGCCTGCGCCGGCATGGACGCGCACAGCGAGGTCATGAGTTTCAGGCGTTCGATCTTTTGTGCGTAGCGCCCGGCGGCGACCCAGCCGATGCGGTAACCGGGGGCCAGGCTTTTGGCGAACGAGCCGCAATGCATCACCAGGCCTTCGGTATCGAAGGCCTTGGCCGGTTTCGGGGCTTGTTGACCGTAATACAGTTCGGCGTAGACATCGTCTTCGATCAGCGGCACCTGGTGGCGGCGCAGCAGTTCCACGAGCTGCTGTTTCTTGGCCTCGGGCACGGTGGCGCCCATGGGGTTCTGGAAGCTGGTCATGCACCAGCAGGCCTTGATCGGATGGCGCTCCAGGGTTTGTTCGAGCACGCCGAGGTCGATGCCGTCGCGCGGGTGCACGGGGATTTCCACGGCTTTGAGTTTCAGGCGTTCGAGCACTTGCAGGCAGGCGTAGAACGCCGGGGCTTCGATGGCCACCAGATCGCCAGGCTGCGTCACTGCTTGCAGACACAGGTTGAGGGCTTCCAGGGCGCCGTTGGTGATCAGCAGTTCTTCCATGGGCAGCATCAGTCCGCCGACCATGTAGCGCAGGGCGATTTGCCGGCGCAGCTGCGGGTTGCCCGGCGACAGGTCAGTGACCACCATGCGCGGGTCCATCTCGCGGGTGGCGCTGGCCAGGGAGCGGGACAAGCGTTGCAGGGGGAACAGCGTCGGGCTGGGGAATGCCGAGCCGAAGGCCACGGTGTTCGGGTCCTTGATCGAATCGAGTACCGAAAACACCAGTTCGCTGACGTCGACTTCCGTGGATTCGTTGACCTGGCTGCTGATCACCGGCTCGGAAAACGGTCGCGGCGCATGGGCATTGACGAAATAGCCGGAGCGCGGACGGGCGCGGATCAGCCCGCGGCGTTCCAGTAGGTAGTAGGCCTGGAACACGGTCGACGGGCTGACACCGTAGGTCTGGCTGGCGTAGCGCACTGACGGCACACGTTGCCCCGGTCCGAGGACGCCGGAGCGGATCAGTTCTGCGATGTCGTCGGCGAATTTTTCGTAGCGTTTCATCAAAAAGCCCGGTTGGGTGTCTTTTGGAAAGAGGTGACGGTGGTACCGCCAAGATCGCAGCCTTCGGCAGCTCCTACAATGGATCGGCTCGCTTGCGTTGGAGCTGCCGAAGGCTGCGATCTTTAACGCTCTGCATCTTAAAGGCTCAGCGATTCATTGGCGCAACAAACCGGCTCTTCGCCACGCTGTAGACGCCAGGCTCATCGCTGTCGATTACCTTGAAACTGATGCTCTGCGAACTGCTGGCCGAGCGCTCCGAGAGCATCGCCACCGACACCGGCACGTCGACAATCTCACCCGGCGCCAGGCTCAGCACGGTCTTGCCCTGCAACTCGAAATCATCGGCATCGACCAGACTCAATTGATAGTCCTGACGCTGCTGGGTCTTGTTGATCACCTTCAGGCTGTAGATGTTTTCGATCTGGCCCCGGCTGTTTTCGCGGAACAGGCCCCGGTCCTTGCTGACGTCGAGCGAGACCATCGGCCGTTCCACCAATGCCACCACCAGGGCGGCGATCATCACCAGCAGCACGGCGGTGTAGCCGATCAGGCGCGGGCGCAGCAGGTGCGTCTTGCCGCCTTGCAACTGATGCTCGGAGGTATAGCTGATCAATCCCCGGGCGTAGCCCATTTTGTCCATGATCGAATCGCAGGCGTCGATGCACGCGGCGCAACCGATGCATTCCATCTGCAAGCCATCGCGGATGTCGATGCCGGTCGGGCAGACCTGTACGCAGAGCTGGCAATCGATGCAATCGCCCAAACCGACCTCGGCGGGTTTGACCTCGCGCTTGCGCGGGCCACGGTTTTCGCCACGGGCCACGTCGTAGGAAATGGTCAGGGTGTCTTTGTCGAACATCACGCTCTGGAACCGCGCGTAAGGGCACATGTGCATGCACACCGCTTCACGCAGCCAGCCGGCATTGATGTAGGTGGCACCGGTGAAAAACAGCACCCAGAACAGGCTGACGCCGCTCATTTGCAACGTCAGCAGTTCTTCGGCCAGTGGCCGGATCGGGGTGAAGTAGCCGACGAAGGTCAGGCCGGTCAGCAGGCTGATGGCCAGCCACAAGGTGTGTTTGGCCGAGCGACGCATCAGCTTGTTGATGCCCCACGGCGCGGCTTGCAGCTTGATCCGTTGGTTGCGCTCGCCCTCGGTGATTTTCTCGCACCACATGAAGATCCAGGTCCACGAACTTTGGGGGCAGGTGTAGCCGCACCAGACCCGGCCGGCAAACACGGTGATCGCGAACAGGCCGAACGCGGCGATGATCAACAGCGCCGACAGCAGGATGAAGTCCTGCGGCCAGAAAGTCGCGCCGAAGATATGGAATTTGCTCTCGGAAAGATCCCAGAGCACTGCCTGGCGGCCGCCCCAGTTCAACCACACGGTGCCGAAAAACAGCAAAAACAGAAAACCCGCGCCGCTGATGCGCAGGTTGCGGAACAGCCCGGTGAAGCTGCGGGTGTGGATCAGGTTGTCGCGGGTACCGGCCTTCGTCTTTGGACGCGAAGGCTCGAATGTTTCTACGGTTCGGACGGGGATTCTCTCGCTCATGGTCTTTCGCTCATCAGCCTCCATCAGGCATGAGCACTATGAGCGGCGATCTGTTTGCATAACAGACTCAGGTGTTGCATTAAAAAGCGGATCAGATGGCGGTGTTCGCCCGGCCTGCGACAACTTGAAGCACCCGTCGCACAAAGCTGCAAACGCCTGTGCACAACAGCTGCGGCGGGTGTTGATCAACGTCAGTCAAATCACCGAATCACTGTCGGTGGCTTTCAGGTGCCGGCGCCCATCCACCGCGCCTGCGACGGTCAAGGCGTCGGCTTCCGCTTCGGTGATGTAGATGCGCAGGCCTTCGATGTCGACCGCCGACATGGCTTTGCGACCATCGGTGACGATGGTCACGTCAGGACACAGACGAATTTCTTCGCCATTTTCAGTGGTAAAAAAGCAGGTCTGGTTCTCGATGCGCACGGTCATGGCGGAATCCTTTTTCAGGGGTATCTAATGTTTCAGGCCGCCACCGCCGGTCATCGTTCTGTGCAACCGATTAATGGTCGCAGCGGTCCACTCTCCATGGCTCCTCACAAGGACAGCACCATGAACGCCTGGTGGCACGAAGTCTGGGTGACCCTGCAAGCCGAGTTCGCCGACATCACCGATGCGTCGCAATTGACGCGGATGACCGTGCGTCTGCTGATGGCCGCCGTGCTGGGCGGAATTCTCGGCTTCGAACGCGAGCACCAGGGCAAGGCCGCTGGCGTGCGCACCCACATGCTGGTGGCGATGGGGGCGGCGCTGTTCGTGCTGGTGCCGCAGATGTCCGGCTCACAGGCCGATGCCATGAGTCGGGTCGTGCAGGGCGTGATTGCCGGGATCGGCTTTCTCGGGGCCGGCACCATCCTGAAAAACCGCGACGGCGACGAAAGCGACGTCAAGGGCCTGACCACCGCCGCCGGCCTGTGGATGACCGCCGCCATCGGCGTCGCCACCGGGCTGGGCCGGGAGGCGACGGCAGTGCTCAGCACGCTGTTGGCGCTGGGGGTGTTCAGTGTGATGCCGAGGATCGTGAAGCTGATTGACAAGGATCACCCCTGAGTTCGTTCCCTGACTGCATGCCCTGACTGTATGGGAACGATCAACTGTCTTCATTCAGGATTCACAATCACCGGCGGCATCGTCGCTGGCGGTTCTTCCCTTGGCGGCGAGGTCTCGCCAGGTGGGTCCTGTTCGGGCACCGGTTGTGGTTCGCTGGGGGGGATCACCGGGTTGTCGATGTTTGGATCGGGGGTTTCAGCCGGGAATGGATTGTTCATTGGTCAGGCCTCCGGTGGCACATGGCGTGAGTCGTGCTTTAGTAGGTTGACTGCTGTGCGAATGATTTGATTCCGCAAATTGCCGATGAACTTTTCCCGCCAGCCATCGCTCGGAACCTAAGTGGGTACATCCCGGGGCGGATGGCCCGTTGGGGGAGCGACCAGACACAAGCGCGTCCATGGGGCGTAAGGAGAGAGGCTCGATGACGGCTGAAAAACCGACTGAGTTGAGCTACAACCCGCACATGCCGCTGTCGCAGGCGCTGTTGCTGCCGCGCATTGTCATAGAAAACATCATGCCGACCCTTGAAGGCGGGCAGTTCGCGGTCAAGGCGGTGGTGGGGCAGGATGTGGTGGTGACGGCCAAAGTCTTTGCCGACGGGCATGACAAGCTGGCGGTTCGCGTGCGCTGGCGGGCCGAGGACGAGGACGTCTGGCAAAGCGCTGTCATGCACGATCTGGGCAACAACGGTTGGCAGGGGCAGTTCCGGGTGAACAGTCAGGGCCGTTATCTGTTCTGTATCGAAGCCTGGATCGATCAGTTCGCCAGTTTTCGCTACGAACTGGAAAAGAAGCATGCAGCAGCGGTGCCCGTCAGCCTCGAATTGCAGGAAGGGCGGATCCAGGTGCAGCAAGCCGCCGAGCGCAGTGAAGGGCAACTCAGTGAGCAATTGGCGGCATTGCACCATGAACTGGCAGGACTGCTCGAAACCGAGCAGGTCGCACTGTTTTTGCACCAACGTAGCGCCGACCTCATGGCCCGCGTCGATCATCGTGCCTACCTTAGCCTGAGCCCGGAGTACCCGGTGGATGTGGAGCGCGAGCTGGCGCAGTTCGCCAGTTGGTATGAGTTGTTTCCGCGTTCGATCACCGACAGCCCGGAACGCCACGGTACTTTCAACGACGTGCATTCACGGCTGGCGATGATCCACGACATGGGCTTCGACGTGCTGTATTTCCCGCCGATCCACCCGATCGGGCGCAGCTACCGTAAAGGCCCGAACAACTCGCTGACGTCAGGCCCCGATGATCCGGGCAGTCCTTATGCGATCGGTAGCGAGGAGGGCGGGCACGAGGCGATTCACAAGCAGTTGGGGACTCGCGAAGACTTCCGCCGACTGGTGTCGGCCGCTGCGGCCCACGGCCTGGAAATCGCCCTCGACTTCGCCATCCAGTGTTCCCAGGACCACCCGTGGCTCAAGCAACACCCCGGCTGGTTCAACTGGCGGCCCGACGGCACGATCAAGTACGCGGAGAACCCGCCGAAGAAATACCAGGACATCGTCAACGTCGACTTCTATGCCCCCGAGGCGATTCCGAGCCTGTGGGTGGAGCTGCGCGACATCGTGGTGGGCTGGGTCGAGGAGGGCGTGAAGATCTTTCGCGTCGATAACCCGCACACCAAGCCGTTGCCGTTCTGGCAATGGCTGATCGCCGATGTACGGGCGCTGTACCCCGAAGTGATCTTCCTGGCCGAGGCCTTTACGACCCCGGCGATGATGGCGCGCCTGGGCAAGGTCGGTTATTCCCAGAGCTACACCTATTTCACCTGGCGCAACACCAAGGCCGAACTGGCGACTTACTTCACTGAACTCAACGAATCGCCGTGGCGCGAGTGCTATCGGCCGAATTTTTTCGTCAATACACCGGACATCAACCCGGCGTTCCTGCATGAGTCCGGGCGTCCCGGGTTCCTCATCCGCGCCGTGCTGGCGACCATGGGTTCGGGCCTGTGGGGCATGTATTCGGGTTTCGAGTTGTGCGAGTCGGCACCGGTGCCGGGCAAGGAGGAGTACCTCGATTCCGAGAAGTACGAGATCCGCCCCAGGGACTTCAATGCACCGGGCAACATCATTGCCGAGATTGCCCAGCTCAACCGCATCCGTCGGCAGAACCCGGCGCTGCACACGCATCTGGGCCTGAAGGTCTACAACGCCTGGAACGACAACATCCTGTACTTCGGCAAACGCAGCTTTGACGGCAGCAACTTTATTCTGGTGGCGGTCAGCCTCGATCCGCACAACGTGCAGGAGGCGAACTTCGAGTTGCCGCTGTGGGAAATGGGTTTGCCTGACGACGCCAGCACCCAGGGCGAAGACCTGATGAATGGCCATCGCTGGACCTGGCATGGCAAGCATCAGTTCATGCGGATCGACCCGGCGTACCAGCCGTTCGGGATCTGGCGCATTACTGCCTCTTGAGAACACCACAATCTCTGTGGCGAGGGAGCTTGTCTGTGGCGAGGGGGCTTGCCCCCGTTGGGTCGCGAAGCGACCCCCGCTTTTTCTTTCAACAACACCGAGTCGCTGTATTGACGACTGCTTCGCAGCCGAACGGGGGCAAGCCCCCTCGCCACAGGTAAGCCCTTCACCACTGGGGTTCAGCCTGTGGCCAAAGTTGAATTCACCAGGAGTTTCACATGGCGAAGAAACCCAAGGCAGCCACGTTCATCAAGGACCCGCTCTGGTACAAGGATGCGGTGATCTATCAAGTACACGTCAAATCGTATTTCGACTCCAACAACGACGGGATCGGCGACTTTCCGGGCCTCATCGCCAAGCTCGACTACATTGCCGACCTGGGCGTCAACACCATCTGGCTGTTGCCCTTCTATCCCTCACCACGGCGCGACGACGGTTATGACATCGCCGAGTACCGCGGCGTGCACAGTGACTACGGGACCATGGCCGATGCCAGGCGTTTCATTGCCGAGGCACACAAACGCGGTCTGCGGGTGATCACCGAACTGGTCATCAATCACACCTCCGACCAGCACCCGTGGTTCCAGCGCGCACGCAAGGCCAAACCCGGGTCGGCGGCGCGGGACTTCTACGTGTGGTCCGACGACGATCAGAAATACGACGGCACCCGCATCATTTTCCTCGACACCGAAAAGTCCAACTGGACCTGGGACCCGGTCGCCGGCCAATACTTCTGGCACCGTTTCTACTCCCACCAGCCGGACCTGAATTTCGATAACCCGCAGGTCATGAAAGCGGTGCTGTCGGTGATGCGTTACTGGCTCGACATGGGCATCGACGGCTTGCGCCTGGATGCGATTCCCTACCTGATCGAGCGCGACGGCACCAACAACGAAAACCTGCCGGAAACCCACGATGTCCTGAAACAGATCCGCGCCGAAATCGACGCCAATTACCCCGACCGCATGTTGCTGGCGGAGGCCAATCAGTGGCCGGAGGACACCCAGCTGTACTTCGGCGACACCGACAAAAAAGGCCTGAACGGCGATGAGTGCCACATGGCCTTTCACTTCCCGTTGATGCCGCGCATGTACATGGCGCTGGCCCAGGAAGATCGCTTCCCGATCACCGATATTCTGCGCCAGACCCCGGATATACCCGCCAACTGCCAATGGGCTATCTTCCTGCGCAACCACGATGAACTGACCCTGGAGATGGTCACCGACAAGGAACGCGACTACCTGTGGAATTACTACGCCGCCGACCGTCGCGCGCGGATCAACCTGGGGATTCGTCGGCGCCTGGCGCCGCTGGTGGAACGTGACCGACGCCGGGTCGAACTGCTCAACAGCCTGCTGCTGTCGATGCCCGGCACGCCGACCCTGTATTACGGCGACGAGATCGGCATGGGCGACAACATCTACCTCGGCGACCGCGATGGCGTGCGCACGCCGATGCAATGGTCCATCGACCGCAACGGCGGTTTCTCCCGCGCCGACCCGGCCAGCCTGGTGCTGCCGCCGATCATGGACCCGCAATACGGCTATCTGTCGGTCAACGTCGAAACCCAGGCCGGCGACCCGCATTCACTGTTGAACTGGACCCGGCGCATGCTCGCCGTGCGCAAGCAATCCAAGGCCTTCGGGCGCGGTACGTTGAAGATGCTGTCGCCGAGCAACCGGCGAATTCTGGCCTACACCCGTGAATACACCGGGGCGGACGGCAAACACGAAGTCATCCTGTGCGTGGCCAATGTGTCGCGCAGTGCCCAGGCCGCCGAACTCGATTTGTCGGCCTACGTCGGCATGGTGCCGGTGGAGATGCTCGGGGGTAACGCATTCCCGCCCATCGGCCAGTTGAATTTCCTCCTGACTCTCGCGCCCTACGGCTTTTACTGGTTCGGCCTCGCCGCGGAAAACCAGATGCCCAGTTGGCACGTGGAGCCCGCACAGAGCCTGCCGGACTTCACCACGCTGGTGCTGAAAAAACGCATGGAGGAACTGCTCGAAGCGCCGTCACGCCACACCCTTGAGCAGAGCATCCTGCCCAGCTGGTTGCAGAATCGTCGCTGGTTCGCCGGCAAGGACGCCGCCATCGAGCAGGTCGATCTGGCCTACGGCGTGCGCTTCGGCGATGCGCAACATCCGGTGCTGTTCAGTGAGATCAATGTCACCAGCGGTGGCCAGAGCAGTCGCTATCAGTTGCCGTTCGGCTTTATCTCCGAGGATCAGGTCGGTACACCGTTGCCGCAGCAGCTGGCGCTGTCGCGGGTACGGCGCGGACGCCAGGTCGGCCTGATCACCGATGCCTTCAGCCTGGAATCCTTCGTGCATGCCGTATTGCAAGGCATTCAGGCTGGTACCGTATTGGCCTGCAGCGATGGCGATATTCGCTTCGAGTCCACCCCCGAACTGGAAAAACTCGGCCTCAATGCCGAGTCGCCGGTGCGCTACCTGTCGGCGGAACAGTCCAACAGCTCGGTGGTGATCGGCAACAGCATGGTGCTCAAGCTGATCCGCAAGGTCGCCAGCGGCGTGCATCCTGAACTGGAAATGAGCGCCTGTTTGACCGCAGCCGGGTTCAGCAATATCTCGCCACTGCTGGGGGCCGTGGTGCGCCGGGACGGGGCGGGTGAAGACAACCTGTTGATGATCGCCCAGGGCTACCTGAACAATCAGGGCGATGCCTGGGAATGGACGCAAAACAACCTCGAACGGGCGCTGCGCGATGAACTGGCCGACGCCATGTCCGAGCAGGAGCAACACTACAACGCACTCGGCGAACTGAAAGATTTTGCCGGTATGCTGGGCCGGCGCCTGGGGGAAATGCATCAGGTGCTGGCAACGCCGAGCGCCAACCCGGACTTTCTGCCGCAGGTCACCACGCAGAAGGACGCGCTGGCCTCGGCCAGGGATGTCGCAACGCAAATCGAGCACGCGCTGAACTTGCTCAAGCAACATCAGAATCAACTGACCCCGGCGGACCAGACCCTGGTCGGCCATTTACTGGACAACAAAAAAGCTATTCTCGGACATGTGCAAGCGTTGGGCAAAAAGACCGCGGGCGGCTTGCGCATTCGTGTGCATGGCGACCTGCATCTGGGCCAGGTGCTGGTGATCAAGGGCGATGCGTACTTGATCGACTTCGAGGGGGAACCGGCGCGGCCCTTGCATGAACGTCGGGGCAAACACAGCCCGTACAAGGACGTCAGTGGCGTGCTGCGTTCCTTCGACTATGCGGCGGCAATGGCGACCAACGTGCACAACGTCGATAACACGGCGGCGGCCGATGCCGCGCGTGTGCGGGTCACCGAGCGCTACTTGAGTGAAGCGCGAACAGCATTTGTCGACGCCTATCGGCTGGCGGCAGCTAGTCTTGCCCATGCATGGCAAGATCCCGAAGGCGAGGACGCCGCGCTGGCGTTGTTCGGTCTGGAGAAGGCGGCGTATGAAGTGGCCTATGAGGCGGAAAATCGCCCCACCTGGTTGCCCGTGCCGTTGCACGGTTTATATGGATTATTGAGTGGGCTTAAACCCTTTTCCGATCTTGGTGGAGAGTAGTCATGAGTGTCTCGAACAAGGAACAGGGTCATCACAAAGAAGCGCTGCTGCCCGGCGCACGGGATATCGATGCCTTGGTGCGCGCCGAGCATATCGATCCCTTCGCCATACTTGGCCCCCACGGTGATGGTGCCGGTGGGCAGTTCATCCGCGCCTATCTTCCGGGCGCCCTGAGTGTAGAAGTGCTGGCCAGGGACTCGGGCGAAGCGCTTGGGAGTCTTCAAGCCACAGAGACGCCGGGGTTGTTTGTCGGGCATTTCGATCGCGCGCAAGCGTATCTGCTGCGCACCCGTTGGGCCGGCGGCGAGCAGACGGCCGAAGACCCTTATAGCTTCGGTCCGTTGCTGGGCGACATGGACTTGTACCTGTTTGCCGAAGGCAATCACCGCGACCTCAGCGCGTGCCTCGGTGCGCAACTCAAGACCGTGGACGGCGTCGAGGGTGTGCGTTTCGCGGTGTGGGCGCCGAATGCGCGGCGGGTGTCGGTGGTGGGTGATTTCAACGTCTGGGACGGGCGCCGCCATCCGATGCGCCTGCGGCATCCCACCGGTGTCTGGGAGTTGTTCATCCCGCGACTGCAAGCGGGGGACGCCTACAAGTACGAAATTCTCGGTGCCAACGGCATCCTGCCGCTGAAGGCCGACCCGATGGCGCTGGCCACCAGCCTGCCACCGGACACCGCCTCGAAAGTCGCCTCGCCTTTGAGCGTCGACTGGCAGGATCAGGACTGGATGATGGCCCGTGGCGACCGCCAGCGAGTGACGGCGCCCTTGTCGATCTACGAATTGCACGCCGGTTCGTGGCAATGCGAGCTGGACGACCTGGGTGAAGTGGCCCGCCAGTACACCTGGCCGGAACTGACCGAGCGATTGATTCCCTATGTCAAAGACCTGGGCTTCACTCACATCGAACTGATGCCGATCATGGAGCATCCGTTCGGTGGATCATGGGGTTATCAACTACTGTCGCAATTCGCGCCGAGTGCGCGTTATGGCACGCCGGACCAGTTCGCCGCATTCGTCAACGCCTGCCACCAGGCCGGCATCGGGGTGATTCTCGACTGGGTGCCGGCGCATTTCCCAACCGATACCCACGGCCTGGCCCAGTTCGACGGCACAGCACTGTACGAGTACGGCAATCCGCAGGAAGGCTTCCACCAGGATTGGGACACGCTGATCTACAACCTGGGGCGCACCGAAGTGCACGGCTACATGCTGGCGTCGGCGCTGCACTGGCTCAAGCATTTTCATGTCGATGGCCTGCGGGTCGATGCGGTGGCCTCGATGCTGTACCGCGACTACTCGCGCAAGGCTGGCGAGTGGGTGCCGAACCGCCACGGCGGGCGCGAGAACCTGGAGGCCATCGACTTCCTGCGCCACCTCAACGATGTGGTCGCCCTGGAAGCACCCGGTGCCCTGGTGATCGCCGAGGAATCCACCGCCTGGCCGGGCGTCAGCCAGGGCACGCAACAGGGCGGCCTGGGCTTTGCCTACAAATGGAACATGGGCTGGATGCACGATTCGCTGCATTACATCCAGCAGGATCCGGTGTACCGCGCCCATCACCACAACGAGCTGAGTTTTGGCCTGGTGTACGCCTGGTCCGAGCGCTTCATCCTGCCGATCTCCCACGACGAAGTGGTACACGGCAAACACTCGCTGATCGACAAAATGCCCGGCGACCGCTGGCAGAAATTCGCCAACCTGCGGGCCTACCTGAGTTTCATGTGGGCGCATCCGGGCAAGAAACTGCTGTTCATGGGCTGTGAATTCGGCCAATGGCGCGAGTGGAACCACGACCAGCAACTGGACTGGTACTTGCTGCAGTACTCCGAGCACAAGGGCGTACAGAAACTGGTCGGCGACCTCAATCGCCTGTACCGCGAAGAACCGGCACTGCATGAGCAGGACGATGTGCCGCAGGGTTTCCAATGGCTGATCGGCGATGACGCGATCAACAGCGTTTATGCGTGGCTGCGCTGGAGCAAGGACGGCCGGCCTGTGCTGGTGGTGGCCAACTTCACACCGGTGCCCCGTGAGGCCTATCGCGTTGGCGTGCCGTTTGCGGGGCAGTGGAACGAGGTGCTCAACAGCGATTCGTCGAATTATGCCGGTTCCAATTACGGCAACAGTGGCGGGGCGATGGCCGAGGACACGCCGAGCCATGGGCAGGCGTTGTCGCTGGTGTTGAATTTGCCGCCGTTGGCGGTGTTGATGTTGCGGCCGCAGGGGTAGTTGACTCTGGTTTTATCCGATTGCTCTGACAGGGTTTTAATAAGTAAAACCCTGTCAGAGCAGGAAGACGGTCTAGGAACGTAATATTGTGGAACTCAATATTCATCAGATCCATTTTGCATCCGGTGTTGCTTTGAATTTTCTTTGTGCGATTTCAATGTGATACACCCCAAAAGGGTCTTTGGAAATTTTGTCGACTTTGAATTGAGTCATTGGCTTGAATATACCTTCCGTTTCTGGTGTGTGATCTACTCTGAATGCGTTACCTGTCGTCTTTAAAAGTGCTGGGAGCGTCGGGCGTAAAGTGCTCGGAACATGGAGTTTATCTATGAATTTTTTCGCGGTTTTTTTGTTTGGAGTAAAAGCCGCAAATATGCTGGTTTGTAGTATGTCACCTACTTTGATACTGTCTGGATTCTGCAAGCGAGTTCCGCGATAGAGCTCGCTTGTCATTTGCGGACCCAGTGATGCTGCTAACAGGCTAATTGTTTTTTTAGAGTCTCTGGCGTGGGATTCCAGTAGTTCCATCGCCGGGTCATACACCCTCTGCTTTCTGGCAGGGGGTAGCTTAACTGTTCCATAGTCACCATCATTGTTTTTGAGCTCTGAGTAAACTGCTTTTCTAGTTTCGGAGAGCGATTTTTTTATTATATCAGAGGGGTTGTTTTCGTAGTGATTACGGCTATGCCCCTTGAAATAAAGAGCGCCGGCATTTGTTCCCCAAATGAGTTGCATTCCCTCTTTTTCGTCTGCTGTTAATGGCCTGTCATAGGCTTCTGGTTGTCCTATAAAGCCAAGGCGGACTCTGAAATAATCAATATACTTTTCAGGCTGTACTTTTTTTCTTTCCAGGTATGAGGTGGCTACGCTGATTAAGTCTGCCTCAGGAAGAAGTTCCTTGTTCTCAACAAGTTGTCCCTCGATGGAATTTATTTCGTCTTGCGTTAATTCCCTTCCTATATTCCCATCCTGATCACCAAAGTTTATGGGTCTGTTTCTGACCATCGCAAATAAATTCATCCCATCCACATACCCCGCCGGATCCGGATTGATCCACCGCTGCAACCACGGCGCGTAATACCTGAACCCATAGTAATAAAGCCCCGTCGCATCCCGCTCCTTGCCCGAATAACGCACGGTCTTGTACTTGGCTTCGGTGGCCGATCGGGCAGCAAAACACGCCGTGCCACCAAACGGGTAATACCATTCCTGGCTGATCAGGTCGGCGTTCTGGTCCAGTTCCAGGACGCTTGATTGCAAGTGGTCGTTGAAGCTGTAGCGCACCTGATTGTTGGTGATGTCCTCGGGCTGTCCGGCGACCCAATGCAGCACCTGCACGCTGTTGCTACCCGCGCTGGCGGTGATCACATGAAGGATTTCACCCGTACCGCCATGACTGCGGATCTCCACACCGGGCAGGTAACGCACTTCGCTGATCAGCGTGCGGGCGTTAGTCTGGTTCGCGCGGAGCTTGCGCACGCGTTGGCCGCCGCCGTCGTAGACATAGCGTTCGTAGTCGTCCTCAGCCTCCTCTCGCACCACCGGGCGCACGACGGTCAGTTGATTGCGCAAGTCCCACTCCAGCGTCTGGCCGGCCTGCAGTTCCCGCAGGTTGCCATTGGTGTCGAACCCGGCAGCGATTTCCGCTTCCGTCGGTGGCCGGCCGTTGCGCTCGGGCAGGCAGCGGTTGCTATATTTGGCGCGAGTCAAAAGGCGGCCGTGGGCCTGGGCGCCGACGTGCACCAGGTCCAGCAGGTTGCCGCCGGCGTCGTAGTGGTAGGTCTGGGTGTAGTTGGCGACCTGGCTGGGGTCGGGGGGCAGGGGG
>Ga0209050_1001100_pt1 | contig 32780 bp, 25 predicted proteins | sample Araplavi_mTSA_r2_FD_184276 | JGI IMG/M metagenome (GOLD analysis project Ga0209050, IMG submission 184276) | Arabidopsis root microbial communities from North Carolina, USA - plate scrape MF_Cvi_mTSA_r2 (SPAdes) (version 2) | ecosystem: Host-associated > Plants > Roots > Endosphere | place: USA... | reverse complement strand
TGTTCGGTGAGTACCGTCCGCACATTACCCAGGTGATCCTTCAGGAAGTAATCATAATAATATCTAACCGGCTGGCCCGCTACATATACCGGCCGTATCCTTCCTTCTTCATGGCCTATCAGCTCCATGGTGTCATTCCGGTAAACGATTCCCCCGATATAGTCAGTAGTGGTGATCTTAGCCGGTGTAACGGTATTATCAGTAACAATTTTCCGCAGCTTAGCCCCGGTAGCATCGTATAAATACCTGATGGTGCCTTTCCCAGTAATGGCAATACTATCCGGAAGATTCAGGTGGTTATACCGGATAACAGCAATATTCTTGTTCAGGTCCTTGATCAGATTGCCACTTGTATCATAAGCATAGTCAGCCGTTTCATTGTTAACAATCTCTTTAAAATCTCCCAGCGTGCTCAGGCTGTTATTCTTTCTATCTGTTACATACGATAGTTTATTACTATTCAGCTGGTAGCCATATTTTAAGCTGTCTATCGTCTTTAAGGCAGTGCCATCCATGCCCTTTTGCCGCATGGACATAATATTACCATTAGCATCATATTTCAAGCTGTCAACAGTATAATCCTGCTGGCCCCTGTCCCAGGCTTTACTGTTGGCAGTATTGTTCTGGGTAAAGTCAGCCATGGTCAAGCGGTTGGCATTATCATAAGTATACCCATAAGCCCGACCTTTTCCATCACTGCCACTCTTCCATTTAATACCGGCAATATTGCCATTCACCTGGTTGTCTTTGAAGCCATAGTCATAGCTCAATTCCTGTCCAAACCAGCTGCTATAATTGGTAGGAGTACTTACAAAGCCCTTATTAATACTTTTCAGCCAACCACGGATATTGTACTCATAGTTGAGCGTTTCCAGCTGGCTACTGCCCTTTACATGCAGGCGTTTGCTCTTCAGTTGCCCCAGCTCATCATAGGTATTTTTTGCTATTGTTAACTGGGTACTATCATTCAGCTTTTTGATCACATCTGTCACCCTGCCCGCCGCATCATAAAGCATTTGAGTAATCAACCTGGTCTCAGGTGTAGTGCCGCTACGAACATTGGTATGCCGCTGGAAGGTCCTCAGCAGTTTCCCGCTAAAGTCATAAATACTGCTCACCATATCCTTGCCTCCGCTGACATTATCAGCAATTACCTGCAGCACCCGCCCTTTATCCGTATAGTAGGTAGTTGTAGTCAGCCACTGATCTGTACCCAGCACTCTTACTTTGGTACCCGTCACCAGTCCGCGTGTCATATTGCTGGTGCTACTCACTATCTCTGCATAGGGGCTACCGGAGAATGTAGGTGTAGTAAGATCACCTGTTACGGCATTATGCTTACCGGTATAGCTATAATCATCATAGAAAGTATAGGTAAGCGGAGTGAGTGCACTGGCCGCAATATTCGGTAGCGGGTTCACTGCTACAATACTAAAGGTGTCCTGGTTGGCTGCCGCATCGATCAGCGCATCTGTTGTCCCGCTGGCTCCGGTATCAAAGCTCCCGTCAAACGTTATACTTTTCCGGGCAGTATATTTTGGGCGGCCATCAAAATAACCAAATTCCAGGTCAGCCTGTTCAGGAATGGAATGGGTGATGGTCTGGGTATTGGAAGTAGCCGTGTTCATCCTAGCCTGTAGTGTATCTCGCATAGCAGCTGAGCTATACAGCGCCGTCATGGTAGGCCGGTTCAGCGCGTCATAAAAGGTAACCAGCCATTTCTTGTCTGCTGCATTCCGCATGTTCCCATCCCGGGTAAACACCAGCCTGTCCCGTACGTCATACACCATCTCCGTAGAATCTGCTCCCGGCACCTTCTTCATGATCATCCGGTTGCGGCCATCATAGCGGTAAAAGAAACAAAGCTCGCGGGCAGTAGTGGCATCGATCGTCCAGCCGGGTCTGATCAGTTCTATAGCTTTGGGAGGGATCACACAACGAAGATTTCCCAGATCGTCATACACGTAGTACGTACAAAGCCAGCCTACATGTCCATCTGGTGCATTAGTATCAGACAGTTCCACTTTCTTGAGTACTACCCGGCCTTCCTTATCCTTGTACTCAATCACCCGTTTCCCGCGTTCGTCTTTGGTCAGATTTTCATACAGCTGACCTGCGGCATACAGGCGACTGGCATTGGTAGTTGGAATGATACTGCCATTAGCTGGCATATCCCAGATATGCACACTATCGCTAATAGTATTTACCAGGTATTGCTGCTCTACAAACTTATTCCCTCCTCTTTCAACACCTGCCGGATCATTCTTCGCCCAGGTATTACCCGGTGAATAAGCTTTCATTACCCGGTTTAAAGGCGATGCCTCATACTCCGTCTGGTTATAATAGATCGCCTCCCCCTTAGCACCTGGCGCCAGACTATCCGTCTGGTAAAATCTCTTCTGGTCATTGAACGGATCTGATTTAAACTTGCCATCACTGAGATTGCCTGTAGTAGGCCTGTAAGGAAGATATTTATATTGTTCCCGCCCATAGGCATCGTATACCACAGGAGCCACTAAATCTTTGGCGCCCGGTGTAATGCCTTTGCTTACTGTCTGCAATGGCCGCCCCAATCCGTCAAAGTACTGTGTGGTCTGCCGTACTGCATTTACATCAGTAGACCCCATCACCGCTGCTGCGTCTGAGCTCGGCATGCTGGGTTCCCAGGTACGGACATAGTTAATCGTCGTATTCGTATAAGCCGCAGGCGATGTAACCGCCACTGCAGCCGGACGAACACTGGTAGTATCAGGCTTATTCTGGGCACAAACAAGAATAGTGTGCCCTAGTAAAGCTATTAAGAGATAAACCTTATTCATACAATTCGTTTTCAATATAAATAATCGCTGAACTTAGGAAAAGCTATTGTTTATAGTAATACTCGAAAACCTTAAGTACCTTATTATCCATATCACGTATCACCTTCAGGCGCCCTAACGCATCAAACTCATAATAGGTAATAAGATTATTGGCGCTGCACTGACTGGTCATACCCACCAAAGGATCGTAGGTAAATGTGTTCATCTGTGCATCAACAGGATACAATCGCAATTCATCAATGATTACACTGCCGCTTACCGTCACACTGGAGATCCCTGCAGGCAATTCATGCTCGTAATAATTCCATCCGTTTCTGCTGACAAGCGCTGTCGCAGTGCTCGCATTCACGCTGGCAGAGCTGCTTTTGCTCCAATATGATACGATGAAGCTTTTGGCGGAGCTAAGTCCGTTTTTCGCGATGGTTCCGTTGCTAAGAGCATACGACTGTCTACCGGTAATTCCCTGTGTGGCATCCCTGGTAGCAGATGGGATAGTCCAGTAGCCACTAGCGTCAGGCTCAAAACTTGTATAGGCAATGTCACTTTGTGCAGCGTTGGTAACAGTAGCAATAGGATACAATGTATCATATCCCCATACATAGCTTTGTTTGATGTCTCCTTCCTTCTGCTGCTCCTGTATGTTGCCATACACATCGAACTTATTGAACCGGATCCTGGTTTCAGCCGGGTAGCTGCTGATTTGTTCAGCAACTGTTTGCGGCAGTAACAGTTTACTATCATTGTTCCAGTCAGTGTAGTTAATACTCGTCAATGATAACTGTACGCCATCTTTTTGCCGTATCTGCTGCACTAGTGGAGAAACAATATTCCTACTCATCATTTTCTGGTATACATTCCCGGTTGCAGCAAAGTCATGGGGGTATTTGCTGAGGTCTGACAGGACCTCCCCGCTGCTGGTAGAGCTTCTCATCAACGTAGGGTAAGTATGGGTGGTATCGTTATATTCATATTGTCGGGTGGTATAGACCCTATTGCCATTGTCGTCCCAGGTAGTGTCCGACTCGCTTCTCAATAGCATGGCGCCGGTATACTGGGGTATGGGGGTTATTTCAAAGTCGAATAAAGCGTCATCAGGCGATTTATGATATTCCTGGCAGCAATAAGTTATAAACTTATTCAGTACTTTAATCCGGTACTCGGAAGTATCACGATAATGCCAATAGTCATATACTTTGCTGTGAACGATCTTATATCCGGACGGCGTAGACTTATAAACGTTTTCATACGTCGGAAAGTTATTTTTCCAGTCGTTGGAGCTCAGATATAATCCCCTGACAGGGAATTCGTGATTACCGTAAGGTGGGGCAAATGAGGGAGCAGCACGGTAATCGGTATAAACTTTATATCCATATTCTGTTTTGCCATTTGTATTCCCTTCGCTATCTACCTGATATTTGGTTACCGCACCATATAATAAGGGGCTGCCGCCAGCCTCAGAAACCGGTAGAACACCATTGGCATGATAAATAAGAGCGTATCCCGGTGCTTGCGGATAAGTGTAAATGCAGATAAGATTGCCGGAAGGCATACCGCCGCGGGGCAGTACTTCTTCGTAGTTGATGTCCTGGTAAAATACATCTGTAAGCATCGTACCGCCATCATACTCGTATAGCTCTTTGCCTGCCATAGTTCCGTTCTCATCGTAATTGGTGATGGACTTCACCCGTAGTCCGCCTCCTATCCTCCGGATGCTCTGATATCCAAGGTTGTGGGTCCAGTTAATTTCCGCTTCAGCAGTAACACCGGGGCTGCTGGTATATATATTTACAGTTAGAACATAGGTATGCCCTGCAGTAAGCGTCATCGCAACATTGTTCTGGCTGTAACTACTACCTTCGCTGCCCGGGGGGGTGGAGATACCTAGTACTTCTGTTCCATTCGTCTGATCTGTGAGGGTAATACGGGGCCGGTTTGTTACAGGTGCACCTGAAAAGGCCGAGATAAAAAGACTGTAGCTAAAGTTGACATCGTCGGCAGTGACAGTAAATTGCTTTGAGTCTGTAGAGCGTATTCCTCCCTCGCAATAGGTATAAACAGAACCGGGTTGGCTCTGCATTTCAAGCCGTGTAAAGGCATGTGGTGCAAATTTAAATTCGGTCTTACCTTTGGTAGGGTATTGAATGGAGGAAATGGTACAAGCCGTCATTTTGGTGGAGTCTGGTTGCCTGTTGGCGCTTCCGAAGGTATAATAGGTACCGAAGTAGAGCACTGTTTGCTGCGGCATCAAAATGGCATTGTCAAATGCCCCGTTATTAAATCCCCATCTGTCCTGTGCTGCAGACTCCCTGGGTGCCATTGTGGTATTGTCATAAGTCATACGATATACCTGTGGATCTGGCCCGCCGCTTACGGCAGCAAATCCTACAGAATCCAGCCGTAACCTTTTTTTCTGATCATCCGTTGCATTGGTGAAAGCATAACCTGTGCCGCTGCTGGTAAAGTAAGAATGATATAACTGCACGTGCTTTGTCTGTTTATAAGTGCCTTCCTGGTTGGCGTATACATCCACTCCGGTTAGCCGCATCATTGGGACCGCTACATCAGTCCTGTCGCACGTATTTGTAAACGATATCATGCCGCCCCGCCAGCGGATCTCTTTGGGGAATGCGTCATACAGCATCATTGTCTGATAACTTTCCGTGCCTTCATTTACGAAACTTTCAGACGCGCCATTTGTATGACATGCCATTTTTAACCCGATATGATGTGTATAGTTTTTATTCTTTTGTATAGTGTAGTTGCAGGTTGTTTCGTAACTGAAATAAATAGTGTCCAGGGTATTGGCTGCAACCATTTTGGTCAGCCTCCATGATGCAACGTAATTATTGTTAACAACAGGGGCCGTAATGCTGTTCCGCAGCTGTTGACTAAAGATGTAAACAATGCCGTTGGGATCAGTGATGATAAAGGAGCCATTGTTATATACGATCCTGTTATTGGTAACCGGTGTCTGCATAATCGATCCATTGCGGCGAAATGTGAACTTCCCGCTCTGGCCGTTGATGGTATAAGAAAACAGGTCAGGCTCGTTATCCGCCCTTCCCTGCATGATGTTATATAAGTATTCAGAATAGGCGCCTTGGTTTAAAAAAACAGCCTCCTGGTCAGGCGCCGTCAGTAATCCATAACTTCCATCATCGTCCGGAGCTCCTACCATTTTGCGGGAAACAAGACCAATACCCGACAATGCCCAGCCCAAGCCCACACTGGAAGCCGTTTCATCTACCCTTATACCGCCTGCATGATAGTCCAGTGATAGAGGCAATTTTATTCCTCCCACATTTATTTCATAAATGGGGATAGTAATAGATGGCACGCCGGTAGCATAGCTGACAGGGATATTGCCAAACTTCCCCAGGCTCGCTACGTCCGGGGAATTTGTACTGACATCAATAAGGCTCTGGAAAGAGGTGCCTGGCTGCATCTGGGCGTGAGCCTCCGCAACAAGGAACAATACGTGGAAAAGTAGGATAACTTTCTTCATATATTATGTAGTATGCTTTTTTGAGATGAAATTGCTCATGAGGTGGTCGACTGATTTCCTCCAGCGTTATTGCTCCGGTGAGGGGTCGCCCTTTTTCATCAGATTCAAAAAAGCCTTATTTTGATCCCGTAAAGCAGTTATCTGCTCTTGCTGAACCTTCAACTGCTTCTGCTGTTCAATCAGATACAACGTCAACTCCTCCACCTTCTGCAACAACTTCTTATTCATCTCCCCTACATCCAATCCTTCTTTCTCCACGTCCTTTGCCGACGGCACATCCGGTAAGTGCCTATTCACCTTAATATAATTCTCCACCTCCGCCAGTGTCAGCAGCTTATACTCCGGCTGAAACACAAAATCTGCCCATGTTCCTTGCATTACCTTCACCCTTCTTGCACCGATCGTGCCCTCTACCGTTAATTTGTACGGGCCCGGGGTCGTAGTCCCAATAGCCACATTGCCGTCAGATCTCCGGATATACAAAGCAGTACCAATACCTGCTCCATCATCGTTCCGTCGTTGAATATCTAGATCATACCCACCGTTGCTTGTTCCCGTTTCCGGCGTTAATCCCCGGATGATCCAGCGCGGAACTCTTGTAGCATTGGCAATTATGATTCCGCCTGTGCCAACACCAGTGTAAGTTGTGAATTCATTTGAAGTTTGCACGGACCCTGCAATATCTAGTTTTGCTTCAGGGGAAGATGTGCCAATACCTACATAGCCATTGGGTAAAAACACCGCATCAGCGGTCGCCGCATCGCCACCCAAGGTTAGTCCTGCTGCAGTTGTTCCATAGAGTTGCGCACCTGCTGCTCGGGTAAAGCCAATGGAGTAGGCGAGCCCCCCCTTGTTTCCACTTACTCCCAGGCTGAAATCACCATTTACGTCCAACATTGTAATTGGATTATTGGTCCCGACACCTACTTTACCTGTGTTTAACACATTAATAGCACCTACTCCCGATGTAGTACCACCAATTTTCAGCAAGGCCCCACCCTGTTGTATATAGAAGCGGCTATTGCTGCCAGATTGGAGGGAAATAGCGGCCGAGTCATCTGCGGAGCCATAAACACTGAGCCTGACAACCGGAGTAGTGGTGCCTATACCGACATTGCCCGTGCTTTCCAACCTATTGTTTTGAGCCGATAATGTAAAAGGATGAGATATAACTGTGGCAAGTAATAAGAAGGGAGAAAAAAATTTGTACATATTGGTATGGGTTTTATTTAGCATTGATTGAAAAGAGTTTACAAAAGTATCTGTTGTATGCGCACACTATCTGCGCTGCAGGATGCGCTTTAGAAGTTATATCCCAATCTGAGTTTAATCGGATCTGTCCGGGGCACATGCTGGTTATACAGAAAATCATACAGCAGGATAATATTACCTTTCAGCTTGCTGCTTACTTTGTACTTCTTGCTGATACCGATTAAAGCACTTCCCTGCCAGTTACTTATATTTTTTAACTGGTCCGTATTAGTGAATGCAGCATTATAGTTTTCTTCAAAACCACCGTTCACATAGAAAGAACCTTTCAGCTTCCAGTCCAGGAAGGAACGCAGGCCAAGTCCCTGGTGACTAAAACGAATATTATTGAATCCGGTGCCGAGCCCCAGTTTGTAAGCAGCGCCCAAACCAGCGCTTCCATTCTTATGAAACTTATAGGCTACCTGTCCTGCAATGTCACTGGTAGTAGGAAAATATTGAGTGGACCGCGCAAACTGCATATTGCCGCCAAATTCCAGCCTTTGCAGAAAGCTCTTAGTCTTCATCTCATTTGGCTTGAATCCCGGCATATCAGCCGCATTATCCACATCCGGGAACTTTTCTTTCAGCTCGTTGAATCTTTCACGTGCCTGCGACATTTGCTGACTAACCGCTGCCTGTGCATTCGGCCCTCCGCCTCCCAGGCGCTGCTGGATGAGTTGTTCCACCTGCGCACGGGTTTGCAGTCCCTCCAGGTTGGGTGCAGCGCTTGCAGCAGAGAAATTGAATAAACCCGCCAGCTGGGAATTCTTTTGAAGGAAATCGTTATAAGCCGGTACTTTTTTCAGCATCTCCAGTGCTTTGGCTTCTGCTTTCTTCTTATCCTTCAGCAACGCTTTATATTCCTTGAGCTGTTGTCCATAGTAGTAAGCTTCCTTATTGAATTTTTCCAGGTCTTTGGTGAAGCCGGTATATTGCGCCAGTTGCTCCTTGAGCTGTTGCTTCCGCTCCCGGATATACGCCTTGATCTGTTCTGCCTGTTGTAATTGCGCCTGTAATTGCTGTACGTTTTGCAGAGAGCCGCTCACTTTATCCTGCAGGGCTTTGGACTGGCCGCCCAAAGATTTCGCGTTTTTAAGAAAAGACAGGGAATTTTGCAGGGTATCCAGGTAGCCCGTGTAACCCGCGCCCAGCTTGGATGGATCGTATTTTTCTGCTTTTTGTTTTAACCTGGACTGCAGGTTGCCCATAGAATCGATAGAGTGGGAAAAGATGTTCTTCGCCGCAACGGAATCTATCTTTGCCAGCTTCCCCTGCATTTTCTTTTCCTGGCGGGCGAGGCGTTCCAGTGCCTGCTGCGAGCGCTTGTTTACCTTCTTTTCAAAGTGCCGTGATTTACCACTTACCTGTGAAAAGTATTTCCCGGGTAACTGGCTTAAAGTTTTGCCGGTGGTATCTAAGCGGTTTCGTTCCAATGCAGGCAATTCCTGCGCATATAGGTGCTGCCATTGCAATAGCAATGCCATCATAAGTAGATATGCAATACGCATACTGAGGGTATATGTGTTAATAAAATTTACTTGTTGGAGACAGTTAACGCATAGAATGGCGTTCATGCCTGGGCATGAAATATGCATTTGCAGTTTTGCATCTGCATCTTGGTGGGATTTCCATCATGTGGTTCAGAAATCAATCACTGTCTTGGGCCAACTCAATTATGTACTCTTAAAAATTTCTATTCATCGCTTACTTAGTTAGATATAGGAGAATGTACTTTATTTCATAGCATTTTCAAACATACTGGAACAAAGAAAGAATATTTTTTTGAAATGCAGCTAAGTTTTTTTAATGAACAAACAGGAACAATGCAAATACCTTGCGTCGAAACAACTGTTAATGCCTCATATTTTCGTTAAATATATTTAATGCATTTTTCATGTTGCCACTACTGCTGCATGTCGGCTACACGAATATTTTCTGCCTGCGCTATTCATTATTCCCTTTGAGAATAAAATATTTTTCCCTCTCTTAATAATCAGTTTCTTATGCTGATTTGTTCACTATTATATGAACGCAAATCAATAAAATAAATAAACCGCTTCGCGGAACGAAGCGGCTCACTTGTTCTTTTAAATCTTCCTTAACACTCCAGGAAAGTTGGTACACAATCACCGCAAGTGTTATAATGCGTAGGGAAACAACCGCCACCTATTGTATTACAAGCGGCTAATATACTCGCGCCTTTCCCCGCTTTCTGATGGGGAGCGCTCAGGGTCGCAACTCTGATCTTGCCAAGATGCAGCTTTTTCTTGTTGTTCTTTTTCATAGTTTGCTACAGTTTAAAGATGAGAAATGGATGATTACAGGCCTTATAATCTATTCTACTAAAAATACACAGAAACCCACATTCCATGCTTCACGCAAAAAGGGGATTTTTGGGCTTCAAAGCCTCACTAGCTTATCATGACACGGAAGAATTTATGGAACAGCTTCCTGATCTACTCTGCGATGGTTGTTGGATGCCGCCGGAACGATTTCGATAGGTATTTTAAATTGAATCCCAAAAAAACCAGTAGCAGTAGCAAAGCTAGTGGCTGAAACACAGGTAGCGCTATTCTTAAGTTCGAGAACCCCAACCAATACTGTGTTGTTACAATAGTGCTTGTGAAAGCGACTAAATTTAAGGTGGCCAGCGCCAACGTAACACCTGTTAACAAAACACCTATTCTTAAGCTGAAGATATAAACTATAATGTTTATTAACACTAATCCTGCCCCTGCATACTGTCTGAGATTAGCTGCATGGGTAACGGTTAGGATCTTCGTCCACGTAATTAATGTAACCAATAGCAAAATTGCAAACGGTAATACCCTGTAGAGCTTATTAAAGTTCATGCAATGTAATTTATATTCCCGGTTTCACCACCCTCTCATTCACCCCATCCCATCCATAAACCGCACTTTTCCTATCCGTTACCTTCATGATATTATTCCCATCCTTATCCACATCATCTGTCGCTTCCTCCGTCACCGTATTCCAGATGATCTTATCAGCCTGCCCATTCTTCTCATTAGGAAAAGTCAATGTTTCCGCCTGGTAAAACGCCCCCGCATCGCTGACACTCTCTTTTCCAGGCAGACGTACAAGATGACCCGTATTAGTCCATGCATGGTAATAGTCATACGTAGGAATAGCGCAGGCTTCACCACTAAAGGTGAGTACAACAATATGCTGCACATTGCTCAATCCCATCCCGCTCATTACCCTACCACCGCTAAAGTTCGCAGTTTCATCATCCGGAGTGATGATCGATGTTCTTCCTATCACCATACCTTTCTGAACAACTTTCAACACCACAAGATACCGTCGTATCGTATCCCTGTTTATTCCAGATACAGCGATACTATCTGTCCGCCGCTCTATTCCATACACAAATTTCGTTTCACCCCTGCGCAGCGGCGCACAGCTCACAAGTCCCTGCCAGATATACCCGCTCTTCTGTTCCCCATTCTTCGCATAATTTATTTTCAACCACGGCCCCTTAAGCCCGCGTACAGTCAGGCTCTTGGGAACAATCTCTTTCACCATGATATTATCACCTGCAAACAGCGTATCCGCAGGCGCCTCTTTGGTGCCAGGAGAAATGCGTATAAAAGCAGTATCTGCAAAAACATAGCGCTCAGTGCTATCGCCGGAATACATCACCCAGCTGCGCATATCAGGGTAATCAGGTACATCTTGTGCGTGGAGGGAATTAACAGTAAGGATAAACAGGAATAGTAGTAGCTTTTTCATGATGTGCAAAATAAAGCTATTCGGCGAAAGAGACTATTTATGTGCAAATTTTATGTCCTCTGTCTAACCAACACAGGTAAAATATGGACTTCATACGGAACCCATGAACCCTTTTTTCATTATCAACGCGAAGTTCAAATAATTCAATTTGATCGTCGAGTGACTTTTTGAAGTTACTGTCCGGATACTTATCCCGCGGTATTTTTGTATAAGCAAAACCTGTTTTATCGGTTTTCCTGCCGGTATCATAAATTTGCTGCCAGGTATAGTCATGGAGTTTAGTAAGAAACGCCCAAAACATTTTCATTTCGTTCTTTGCCCAGTCGGAAAAACATTCATGGTCATATTGCAGGAATCTTATAGAAACAAAAACGTTCGCGCTATTACCAATGCCCAGCCATTCATTATCGCCGGATTCTTGGTGATGTACTTAAATTCTTGTCCTACGGATGCAGCTGTGGATGGAATAATGCTGCGATTAAGATGCTTTTTACCCATTTCTATAAAGAAGAATAGCAGGCTATCATCGACTCATGCGGAATAACGGCCTCAGAACGTTGGTGAGGAAGCAGGCCTTTTCTTGCATCAATCCAGGGACGCTCATTATGGGTTAAATTTTCCAGGTAACCGGCAGAATGTTCTCCATAAATGGAATAAACTTCATTTAATAGCTCTTCCGTTTCAGAAGCTAATTCAATCACTTTTATTTTACCTTCTTCACTCAATTCGATCAAGCATTCCCGGCATACGTCTTTAAATCTATGATATAGACTGGGAATAACAGGACCGTGAGCCCATGCTTGAATAGGTTCAACAAATAATGGTGTTTTGAAGACAGTGAGATGCCATGCCTGTGCATAATACACGAGCTTTTGTAATTTCAACGGCGAAATAGTATCTCCGGCCTCGGTATTAAGCTTTGATAAAAACCAATCTGCTATTTGACTCGCGGTATAAGCCATTGATAATTATAATTGATACAATTATAAGATTTTAATTTTAAACTTCCTTTCAGCTCATAATCAATCCCCCAAACCTTATAATACTTCTATCGTATCGGAAAGGACGGCAAAAGTACTTTTCTCTCCTTCGCAAACAGTGAATTAGATGTTAATGATAAATGTTAACTCATTATTGAAAAAGAAGTATCCTTTCTTGTCTTAGTTTAATTATTCCTGCCAGGAATGAAAATTGATTCAAATCAATAAATTCCCCCACCCACTCTCCATTCCACTCCTTTCCCGTATTTTTATATAAAATCATTTCCCATGGCCCTTCAAGTCGGCATACACAAATTCACCGGCAGACTTGACAACGTCATCGGCTACCGCAGAAATGGTAAATATTTCTTCCGTAGCATGCCGGACAAAGTAAGACAGACAGCACCCACTAAACGCGCTGCCCGTCGCTTCGGCATTGCCTGCCGGAAAGCAAAGCTCATTCGTACCGCCTTCCGTCCGCACCTGGGCATACGCCACGACGGTACCCTCGTAAACCGCCTGAATAAACTATTCATACAATCAGGCCCGAATAACTTCCCTGACTTCCAGGGCTTCCACTTCAACCGCTACACCGGCCTGGAAAAGCTCTTCACCATACCACCGATATTCACTGTAAACGGTACCCTCCACATCCCCGCCCAGGAACTGGAACCACAAGGCACCAACACCCACCTCGAAGTCCGCCTCATCGCCGCAAGGATCGACTTCCGTACCCGGCATATCATCAGCTCCGAGTCCTCCTCCGCTATCATCGATCTCGATGAGGACGTCCGCTTCAACGGCCTTGCCTTAAGCGTTCCCACCGAAGGTGAAGGCGTACTAATGGTAGTATTGCAATGCCGTGCCTGTAAAGCCACCAACGGCATCTTATACCCCACCAATGACCGCCGCTACATAGCCGCCGATGTGATCCACCTTGTTGTACCTGCAGCACAAGTGCTCATACCGGATGCGCGCTTAGCAAAGGCAACTCATAAACGTTTTGCCTTCCGAAACGGCACGTCCTCCTTTATCACCCAAGGGTCTTCTCCTTCGGTCGTCACGCACGGGCCTCCCATCCCGTCATTGCGAGGAGCCGCAGGGACTAGTGCGCAGAGCGACGAAGCAATCTCCTGACATAATCAATCGCCTTCTTCAAATTTCACAACATCGGGCGCCACGCTCCTGGGAAACCTATATCCCCACCTTCCCCAACCACCCATTTTTACATAAAAAAAGCCTCCAAAGAGGCCAGCCTACCTTCAAACCCTCAAACTTTTAAAACCTCAACCCTCCCAATTCCCTCCAAACCACCTCCTTTCCGCCGTTAATTCCCCCTCACATCAACCCCGCATGAACTCCCGATCAAGTCCACCTCAGGTCCATTAACCCTTGTGTTACAGTATACTGCTACTATATGCTTACTATACGGATGCCTTAGGGGCTGGCTTAGTCCACTCTTAGTCCCACCTTAGTAAATGCCTGGTCTTTCCTTCCTCCCCGTTCTTATCTCCCTTATTTTTCATACCTTCATTCCACGCTTTATACCTATGCATTCATCCCAACGTTTCTTCAACGAAAAGCTACCCACCCGCACAGAATACCTTTTCAGGCTGCTATTAGCAGTGCTCATCATTTTCGCAGCACCACTGCTCGGCCCCTTTCTGAAACCGCGCGTGTTCTCCGGCTCCGGCATCGATTGGTTCATTGCCGCAGTCATTGCCATCGTATTCGTATCACTTTCTTTTTTCGAGAAGATCTTTGTCAGTATTCACTTTGACTATGAAAAGAAGGAGGTCAGCATAACATCAAGAACAATACTCGATGGAGATAAAACACAAACAATCCCCTTCTCTAACCTCGCATATCGCCAAGGTCAGGATGGCTCGCTAAGAAAAACGCCTGCTAAAGTCCTGGAACTATTAAAAGGAAAGCACCGGGTTATCAAACTCGAAGCCAAAGCCATCGGCGATTACACTTTCAACGAGATCGCTAAAGCACTCAACACCCTCAAACCCTAGATCCTTACTATCCTTTCCCTTATCACCGCTCTTTCCGTCTCCGTCTTCGCTATCGCATAGGCCTTCTCAAAATTCAGCTTCGCCTGCTGCTGATCTATATGACTATACAATTCCCCCAGCAGCATATAATAAAAATGGTTATTCTCTAATTTCAATTTCTCCGCTTCCACCAGGGCCACTTCCGGACCATCCGCCTTATACAAGGCAAAGGTCCTGTTCAATGCCACACTCGGAGAATAATTGATCGTCAATAGCTGGTTATACAATTGTAAAATATGCTCCCACTTTTCCTTTGTATCTTCTTTAATACAATGCCAGTAAGCAATCCTCGCCTCCAGGTGATAAGACGTGATCTCATACCCTGTTGCCGATTGGCTCAAAAAATGCACGCCCTGCTTGATCAGCGCCGTATCCCACAGCTCCTCATTCTGCTGCTCATACAACACCACCTCGTCTTCACTCGTCTGTCTCGCATTAAACCTGGATGCATGAAAACACATCAATGCCATCAGCGCATTCGTCTTTGGCAAATTAGTCCGCTCATATTCTACCAGCATCATCCCCAAGCGCAAGGCTTCAAAACATAATTCTTTGCGCAGTATCTGGTTCTGTGTTTTAGAATAATACCCTTCACTGAACAGCAAATAAATAATATGCAGCACATTATCCAACCTGCTGCCGATCTCATTTTCCGGCGGCAGCTCCATCTTAATATCTTCCGTACGCAATTTCTCTTTCGCCCTGAACAATCTTTTATTGATTGTTTCCTTATTCGATAAGAACGCTTCCGCAATTTCATCTATACCAAAGCCGCAGAGGATCCGCAAAGCCAGTCCTATCTGTGCTTCACTGGCGATAGCGGGGTTACAGACTGCGAAGATCATCTGCAGCTGGCTGTCTTTTATATTTTGTTGGGAGAAGTTCAATTCAGGTTCATAATCTTTTTCCAATCCGGAAGCTACTGCAGGCAATACCTTTTTCTCATAAATCTTATTCCTCCGGAAATGATATAATGTTTTCTGCTTAGCCACGGCATACAGCCATGCGGTGGGGTTAGGCGGCATACCTTTCACCCCCCATGTTTCAGCAGCCAGCAGGAATGTTTCGCTCACAATGTCTTCCGCTATTTCAATGTGCTCTAAACCAAAGAGCTTACTGATAACGGCCACCATTTTGGAAAATTCCTGCTGGAACAGCTGTTTTAATGATTCAATGTTCGCGCTCATTTATTTATTTTCCGGTGTCGGATAAGCCATAATAGGCCGGATCTCTACGCTGCCGTCGGCATCCAGCGCCGGACAACCATGCGCCAGTGTAACGGCATCTTCCAGGTTCTCCGCCTTCACAACGGCGAAGCTGCCCAGGCGCTCCCGGATCTCTACAAAGGGCCCGTCTGTTACAACGCCACCTGCTTTCAATACTTTACCCTCAAAGGAAAGGCGCATGCCAGTGCTGCCTAATTTACCCTGCGCGGCGATACCGCCTACCCAATCCTGCCATTTTTTGGCAAGCGCCTGCATTTCACTCGGTGATGCATTGCTGTAATCATAGCTGGGCTGACGGAAAATTAACATGAAGTCTTGCATTGTGTCTGATGTTAAATAGTGATTGAATGTATGAATTTCATTTAAATAATGACCGGCTTTCTGAAAATTGGACAGCCCGGCCAATATTTTTTTTACTTTCTTTTGCTGATGTCGCACAACATATCAGAATGGATATTGAGTCCTATATTAGTAAGGTTGTAAAGGTGCTCGCTGGCTACTATATAAACGATCTCGCAGATCTCCCTTTCAGAATAATACTTCGCCATGCGGGCAAAAGTATCCGGATCCACCTGTTTGTTTTTGGTAAGATCGGTCACATAATCCAGCAGGGCCCGTTCCCCTGCGCTGAAGATCGGGTCGGTAGCATAGTTGTCCAGTGCTTCGAACTTAGCGGTGTTCATGGATTTCTGGATGGCGTCCCAGCGGCTGGCGTCAATACAGAACAGGCAGATATTGAGGCGAGCCACCTGCTGGCGAACCAGCGCTGCTGTTTCCTGCGGCAGCTGTAATTTCTTATCCAGCTGGCTCACCTTGCCATAGAACATGCCGAAGGCAGCAGGCAGGCGGGCAGAATGTACTTTCAGCGGCATCAGCACTTTCCCGAACTGCTTACGGGTAAAGTAATAGGCCAGTTTCATCATCAGCCCCTGGGGCTTCTCTATTGGTGCAAGTAAAGTGTCCATAGTGTGTCTGTTTCCTATATAAGGATCGACATTTTCAGAATTGGACACCCCGGGGCTAAATTAATTTAGTTGGCAGTGGGCAGTGGGCAGTAATTGAAGTACTTATGATCTTCACTCAGATCACTGTTAACTGCGACTGCCCACTGCCCACTGCCAACTGTCAACTAGTAACATGCGGTACTTCAAACTTATTTTTCAGATGCGGCGCATTCTTCGACATCATGCTTGTGATCACCCGGTGCATCCAGATCAGGCATACAGCCGAAAGCAAACATACAAAGAACCAGGAACTGGTCCACAGCCCGCTCACATTCAACAGGTAACCAAACAGGATCGGGCCCACAAAGCCGCCCAGCCCGCCGATCATCCCTACCATACCCCCTACAATGCCCACCTCATCCGGGAAATATTCGGGGATATGCTTGAACACGGCCGCCGTCCCAATACCCCATGACATCCCCAGCAGCATGATCAGTACGGCAAATACCCAGATATTAGCCTGGAAATAGATCCGCGTAACCCCCTGCGCCAGCATCTGTTTCTTCCTGATGGGATCCCCCGGATGTACAATGGCCTCCTGCCAGCTTTCTTTGGTGGGAAAGATCAAATGCTGCGTGCCCTCATTGTTCTTTTGCGGCGGCCTGGCTATAATAGGATAAGTTTTATGGTCCACTATTATATGATCCTTTTCCACACTGCTCACGGTACCCGCCTCCTGGGCCATCAGTCCCGCCCCGGGAGAGTAGATCTCCATCCGCGGAATAAGCAGCAGCGCGCTCAATACCAGCGAGCTGCCCAATACCCAGTACATCACTGCCCGCGCCCCGAATTTATCAGACAACCATCCACCCACCGCCCGGAACAGCCCCGCTGGCAAGCTGAAACAAGCCGTCAGCAAACCGGCCGTCACCAATGTAATAGAATATACATTGAGGAAATAAGACAGCAGCCATTGCGAAAAGGTCACAAAGCAGCCGAAAACCAGGAAATAGTACAATCCAAACCGCCATACCCGCAAGCTCTTCAAAGGCTTCAGCATCACCTGCAGCGTCTTACCGGAGGAGGCAGATGGCTTATTCACCGTAAACAGCATAAACAATATCGCCATCACCACCAGCGCGCCCGCATAGATCATAGGCAGGGTTTTCCATCCATCCGGGTTAGCGCCGTTACCGGTAAGCCGTATCAGCAGGGAAGGGGCCACCATCGTGGTAATAGCCGATCCGGTATTGCCCATACCAAAGATGCCCAATGCCCGGCCCTGCCACTGTGGCGGAAACCACAGCGAGGTAAAGCCCACACCTACGGCGAAGCTGGCGCCCAGCAGTCCGAATAAAAAGCTGAGGACCAGAAACAACGTATAGTCGGTAGTTTTAGATAATAAGAACAGCGGAATAGCGCAGAACAGCATCAAACCACTGAACACCCAGCGCCCGCCCAGCTTGTCTGTAAGTAGCCCCATGGGCAGCCGCATCACCGAACCGGTCAGTACAGGGATGCCCAGCAGCCAGCCTGCCTGCACCAATGTCCAGTTTACAATGCCATTATCAATAAGGAATGCGACCAGTACGCCATTCAGGACCCAGCCCGCAAAGCATACGGTGAAGGCCAGGGTATTAAAGATCAGAATGCGATAAGCAGTATGCGTGGGTTGTTGCTGCATAGGGTTAGCAGTTTGATGTGAAAGTAATGATGCAGATGATGACAAAACATGACGATTGTCCTGATCCGAACTGACTTTTTTCATTAATTTTTCTAAACCTTATGGGTAATGTTGTGTTAAGAATAAAATGATAAGTATAAACAACCGAAACCCATGTTTAGTTATCATCTTAACAAAAAAGCTTTTGCGGCGGCGACAATAGCCACGCTGATACTGATCGCCCTTGTATTCATCGGTTCGCGTAAGCTGCAGAATTTCGACGCTGCTTTGATCGCTTATCTATTCGGTACCGTCTTTGCCACTTTCGGGATTGTTTACCGCTATGCAGTATGGCTTCAGCGGCCGCCTACCTGGCTCTATTTTAAACGCACCTGGCAGATCCTGTTCAGCGGCCGTTTCATTCCTTACCTCTGGCTGTTTATCCGTAAATCAGTACGCAACATCGGTTTCCAGTATTTTATCCGTCCGCGCGGCGCCAGGCGCTGGTGGGGCCATTTCCTGATGGCTACCGGCTGCATGCTGGCCTTCGCAGTCACCATCCCGCTCACCCTGGGATGGATCCATTTTACCATGGACCCCGCATCTGGTCTCAGTCCGGAAGGCGTGAAATTATACGAAGCACATGTCTTCGGATTCAAAGTATTCACCTTCAGGCTTGGTTCCATCATCGCCTCACTGGTATTTAATATACTCAGCTGGAGCTCCTGGCTCGTGATCATCGGCGTAGCGCTTTTCATGTACCGCCGCTTCACTAACGGCGGACTGATAGCCACGCAGAGCTTTGGTGGCGACTGGCTGCCACTGGTGCTGCTGGTAGCCATTTCCGTCACCGGCTTAGGATTAGCATATGATTACAGTTTCCTCGGCGGCACCACTTACGAGTTCATGGCCGTTACCCACGCGGTAACCGTCATCATCTTCCTGGTATGGATCCCTTTCGGGAAATTCTTCCATATCATCCAGCGCCCTGCGCAGATAGGCGTCTATCTCTATCATGAAGAAGGCCGCCGCAAGGGAATGGCCGTATGCCGTCACACCGGTAAGGAGTTTACCTCCACCCAACATGTGGATGATCTGAAAGCCCTTACCAAAGAATTAGGGATCGATTTTACCATAGACGAGCACACATCACATCTGGACTATAGCCCTGAAGGCAAACGGTCTGCCCTGGCGCAGGCCCATCTGAAAGCAAGAGAAGCCAGCGGCCGTTATTTCGGATAGACCATTTTTAAGACCAACAACATGATCGTATGTCAAAATTACCAGTCAACCCGGAAGCGCTGATCCACCAATACGGCCCGCATCTGCACTACCCGCCTAAAGAAGGCTATGTTGGCCGCGATGAACCTGATAAGGTAGTAGAAACTCATTGCTGTTTCTGCGGCATGCAATGCGGCATCAAGCTGCTGGTAAAAGAGAACAAGGTAGTAGGCTTCGAGCCCTGGATGGAGTTCCCTTTCAATGAAGGAAGGCTTTGCCCCAAAGGCGTGCAACGCTACCTGCAGAACAATCATCCCGACCGCCTGATGGATCCGCTCCGCCGTGTTGATGGAAAAGGCTTTGAGCCTACCAGCTGGGAAGATGCCATGGACACCACTGTTAATGCCATCAAAAACATTCAATCCAAATACGGTAAAGACGCTTTCTCCGTGCTCTCCGGCGTATCGCTCAGCAATGAGAAGTCTTACCTCATGGGCAAATTTGCCCGGGTAGCGCTCAAAACAAAGAACCTGGATTATAACGGCCGTCTCTGTATGGTCAGCGCGGGAGCTGGTAATAAAAAGGCTTTCGGACTGGATCGCGGTTCCAATAACTACTCCGATCTTAAACAGGCAGAAGTGATCATGGTATGCGGCGCCAATGTCAGCGAAACATTCCCTACACTCACCTACTGGATCTGGCAGGCCCGCGACCTCGGCGCTAAGCTGATAGTAGTAGACCCCCGCTTAATACCGCTGGCCCGCACGGCAGATCTGCATCTCGATATCCGCCCCGGTACTGATTCTGCGCTCTACGGGGCCATGTTAAAATACCTGGTGGATAATAACCTCGTCGATCAGGATTTCATCCGGGAACACACCTCCGGCTTTGATACCGCCATAGATATCGTGAAAGACTATACGCTGGAATGGGCCGAATCCATCACCGGCATCGCCAAAGAAAAGATCAAACAGGCCGCTCACTGGTGGGGAACTGCTAAAACCAGTTTCCTGCTGCACGCCCGCGGCATCGAACATCATTCCAAAGGTGTAGACAATGTAATGGCCTGCATCAACCTGGTATTAGCCACCGGTCGTATCGGCAAGCCCTATTGCGGCTATGCCACCATTACCGGACAAGGCAACGGTCAGGGAGGACGCGAGCACGGCCACAAATGTGATCAGCTCCCCGGCAACCGGGATATCAATAATCCTGAGCATCGCAAATACATCGCCGGTGTATGGGGCATCGACGAATCCGAACTGCCCGGACAAGGCTATACTGCCTACGAACTGATAGAAGCCATTCATCGCGGAGAAGTAAAAGGCCTGCTCTCCATCTGTTTCAATCCGCTGGTCTCCTTACCTAATAACAATTATGTAAGGGCTGCCCTGGAAAAGCTGGAATTCTACGTAGCGATCGACTTCTTTCTCAGTGAGACCGCCCGTCATGCAGACATCGTCCTGGCAGGCTCTCTCCATGAAGAAGAAGAAGGGACCGTCACCACCGCAGAAGGGCGTGTCACCCGCATCCGGCAGGCCATTACCCCACCTGGTAACGCGCGTACAGATACGAGTATCATCCTGGAGCTGGCCGCCCGCCTGGGTGCTGCAGATAAATTCAGCTACCAGAGCAGCGAAGATATTTTTAACGAACTGCGCATCGCCTCGAAAGGTGGCACCGCTGACTATTATGGCATCACTTATGAGAAGATAGAAAAGAACATGGGCGTCTTCTGGCCCTGTCCTTCGATAGAACATCCCGGAACGCCCCGCTTATGGGAAGACAGGAAATTCGCTACCGCGGATGGTAAAGCGCATTTCAACCCAACGCCTTACCGCGATCCGGGAGAGGTAACGGATGATGAATATCCCATCGTGCTCACCACCGGCAGGGTAGTGTCTCAATATTTAAGCGGTACACAAACCAGGAGGATTGGCAAGCTGGTAGATCAGTACCCCGAACCTTTACTGGAAATACATCCGCAGCTGGCAGCGAAATACAACATAAAGCAAGGGGAGATCGTAAAAGTACTGACCCGCAGGGGAGAGGCGGCGTTCCCGGCCAATATTGTTGAAACCATCCGCAAGGATACGGTTTTCATTCCTTATCACTGGCCTGGCAACAAATCTGCCAACCAGCTCACACCAGGTACACTGGACCCGATCTCCAAGATCCCGGAATTCAAGGTCTGCGCCTGTCGTTTAGAACCTTCAGGTAAAATATCATAACGCTCATCATATATGGAAACAGCCAATTTTTATAAGACGGAAATGGAGTTCTTCATCGATATGCAGCGTTGCATCGGCTGCCAGGCCTGCGTGGTGGCCTGTGCAGAATGTGAGACCAACGGGCAGGACTCTATGATCCACGTAAACTATGTAGACCGCGCCCACTCCATCCAGACCACCGTACAGGTGTGCATGCACTGCGAAGACCCCGTCTGCGCGAGGGTATGCCCTGCAGACGCTATCAGCAAGGACGAGTTCGGGGTAGTACATACCGCCAACACGGCCCGCTGTATCGGCTGCTCCAACTGTGTAATGGCCTGTCCCTTCGGCGTACCCTTCAAACAGGAAAAGTACGACCTGATGATGAAATGCAATCTCTGTTACGATCGTACCAGCGCAGGTAAAAAACCTATGTGCGCTACCGTTTGTCCCAGTGGCGCCTTATACTACGGCACCCGCGAGGACATGAGAAAGATGCGGCCGCAAAGCGATCCTGTCAATCATTTCCTCTTCGGTAAAGAAGAGGTCACCACCAAGGTAAATATCATGATGCCCAAAGGCGCCACCATGCTGAAGGTGCACGAATAATAAAACTGAATATGAGTAAAGAACAAACAGTGCCCGACTGGCAACGGGATTTTCCATACCGTCAGGACGATGCCCGCCTGGTAACCCGGCGGGAGTTCTCCCGCATGCTCTGCCTGATCTCCGGGGCAATGGTAGCCGGTAGCGCCTATGTGGTAGCAAGAGCATTCTGGCCCGAAGGCAAGCACAACGCAGGACGATTCCTGGTATGTAAGCGCGATGAATTACAGGCTGGCGGCACACGCACTTTCCGTTTACCGAACGACAATACGCCTTATATACTGATCCACCTGGAAAGCGGCGTATTCAAAGCATATGAACAGAAATGCACGCACCTGTCTTGTGCCGTATTTTATAAAGCTGGCACCGGTAAGATTGAATGTCCCTGTCATAACGGATGGTTCGATGCCAACACCGGCGATGTATTACAAGGCCCTCCGCCAAGGCCTTTGCCTGCCTTGCAGGTCGTAGAAGAGGGGGATAATATTTTTGTAAAATTATAGCTATGAGCACTTTCAGGAACGCCCAGGAGAAAGCGCATCCAAATAAGACCAGCACCCTTACACTGGCTATCATCGTTGTCCAGGTCTTATTGGTCACCATGCAGATCTGGCTTTTATACAGCGGCTTAAATAACGCCCTGGAGCACAACAGGGGTATTGCTATACCAGCGCTCGTTGCTTCGGCTATTTTATTCCTCGTATGTTGCAGCCTGTTGTATTTCCTGCCCGGAAGAAAGGGCTAAGGCTACAACTATTTTTTTGTTATGTTTGAACCGGGAAATACCAGGTTTAAATTTGACACATCCCTTTAACAACGATCAGGCATTGTTACTCCGGATAGCTGCCGGAGACGAAGCCGCCTTTAACCAGCTATTTAATACCTACTGGGATAAGGTGTATGCTACCGCCTTGATCCTTACCAAATCCAACCAGCTGGCAGAGGATATCGCACAGGAGGTGTTCCTCCGCCTGTGGCAGCACCGTGAAAATGCCAATAGCATCGAAAATCTGGAAGGATTCCTGTTTATTACCGCCCGTAACCTTATCTACAACCGCCTGAGCAGGATCAAGCTGGAGACCGCTTATAATAACTACTTACAACACCAGTTCACCGCCCCCGATAAAGACATAGAAGCCAAAGCTGAGTTCCGCCAGCTCAGGGAGATCATCGCCGCTGGTATCCATGAGTTACCGCCCCAGCAGCAAAAAGCTTTCCGCTTAAGCAGGGAAGAGGGATTGAATCATGAGGCAATTAGCCAGCAAATGGGAGTGAGCAGGGCTACGGTGAAGGATTATATTGTAAGGTCTATTGCGTTTTTGAGGAAGTATTTGCAGGAGCATGCGAGGTTGCTCTTCTGATGGGCTTTGTCCTATTATAAGCTGTCCCTGTCATAAGATAATTTAAGGAGAAAAAATTGTTTTAGTCCTTAAATAAGCTTTCGATCGTTTTCATAGCTATGAACATCTTATCACTATCAGGTAAAGTAATAAAGCCATACTTTTTGTAAAATGCCATAGCGTCTTCATCCAATGGGTCAACAACTACAGCTATGGAGCCTATGATCATAGAGTTATCATAGCTTCTGCTCAGGGCATCAAGTAAAATCATTTCACCAAGCCCCTGACCCCGGCAAGATCTGTCAATAGCCAACCTGCCAAGTAAAGTAACAGGTAAGTCATGATAAGCCGGAGGCATTTTTCTCCTTATATCTTCAGGTAGAAGCTCTTTTTTTATGGATGAACCTGATAACGTGTAATAGCCTTTTACAGAATTGTCATTGCCCTCAAGAATAAAACATGCAGACAATTTTCTTTTGACATCCTGTGTTACCTGCTCATGTAAATATCTATCAAGCGATAGTTTTTCACAACTAAAGTCGCTTTTTTTGTGATTACTTTTTAGTGGAACTGTGAGATAATTCATTCTTCTTTGTCATTTTTTTATACCGTTCTGCAGCTGCTTTTAATTTATCATTAGGTTCCCCCGGATTCATTATTGCATCGAAGAAAATTTTTTGATCTTTCTCTGATGCCAAAATCGCATTATGCTTATCCATAATTTTTTCTGCTTGTAATTTAACTGAGTATATAACAAATTCTGACAATGTTTTATATCCACCCAATTCTGCCGCTTCTTCAAAAAGTTTTTTCATTTCAGCGGACAATCTGGTATCAAACCTGGTCATTGTTGCTGCTTTCATAGTTTTCAGATTTAAAAAGTTAAAGTTGGCCTGGTAATACAAATGTACGGAAAATATCCGTACAAAATACATCCCCTCCCCCAAAAAAATATTTTCCCCCCGCCACTTCCTTCCACCCCTCTCACCTGTCTTTATACTATAGCGACCAAATTCACCCATTGTCATGACACAAGCCGAGCTAAAGAAACTAATAGATAAATACCTGACAGAAGACCTCTCCGCAGAGGAATTCCAGTTCTTATGGAGCACCCTCCAGCAGCCCGAATATAAAGACACCTGGATGGAAATGATCCACGGCGTATGGGAAAATCCTGCCTACCACAGCCTGGCAGATGATACCGCCAAACAAAGGGTATTGGAACAACTGCGGCCTGCATTAACCGAGAACACACCCGCTTCGCTTGGCCGCAAACCTTTGATAAGGCGCCTGGCAGCCAGCAATACCTGGTGGGCAGCAGCCGTCGCTATACTGATATGCTGCGCAGGGGCCTGGTACCTCCTGTCTCCTCAGCCTGAATCACAGTTGGCAGTCAACCAAACCGATACCATAAATTATAAAAACGACGTTGCTCCCGGCACCAATAAGGCCGTATTAACACTCGGCGACGGCTCAACTGTCACACTGGACAGCACCGCTAACCAGCTGATCCGCCAGGGCAATACCGCCATTCAGCAACAAAAAGGGCTCTTACAATATAAAAGCAGCGGCGCCAACGTAGGCATCAGCTATAACATCCTCACCACGCCGCGCGGCGGAAAATTCCGCATCGTACTGCCAGATGGCACAGGCGTATGGCTGAATGCAGCCTCTTCCATCCGCTACCCCGTTGCCTTCACGGGAAAAGAAAGGAGAGTAGAGATCACCGGCGAAGCCTACTTTGAAGTAGCGCAGCATGCCGCCATGCCATTTATCGTCAGCGTGAATAATAAAACCGAAATAGAGGTACTAGGCACACATTTTAATATCAATGCCTACCAGGACGAAGCAGCCATCAACACCACCCTGCTGCAGGGAAAGGTAAGGGTCAGCGCCGGCGCTTCACCAGGCACTGTATTGCAGCCCGGCCAGCAGGCCAGCCTGAATACAGCCGGAACAATGAAGGTCCTGAACGATATAGATACCACTCAGATCATCGCCTGGAAAGAAGGCTGGTTCCAGTTCCACATGGCCTCCCTGCCCGATGTGATGCGGCAGGTGTCCCGCTGGTATGATGTAGACGTAAGCTATCCGGCAAATATCCCGGACAGAGCCTTTGAAGGAAGGATCCAGCAAGACCTTACCTTAACACAAATGCTGAAAATATTGGAAAGATACCAGGTACAGTTCCACGTAGAGGGGCAAAAGATCACTGTATTACCTGAATAAAGCTACCGTAAACGCGTGATGTCATGTGAACAATGCATATTGCTCAACTTTAAAACATAGGGTTATCGATCAAAGAAAAGAACATTCACCAAAATCGCTGCCCGTAAAATAAAACCGGAACCCGATCGCCATCGGGCCCGGTAGAGGGCAAAAAACGTCTCGTAACAACATTTTATCACCCAATCCAAAGTTATGAAATTAACTGGCCTGAACAATGCCGGCGAACCGTCTCTATTCACCAAACTCTCGAGAGTTATGAAGATTGCCACCTTCTTCCTGCTGGCTGGTTCCATGTATGTAAGTGCAAAAGGGTTTTCACAAACCGTTACCATCTCCGTCCGTAACGCACCGCTCGTAAAAGTATTTAAAGCTATTGAGCGGCAGGCCGGCTATGGTGTTTTTTATGATCCGCGTTTCTTCAAAGATACCAAACCGGTATCCATCGAAGTGAAAGATGCTGCTGTTGAAAAAGTGCTGCAGGAGGCGCTGAAAGATCAGCCCTTCGAATATTCCATCGAGAACAAGACCATTATCATCAGCCGGAAACGACAGGCCCCGCCACCTTTGTCGCCACCATCGGCAGATACTACCGTCAATCTTTCCGGTCAGGTGACCGATAGCTCCGGCAATATCCTGCCCGGCGCTACCATCATAGTAAAGGGTACAAAGAAAGGCGCCATCACCAACGACCAGGGACAATTCAGCATCAGCGACGTTAATAAGAATGCTATACTGGTAATTAACTTCGTAGGCTATCGCCCGCAGGAAATACCATTGGCAGGGCGTTCCAGCATCAATATTCAACTGGCCACCAACCTGCAGTCACTGACAGATGTGGTAGTAGTAGGCTACGGCACCCAAAAGAAAGAGAATCTCACAGGCGCTATCGCTACGGTAAGCGCAAAAGAGCTGGAAAGCCGCCCCCTGGTAAACCTTGCCCAGGGCCTACAAGGCCTGGTACCCAACCTGAATGTGAACCTGAATAATGGTAAGCCTGGCACCGCTGCCAATTTCAACGTAAGAGGTATTACTTCTATCAACTCAAACGCTGGTCTCGGCGGCCCCCTGGTAATGGTAGACGGCGTTCAGATGGATCCCAACCTCATCAACCCCGGTGATGTGGAAAGTGTAACCGTCCTGAAAGATGCTGCTTCTGCTGCTATCTACGGTAGCCGTGGCGCTTATGGCGTTATACTGATCACCACCAAAAGTGGCAAAAAGAATACCGCCCTGCATGTGAACTACAGCGGCTCTTATACCATTACCCGTCCCACACGTTTGCCTAAATACCTCAACTCCGTTGATTATATCGCCATGCACCGCGAGGCAGACAGAACCGGACAAATGAGCGGCGGCAACACCGCTTCTTTTCCCTTTACTGAACAGGATTCCATCATGGCAGCCAAATATTTCGCAGACCCAGCCAATAATCCCAGCGGCTATCCTGATCCGGGCAATCCATCCAAATACCGTTATGTAGGAAATACAGACTGGGTAGATGTGCTCTATCCCGACTGGGCGCCGCAGCAACAGCATAACCTGTCCATCTCCGGAGGCTCCGAAAAAACATCCTTTGTAGGCTCACTCGGTTATTTCAACCAGGATGGTATGCTGAACTACAGTAATGAGAACTACAAGCGCCTCAATCCCAGCCTGCGGATCAGCACCGAAGCTACTCCCTGGATGAGCTTTAACCTGAAAACAACACTCAACCGCATCATCAGCGACGCACCCAATGCGCCCACCAACGGTAACTCCAACAGTTACATACAAGGAGACTCACGGCCTAATATGCCCGTGTTTAACCCTGGTGGAGTGGATTATGCAGGACAAGGCAGCTGGACCAACCCCGTAGCCGTCATGATGCAGAACGGCCGCGATAAGCTGGCAGCCAATGATCTCTGGCTGACGGGTGGGGTTGTATTGACGCCGCTTAAACATGTAACTATCACCGGAGATTACACTTTTAACAGCTATGCCGGTTTCCAGCAAAAGGTACAAAAACAGTTCCCGGAATATGGTGTGAACCACGTGTTCCTGAACTATTACCCATGGACATTTCCCGACGCTACTACAGAGATCAGTTACAATAATAGCTACAGGGCCTTGAACCTCGTTGCCAACTATGAGAATACTTTCGGCGGCGTGCATTATTTCAAAGCCACCGTAGGTTACAATGAAGAACGAAGGCATTTTAAAAACGATACCGTAACGGCAAAGAACCTCATCGATCCGGGTACTCCATCTATAGGTCTGAATGATGATCCTAAGCCTGAGATAAAAGGCGCTGAATATGAATGGGCACTAAACGGTCTGCTGTACAGGTTGAACTATATATATAAGAACAAATACCTCCTGGAAATAGACGGCCGTTACGATGGTTCTTCTTCTTTCCCGAAAGGCAGCCGCTTTGTATGGTCGCCATCTGTTTCAGCAGGTTGGCGTATTTCCGAAGAAGGCTTCTTCACACCGCTGAAAACAACCGTGAACGACCTGAAGCTGCGCCTGTCTTACGGACAGCTGCCCAACCAGCTCTTTAATCCCTCCAGTCCTTCTGATGCTACGGTATATCCTTACATCGCTTTGTCGCCTACCGGTAAAAGCAACTACATCTTCGGCTCACAGCAAAGCATCTACGTAGGCGCTCCCGGCCTGGTAAGCTCTGGTTTTACCTGGGAAAAAGTAGAGACCAAAGATATCGGTCTGGACTTTGGCCTGTTGGACCAACGCCTCACAGGTACCTTCGACTGGTACATCAGGGACACCAAGAATATGCTTGTAGGCGGTCAACCCTTACCTGCCGTGCTGGGTACCACCCCTCCCTTGAAGAATGCTGCTGATCTCCGCACCAAAGGCTGGGAAGTCAACATTACCTGGGCAGACAGGATCGGTAAAGATTTCAGCTATTCTGTCAGAGTCGGCGTATCTGATTATACTTCCACCATTACCCGTTATGATCTGAATCCAACAAAGATCTTCAACAGTGACAATAACGGCGGCGGCTACTACTACGTTGGTCAGAAATTCGGCGAGATCTGGGGATTTGAAACCGAAGGCTATTTCAAAACAGATGAAGAAGGCGCTAATTACGACCAGTCACAGCTAAGCGGTAACACCCAGATGGCAGGCGATATCCGCTACAGGGACCTGAACAAGGACGGAAAGATCACCTACGGCGATAATACCCTGTCCAATCCGGGCGATCAGAAGATCATCGGTAACAGCACGCCCCGTTACCAGTACGGCATTAACTTAAGTGCCCAGTACAAGAACTTTGATCTTAGCATCTTCGCCCAGGGCGTTGGCAAGCGCGATGTAATGCCTAATGACAATGCCTTCTTCGGCTTCTATTCAGAATGGAGCGTGCCTTTCGAATACCAGAAAGACCACTGGACACCACAGAATACAAATGCCTACTTCCCCCGTTTACGTTTTGGCGGTGGCAGTAATTTCCATACACAAACCAAATACCTGCAAAGCGGCGCCTACTGCAGGCTGAAGAACATCGCACTGGGATACAACCTGCCGCAGGAACTGCTCAACCACATCAAGCTCAGAAGCCTGCGTGTATACGTAGCCGCACAAAACTTATTTGAGGTCACCAGCCTGTTCAAGGCCTATGATCCTGAAATAATCGGCTTCGGTACTTACCCGCTCAGCCGTGCAGTGTCATTCGGTGTGCAATTAGGTCTATAATGATAAATGCTTTAGTATGAAAAACAGATCCTTCATTACATATATCACGATCATTACCGGCCTGCTCTCCGCAGCCTGTAACCGGCAGCTCGACCTGCTTCCAAAAGACGCATTGAGCGAGCCTACCTTCTTTAAGAATGCCAACGATCTTAAATTATACTGTAACCGCTTCTACCAGGACCTGCCCGTGCAGAATTCCTTCCACTCAGAAGAAAATTCAGATAACCAGGTCCCCCTGGATAACAACGATTTCCTCTACGGCTCTTATGTAATACCGGTTACCGGCGATGGATGGGACTGGGGCCAGATAAGAGACGTCAATTACTTCCTGCAGCGTTACCAGCGTGCCGATGCGGATGACGCCATCAAGAACAGGTACGCTGCCGAGATCCGCTTTTTCCGCGCATTCTACTACTGGAACAAGGTAAAAAGATACGGCGATGTACCCTGGCTCAGTAAAGACCTTACCGAAACAGATAACGACCTCTTATACGGCCACCGCTTGCCACATAAGCAGGTAATGGACTCTGTACTCGCCGATCTTGATTTCGCAGTGAATAACCTCCCCGACCTGAACGCCGTAGAAAGCGGCCGTCTGCATAAGTACGCTGCGCTCGCGCTCAAATCACGCATCTGCCTCTGGGAAGGTACTTTCCGCAAATACCACGCCCTGGGCGATGAAACAAAATACCTGGACGAAACAGTGACCGCATCAGAAGCGATCATCAATTCAGGCAACTACGAGATCTGGTCAACCGGCAACCCGCAAACAGATTACTACAATCTCTTCATCCAGGATGATCTCAGCAAGAACAGGGAAGCCATCCTGCCTTCCATCTACATCCTCAATGTGCTCACGCAAAACCTCACGCGTGAACTGGGTGAAAGCGGCACAGGCTTCAGTAAGAACTTTGTACGTTCTTTCCTTTGTTCCGATGGTTTGCCTACCGCACTAAGCCCGCTATACAAAGGAGATGATTCCCTGGAAGCAGAAGCTGCCAACCGCGATCCCCGTTTCCGTCAGCTGATCGGCACCAGGGGCTTTGTATTATTGAACAATGCCGATGGCACAAAGAATATATTCACTTTACCGCAGATAGGCACCGCCACTGCGCCCACCGGCTATATGATCATTAAGGCCCTTTCTCCTGATCCTGCCCAATGGAACGCCGCCCAATCCACGCTGGACCTCTTCATCTTCCGCTATGCAGAAATACTGCTGAACGAAGCAGAAGCCAAAGCAGAACTGGGCCAGTGCACACAAACCGTGCTGGATAATACCATCAACAAGATCCGCGACAGGGTGGCCATGCCGCATATGGTGATCACTTCCCTGGTAAAAGATCCCGGTTCCGATTTCCCGGCACTGCCTGTGCTATTGGATGAGATCCGTCGTGAAAGAAGGGTAGAGCTGGCGGCAGATGGTTTCCGCTTTGATGACATGATCCGCTGGAAAGCAGGCAAGCTGATCGAAAACCCGGAAACCATCCTGGGCATGAAGCTCACGCCTGCAGTACGTGCGCAATACCCGCCCAGCCAGGTAAGCAGTGTACAGGTGAACGCCAATTATTACATCAGGTTATACACCAGTATCACTTCCCGCAAATGGAATGATAAGATGTACCTGTTCCCGATCCCAACACAGGAACTGGCCTTGAATCCTAATTTATTACCCCAGAACACCGGCTGGTAATAGCCACACACCAAGACGCTCCAAGGGTGCAAAACCCTTGGAGCGTTTAAAACAACATACGCATGTGCATGATCAAAAATGTAACAGCTGCTGCCTGTTTCGCAGTAGTACTGTCACCGGCTTTTTCTCAAACGAACGACTGGGAGAATGAACAAGTGTTCGGCATTCACAAAGAACCTACCCATGCCACCAGTATTCCTTATGCAGATCTTCCGCAGGCATTGAATGATGTAGCGGCTGCATCTCCCTGGTACTTATCTCTGAACGGTCCCTGGAAATTCAACTGGGTAAAACAGCCCGCTGAAAGACCGCTTGATTTTTTCAGTACCAGCTTCAACGACGCCAGCTGGAAAACCATCCCCGTGCCTTCCTGTATGGAAATGCAGGGCTACGGCACACCTATCTACACCAATATTACTTACCCGTTTAAGAAAGATCCTCCCCGTGTAATGGGCGAAGTACCTGCCGATTGGACCACCCATCGCGAACCTAACCCGGTTGGCTCCTACCGTCGTTACTTTGAAGTGCCCGCCAACTGGGGCGGGAAGGAAGTATTCATCCATTTCGAAGGCGTGATCAGCGCCTTTTACCTCTGGGTAAACGGGCAAAAAGTAGGCTACAGCGAAAACAGCATGAGCCCCGCTGAATTTAACATCACGCCTTACATAAAGCCCGGCAGGAACCTCGTCGCCGTAGAAGTATACAAATGGAGCGATGGCAGTTACCTGGAAGATCAGGACATGTTCCGCTTCAGCGGCATCCACCGTAACGTATTTGTATTCGCCACCCCCAAAGTACATGTGCGCGATTATTTCCTTCAATCCGATCTCTCTGATGATTGCAGCCATTCCACCTTTAAAGTAAAGGCTGCATTAAGGAACTACGCCACGAAAAGATCCGCTGCTGCCAGTCTGGAGATCAGCCTGGATAACAAACTAATACTAACAAAAACTATCCCCGCCATTAACGCTAACAGCGAACAGGTTTTTAACCTGGAAGTGCCTGTAGCTCATCCTGCACTATGGTCTGCAGAAACTCCCACGCTCTACACTGTGTTGCTTACATTGAAAGACAGTAAAGGCAACATCCTCGAAGCCTTCAGTACAAAGTTTGGCTTCCGGAAAGTAGAGATCAAGAACCAACAGCTCTACGTGAACGGCGAACCCATATTGCTCAAAGGTGTCAACCGTCACGAGGTCCATCCGGCTTACGGCAAATCAGTTCCCCTCGCCACCATGATCCGGGATATTGAACTGATGAAGCAGTATAACATCAACACGGTACGTACCTGCCATTATCCCAACGATCCGGAATGGTATAAGCTTTGCGACCGCTACGGCCTCTACGTGATCGATGAAGCCAACCTGGAAACCCATGGTGCAGAAGACCAGCTCACAAAAGATCCCCGCTGGAAAGCTGCCTATGTAGACAGAGAGGTAAGGCTCGTGGAAAGAGATAAGAACCACCCCTCCGTGATCATCTGGTCCTTAGGTAATGAATCATGGGGAGGAACGAACTTCGTTGCCGGAAAGGCGGCCATCCTGGGCATTGATTCTTCCCGCCCTATACACTACGAAGGATACA
>Ga0209050_1001096_pt1 | contig 32901 bp, 30 predicted proteins | sample Araplavi_mTSA_r2_FD_184276 | JGI IMG/M metagenome (GOLD analysis project Ga0209050, IMG submission 184276) | Arabidopsis root microbial communities from North Carolina, USA - plate scrape MF_Cvi_mTSA_r2 (SPAdes) (version 2) | ecosystem: Host-associated > Plants > Roots > Endosphere | place: USA... | reverse complement strand
TAGGTTTTTCAGGTTGAAGTGATCGAGGAACGCCTTGGTGGTGGCGAACATCGCCGGTTTGCCGGGGACGTCGCGGTAGCCGACGATGCGGATCCATTCGCGCTCCATCAAGGTCTTGACGATGTTGCTGTTGACCGCCACCCCCCGCACGTCTTCGATTTCGCCGCGGGTGATCGGCTGGCGATAGGCGATCAGGGCCATGGTTTCGAGCATGGCGCGGGAGTAACGCTGCGGGCGCTCCTCCCACAGACGCCCGACCCACGGCGCAAATTTCTCGCGAATTTGCAGGCGATACCCCGAGGCCACCTCCTTGAGTTCAAACGCGCGGCCATCGCATGACTTGGCGAGAATCGTCAGGGCCTTCTTGAAGACCGGTGGCTCCGGGCGCTCGCCCTCCTCGAAGAGTTCGAACAGGCTTTCCAGGGATTGCGGCTTTCCCGAGGCCAACAGAAAGGCTTCAAGCAAGGGTGCCAGGTCACGGGGTTCAGTCAGGTTCATGTTTCGACTCGTTATTCGGCTCGGGCTCGCACATGGATCGCGGCAAATGGCTCATTCTGCACCAGCTCGACCAGCGATTCCTTGACCAGTTCAAGGATCGCCATAAAGGTCACCACCACGCCAAGGCGCCCTTCTTCAGCGGTGAACAGCTCGACAAACGGCACGAAACCGCCGCCCTTGAGGCGCTCCAGCACATCGCTCATGCGCTCCCGGGTAGACAGCGCCTCGCGGCTGACCTGATGGCTTTCGAACATGTCGCCACGGCGCAATACCTCGGCCATGGACAACAGCAACTCGGACAGGCGCACGTCCGGCAACAACTTGCGTGCCCGGGCTTCCGGGGCGTCGAGTTTGGGCACCACCACGTCGCGACCGACGCGACTCAAGCCATCGATGCCTTCGGCGGCGGCCTTGAAACGCTCGTATTCCTGCAAGCGGCGGATCAGTTCGGCGCGCGGGTCATCCTCTTCGTCTTCGATGGTTTCGGCCCGCGGCAGCAGCATCCGCGACTTGATCTCGGCCAGCATCGCGGCCATCACCAGATACTCGGCGGCCAGCTCCAGGCGCACCGACTGCATCAACTCGACGTAGCCCATGTACTGGCGGGTGATTTCCGCCACCGGGATGTCGAGGATGTTGATGTTCTGTTTGCGGATCAGGTACAGCAGCAGGTCGAGGGGGCCTTCGAAGGCTTCGAGGAAGACCTCGAGGGCATCCGGCGGGATGTACAGGTCCAGCGGCATTTCCATGACCGCCTGGCCATAGACCATGGCGAAGGGCAGTTCCTGCTGGGCTCCGGCCTGACTGTCAACGGGTTCTACTGCGGACATCTAGGCCTCGACCATGAACGGCGCAGGGTCGCCGCAACCGACGCGGATGACTTCCGGTTCGCCGTCGGCGAGGCTGATCACGGTGGACGCCTTGATCCCGCCGAAACCGCCGTCGATGATCAGGTCGACCTGGTGCTCGAGCAACTGGCGCATCTCGTGCGGGTCGGTCAACGGATCTTCATCGCCGGGCATGATCAGGGTCACGCTCATCAACGGTTCGCCGAGCTGCTCCAGCAGTGCCAGGGCAATCGGGTGGCTCGGCACGCGCAGGCCAATGGTGCGTTTCTTGGGGTGCAACAACAGCCGCGGCACTTCGCGGGTGGCGTTGAGAATGAAGGTATACGGCCCCGGAAGATGGGCCTTGAGAATGCGGAAAGTGCCGGTGTCGATCTTGGCAAACAGTCCCAGTTGCGACAGATCACAGCAAATCAGCGCGAAGTTGTGCTTTTCATCCAGCCCGCGCAAACGTCGCACGCGCTCCACAGCCACCTTGTCGCCGATCTGGCAACCAATGGCGTAGGAAGAGTCTGTGGGATATATCACCACCCCGCCCTTGCGGATGATTTCGACCGCCTGTTTGATCAGGCGCGCTTGCGGGTTTTCCGGATGAATCTGGAAAAATTGACTCACATTCTCTACCTGTTCAGACGGCGGCAATAACTGGGTCATGTTTGAATCGACACCATAGCGGTGGCAGATCCTCCGGGAGCGGCCGGTATTCGCCGATCTCCGACCAGCCTCCGGGGCCATGAAAATCACTGCCGGCGCTGACCAGCAGACCGAACTCGCGGGCCAGAATGGCCAGGCTGCCCACTTGTTCGGCAGGCTGGTAACCATTGACCACTTCGATGGCGTGGCCCCCTGCTTGAATATAGTCGGCAATCAGGCGACGTCGCTTGCTTCGCGTGAATTCGTAGTGCCAGGGGTGTGCCAGGCTGACCCAGGCCTGGGCCGCGCGCAGGGTTTCGACGGTCTCTTCCAGGGTCGGCCAGTGTTGCTTGACGTCGCCCAACTTGCCGGCGCCCAGCCATTTGCGGAACGCCTCGGCGCGATCCTTGACGAAACCTTCTCGCACCATCCAGTCGGCGAAATGCGGGCGGGCCGGTGCGTTGCCGCTGTCGCCCAGTTCCTGCTGGATCTTGCGGGCGCCTTCAAGCGCCCCCGGCATGCCTTTCAACGCCAGTTTGCGGCTGATTTCCTCGGAGCGCAGCCAACGGCCATCACGTAATTTGGCGATGGCCTCGACCAGCGGCGCGGCATTCACGTCAAAACCGTAGCCCAATACATGAATGGTCGCGCCGCCCCAGGTGCAGGACAATTCGACGCCGTTGACCAGTTGCATCCCCAGCGCGGCGGCCGCGTGCCGGGCCTCGTCGAGGCCTTCAAGGGTGTCGTGATCGGTCAAGGCCAGGACTCGCACGCCTTTCTCGAACGCCCGCGCCACCAGAACCGCAGGCGCCAGGGCGCCATCGGAGGCCGTGCTATGGCAGTGCAAATCAACATTCACAGGGCTTTGTAACCTCAAATCAGCTGGCGCTATCGCGCGCCCATATGTTTGTTATTATGCCGCCACATCCTGCTTCTGGCTGCCACTGTGAAACAATTCATCGATTTCATCCCGCTCCTGCTGTTTTTCATCGTCTTCAAAATCGATCCACGGGTCGTCGACATCGCCGGCCATGAGGTCACCGTAGGCGGTATCTACAGCGCCACCGCGATGCTGATCGTCAGTTCCCTGGTGGTCTACGGCACGCTGTTCATCAAGCAGCGCAAGCTGGAGAAGAGCCAGTGGCTGACCCTCATCGCCTGCCTGGTATTCGGCAGCCTGACCCTGGCCTTTCACAGCGAGACGTTCCTCAAGTGGAAAGCCCCGGTGGTCAACTGGCTGTTCGCCCTGGCGTTCATCGGCAGCCACTTCGTCGGTGACAGCCTGCTGATCAAACGCATCATGGGCCACGCGCTGACCTTGCCGGAGCCGGTCTGGACGCGCCTGAACATCGCCTGGATCGCCTTCTTCCTGTTTTGCGGTGCCGCCAACCTGTTTGTCGCGTTCACCTTCCAGAGCTACTGGGTCGACTTCAAGGTCTTCGGCAGCCTGGGCATGACTTTGCTGTTCCTGGTCGGCCAGGGCATTTACCTGTCCCGCCATCTGCACGATGCCGACACCACTACGCCAAAAACCGAGGACTGACATGCTTTACGCAATCATTGCCACAGACGTCGCCAACTCCCTGGAAGCCCGCCTGGCCGCACGGCCTGCGCACCTCGAGCGCCTGCAAGTGCTCAAGGGCGAAGGTCGCATCGTATTGGCCGGCCCACACCCGGCGGTCGACAGCAATGATCCGGGCGCGGCGGGTTTCACCGGCAGCCTGATCGTCGCCGAATTCGATTCCCTGGGCGCCGCCCAGGCCTGGGCCGACGCCGATCCGTACATCGCCGCAGGCGTCTACGCCAACGTTCTGGTCAAGCCGTTCAAGCAAGTCCTGCCGTAACAAATCCCCCACGCGATGAACCTTGTCGGTTCATCGCGTTCTCAATCGCTCATTATTCCTGTTTATCGGCCGACAACTTGCCCAATACTCGTATTGGAATCAGGAGTCGCGATGCGCAAGGGTCCGTTGTGTCTGATGTTGGTCACGTTGTCGATCGTGGCGCCCGCCCACGGCGAAGAATACGCCGAGGGTGGAAACTCGACGCCGCTTTCCTTGAGCGCCGGCAGCCAGATCACTGAGTTGCAGCAACGCTTGAAAGAAAGCGAACGGCAACGGGAAGAACTGAGCAAACAATTGCAAACTGCCGATGGCGAACGCGAAAGCCCGCTGCTGGCCCGGTTGCGCCAGGAGAACCAGCGCTTGAAGCTGCAACTCAAGGAAGCCCAGGCCAGCAGTCCGCTGCCGCGCCTGCTGACCGACCAGCAACAATGGTTTGTCGTTGGCGCCGGGGTAGCGCTATTGGCGCTGCTCTGCGGTATCTTCGCCAGTGGAGCAAGTCGAAAACGTCGACAATGGCTAAATTGAGTGAGTCATGAGCGAGCTGTTACTGATTGATGATGACCAGGAGCTGTGTGAGCTCCTGAGCAGTTGGCTGAGCCAGGAAGGGTTTCAGGTACGAGCCTGTCACGACGGCCAGAGCGCTCGCCGTGCACTGGCCGAAACCGCTCCGGCGGCCGTGGTACTGGATGTGATGCTGCCCGATGGCAGCGGCCTGGAGCTGCTCAAGCAGTTGCGCAGCGATCACCCGGATTTGCCGGTGCTGATGCTCTCGGCCCGGGGCGAGCCCCTGGACCGTATCCTCGGCCTGGAACTGGGCGCCGACGATTACCTGGCCAAACCCTGCGATCCACGGGAACTGACCGCCCGCCTGCGCGCCGTCCTGCGCCGCAGCCACCCGGCTGCGGTGTCCAGCCAGCTGGAACTGGGCGACCTGTGTTTCAGCCCGGTGCGCGGCGTGGTCAGCATCGACGAGCAGGAGTTCACCCTCACCGTTTCCGAAAGCCGCCTGCTGGAAGCCCTGCTCAAGCAGCCCGGCGAACCCCTGGACAAACAGGAACTGGCGCAGATTGCCCTCGGCCGCAAGCTGACCCTGTACGACCGCAGCCTGGACATGCACGTCAGCAACCTGCGCAAGAAGATCGGCCCACACCCCGATGGTCGTCCGCGCATCGTGGCCCTGCGCAGCCGCGGCTACTACTACAGCCTCTGACCCTGACAACATACGGTCCCTGTAGGAGCTGCCGCAGGCTGCGATCTTTTGATCTTGCTTTTTGGTCAAGATCAAAAGATCGCAGCCTGCGGCAGCTCCTACAGGGGAATCGGGAGTTTTGTCAGGCCGGCGGGAAATCGTCTTTACCCAAGCTTTACCCTCCGCTGACCGCCGCTGACCTTGATCTGCGTAATCTGCACTCATCCGGAACGTACCGGGAACGAGACAAGGAGATTCACCATGCGCAAGACTCTTATCGCTCTGATGTTCGCTGCTGCCCTGCCGACCGTTGCCATGGCCATGCCTGAAGGCACCGGCCCCATGGATGGGCCGATGGACGGTTCGCGCCACGGCGGTCAGATGCACGGCATGCACGGCAAAGGCCCGTACAGTGAACTGGACCTGAGCCGCGAACAGCGCGAGCAGATCCGCAAGATCATGGGCGAGCAGATGCACGAGCGTAAGCAACTGGTCGATAAGTACCTGGAGAAACTCTCGCCAGCCGACCAGAAAGCCATGAAAGACGAAATGACCGCCAACCACAAAAAAGCCGAAGCCGATGTGCGTGCGGTGCTGAAACCGGATCAACAGAAGAAATTCGACGAGATCCAGAAAAAACAGGCTGAACGTCGCGCAGAGTGGGCCGAGTTCAAAGCCTGGAAGGCGCAACAACCGCAAAAAGCGCAATAATGCGCTAACCCCGGACCCGACGGCTGAACACCGTTGGGTCTGATGCTTTTAATCTACTGTAGGAGCGAGCCTGCTCGCGATGGACGTCAACGATAACGCGCGGCATCAGGCAGCCCGTGTTGTCTATGCGTTTTTCGCGAGCAGGCTCGCTCCTACATGGGATTCTGTGCTTGTTCGAGGATTTCCTGTGCGTTCATTGTTCTGGCGTATCCTGGCCAGCTTCTGGCTGGCCATCGCTCTTGTTGCAGGGCTTTCCATCCTGCTCGGGCACATGCTCAACCAGGACGCCTGGATTCTCAGCCGCCACCCGGGCCTCAACACGCTGGCCGAACAGTGGACGCAGACTTACGAAAGTCAGGGCGAAGACGCCGCCCAGGACATTCTCCAGCAACGCAAACGCCAGTATCACATCGACGTTCAGGTACTTAACGAAAGCGGCGATCCAGTGGTGCGCGGCACCTTCCCCAGACGTGCGGCGGCCTTTGAGGCGCGCCAGAACAATGATGACCGGCGCCTGCCATGGCGGCGTCTGACCGATGAGTTCACCAGCGAAAAAACCGGTGACACCTTCCTGTTCATCTACCGCATCCCGCACCCGGAACTGGACGCCTGGCACCGCGAGAGCCTGCTCTGGCCGCTCAGTGCCCTGGGAATCGCCTTGGTGGTGCTGACCCTGTTCAGCCTGCTGGTGACCTTTTCCATCACTCGTCCGCTCAGCCGTCTGCGCGGAGCGGTGCATGACCTGGGACAAACCACGTATCAACAGAACAGCCTGGTCAAGCTGGCCAACCGTCGCGATGAGTTTGGCGTCCTGGCCAATGACTTCAACCGCATGGGTGCGCGCCTGCAGAGTCTGATTGGCAGCCAGCGGCAACTGCTGCGCGATGTCTCCCACGAACTGCGCTCGCCTCTGGCCCGTCTGCGTATCGCGCTGGCGCTCGCCGAACGGGCCGGGCCGCAGGAACGGGAACAGCTATGGCCGCGCCTGACCCGGGAATGCGACCGACTGGAAGCGCTGATCAGCGAAATCCTGGTGCTGGCGCGGGTCGACTCCGATAACGCCAGTGCCGAAGAGGTGGATCTGAATGCCTTGCTCAATACCTTGCACAAGGATGCTCAACTCGCTTCACCCGAGCAGCTGGTACACCTCGAAGCCGAGTCGCAACTGAATCTGAAGGGCTGGCCGACCATGATCGAACGGGCCGTCGACAATTTGCTGCGCAACGCCCAGCGTTTCAATCCGGTGGGTGGCCTGCCGATCGAAATGCAGGCCCTGCGCCAGGGTGAGCGAATCGTCGTGACCGTGCGCGATCACGGGCCCGGGGTCAGTGCCGAATATTTGAGCCAGCTCGGTGAGCCGTTCTATCGAGCACCGGGGCAGACAGCGGCCGGACACGGCCTGGGCCTGGCCATCGCCCGGCGAGCGGCGGAGCGCCATGGCGGCTGTCTGGTGCTGGCCAATCACCCCGAGGGCGGTTTCATTGCGAGCTTGGAATTGCCGTTGGTGCCGGGGGCTGTTGTACAACCCTGAGGTTATCCCCCCCAACTATCTGAATGACACAGATCTACTGTGGGAGCGAGCTTGCTCGCGATGGCGGTTTTTCAGTCACGTCAATGTTAAATGTACTGCCGCTATCGCGAGCAAGCTCGCTCCCACAGGGGCTGCGGTGTCAGACCTTCCCGGGCCAGGCGCTGACAAACTCGGCCAGGTCGACCTTCTCGGCCACCCGCGGTTCTTTCTGCGGTGTACCCAGGTACAGGAACGCAATCACCTCTTCCCCCTCCGCCAGGCCCAAACCCTTGGCCACATGTGGCGAGTACGCCAGGTCACCGGTACGCCACACCGCGCCAATGCCCTGCGCATAGGCCGCCAGCAAGATCCCGTGGGCCGCACAGCCCGCCGCCAGCAACTGCTCGGACTTCGGATACTTGACGTGATCCTGCAACCGCGCAATCACCACCACCACCAACGGCGCCCGCAGCGGATTATTGCGCGCCTTGTCGATGGCTGCTTCGCTGACTTCGCCGTCCTGCAATTTCGCCGCTTCGACCAGCAGCTCGCCCATTTGCTCACGTGCCGCGCCTTCCACCGTCAGGAAGCGCCAAGGTTGCAAGTGACCGTGATCCGGGGCGCGCATGGCGGCACCGAACAGCACCTCGCGCTGCTCGGCAGTGGGTGCAGGGTCAATCAGTCGCGGAACGGAAACACGGTTGAGCAAAGCGTCGAGAGCCTGCATCGGCCACCTCCTGAAAAATTTGTGCGGCTATTCTAGCTGTAACTGCCGCAGCAGTGCCGGTTTACATGCCCTGCCTCACGGGTAGAATGGCGCCCTTTCCTCTATCAGCCGAGCGGACCTCATGGCGTTGCCGACCTTACGGATCATTGGTTTCATCATCGGCATCTTCCTGATCACGCTGGCGATCTCCATGGTCATCCCCATGGCCACGCTGGTCATTTTCGACCGCACCGGCGATCTGCCGTCGTTCCTCTGGGCCAGCATGATCACCTTTGTCGCCGGGTTGGCGCTGGTGATTCCCGGGCGCCCCGAACACATTCACCTGCGCCCCCGGGACATGTACCTGCTGACCGTCAGCAGCTGGCTGGTGGTGTGCATCTTCGCCGCGCTGCCGTTCCTGCTGACCCAAAACATCAGCTACACCGACTCGTTCTTCGAAAGCATGTCCGGCATCACAGCCACTGGCGCAACCGTACTCAGCGGCCTGGACACCATGTCCCCCGGCATCCTGATGTGGCGCTCGTTGCTGCACTGGCTCGGCGGCATCGGCTTCATCGGCATGGCGGTGGCGATCCTGCCGCTGCTGCGCATCGGCGGCATGCGGCTGTTCCAGACCGAATCGTCGGACCGCTCGGAAAAAGTCATGCCCCGCTCGCACATGGTGGCGCGCCTGATCGTGGCGACCTACGTCGGCATTACCATTGTCGGCAGCCTCGCGTTCTGGTGGGCCGGGATGAGCCTGTTCGACGCGATCAACCACGCGATGTCGGCGATTTCCACCGGCGGCTTCTCGACCTCCGACCAGTCTTTGGCCAAGTGGCCGGAGCCTGCGGTGCATTGGGTCGCGATCGTCGTCATGATTCTCGGGGCCCTGCCGTTCACCCTGTATGTCGCCACATTGCGGGGCAACCGTCGGGCGCTGATCAAGGATGAACAGGTTCAAGGCCTGCTCGGCATGCTGCTGGTGACCTGGCTGGTGCTCGGCACCTGGTATTGGTGGACGACCCAGCTGCATTGGCTGGAGGCGTTGCGCCATGTGGCACTGAACGTGACGTCGGTGGTGACCACCACCGGTTTCGCGCTGGGGGACTACAGCCTCTGGGGCAATTTCTCGCTGATGCTGTTTTTCTATCTGGGGTTTGTCGGCGGTTGTTCCGGTTCGACCGCCGGCGGTATCAAGATTTTCCGCTTCCAGGTGGCCTATATCCTGCTCAAGGCCAACCTTAACCAGCTGATTCATCCGCGCGCGGTGATCAAGCAGAAGTACAACGGTCACCGCCTCGACGAAGAAATCGTGCGTTCGATCCTGACCTTTTCGTTCTTCTTTGCGATCACCATCTGCGTGATTGCGCTGCTGCTGTCGCTGCTCGGCGTGGACTGGATGACCGCCCTCACCGGCGCGGCCAGTACCGTGTCCGGTGTCGGCCCGGGACTCGGCGAGACCATCGGCCCGGCCGGTAACTTCGCGACCCTGCCCGATGCCGCCAAGTGGATTCTGTCGCTCGGCATGCTGCTCGGCCGACTGGAGATCATCACTGTGTTTGTTCTGTGTATTCCGGCATTTTGGCGTCATTGACCGCTTCAGGTGCCTGCATCAGCCGCATCCGGTACTCGCCGGGTGTGGCATCGAACCAGCGGCGGAAAGCGCGGAAGAAGTTGCTCGGATCGGCGAACCCCAGCAAGTAGGCGATTTCCAGCAAGGTCATGTTCGGTTGAGCCAGGTACTGCTCGGCCAGTTCGCGCCGGGTATCGTCCAGCAGCGCCTGAAAACTCGTGCCCTCTTCCTGCAAGCGCCGTTGCAAGGTGCGCTGGGAAAGATGCAGTGTCTGCGCCACGGTGTCGCGCTTGGGCTCGCCCTGGGGCAACAGGCGGCACAACACCTGCCGCGCCTTGTGCGTCACGTGGCTTTCGGAAAAGCGCGCCAGATACTCGCCGGCAAAGCGGTCATGCAGCAACGCCATGGCTTCATTGGCCGTCGGCAAGGGCGCTTCCATGTCCGAACGCTCGAAAATCAGCGCATCGTAAGGCGCGTTGAACACCAGCGGTGCATGGAAAGCCTGTTTATAGGGTTCCGGATTGGCCGGTTCGGCACCTTGCAGCAACACTTTGCGTGGTTGCAACGTACGCCCGGTCAACCAGCTGCACAGCGCCAGGGCGCAGGCCAGTGAAGCTTCGGCGCTCTGCCGGGTCGGCGGCAGATGGTCGCCATGCACCGTCAGAATCAGCGCATAGCCTTCATCCAGCAGTTGGAAACTCAGGTCGGCACTTTCGGCGATGATCCGCTGATAGCGCACCAGACGCTGAAAGCCTTCGGCCAGGGTCTGGCTGGACATCAAGGCGTAACCGGTCACATGGAACTGCGCCGGTCGCACCACCTTGCCCATGTTCAGGCCGATGGCCGGGTTCCCGGACAGATCGACCGCGCGTTGCCACAGCCGTGTCATGGAGTCTTGCGGAAAGCGAGCATCCGGATCATCCAGTGCCGCGTAGTCGAGCCCCAGCTGCTTGAACAGAACCCGGCAATCCAGGCCATCCATCTCCAGCGCTTTGACAATCCCCATCGCCCAGCTTGCAGAAGTCGTTCGTTCGCTCATGGCGTTTTTTCTTACATGGTGAGCCGCATGCGACGGCTATTGACCGAAGGATATTAAAGTGGCGCCTATTGTCACTGCCTGATGCCATTGATCACTCTAGACTCAAATAAGCTACCCGCAGAACAACTTGCAGTCAGAACAATAACCACAGAGATCGCAGTCGTGGAAAACATCAAACGATTCAACAGCTTTGCTGAGTTTTACCCTTACTACCTCAGCGAGCACAGCAACAGTACCTGCCGCCGATTGCATTTTATCGGCACGACGCTGGTTATCTTGATACTGGCGCTGACCGTTGGTCGCGGAGCCTGGATGCTGTTGTGGGCCCTGCCTGTGGCGGGTTACAGCTTTGCCTGGGTAGGGCATTTCTTCTTCGAGAAGAACCGCCCGGCAACGTTCCAACACCCCTTCTACAGCCTGCTCGGCGATTTTGTCATGTACCGGGACATGGTGCTGGGGCGCGTTCCGTTCTAGAGAACATCCGTCACAAGAGAGTTGCCTATGAATGCCAATGCCCGCTTCACCCACATGAAGGACGGCACGCAGGAAGACTGGGCGATCATCGCCGCAGACTTCACTGCCTACGCGCGACAACTGCCGACAAGGATTGTGGCGCACCTGAAGTTACTGGAGGGGGATTTTGGCGGGTTCCCGGTGGATCGCCTGACCCATTCCCTGCAAACCGCCACCCGCGCCTTTCGCGATGGTCGCGACGAGGAATACGTGGTCTGCGCCCTGCTCCACGACATCGGCGACACCCTGGGGTCCTACAACCACCCGGACATCGCCGCAGCGATCCTCAAGCCGTTCGTCAGCGCCGAGAACCTGTGGATGGTGGAGAAACACGGGATTTTCCAGGGCTACTACTTCTTTCATCACCTGGGCATGGATCGGCATCTGCGCGAGCAGTTCCAGGATCATCCGCAATACCAGGCGACCGTCGAGTTCTGCGCCAAATACGATGCGGCGGCGTTTGATCCGGCGTATGACACACTGCCATTGAGCTTCTTCGAGCCGATGATGGAGCGGTTGTTTGCCCGGCCGAGGAACTCGATCTACAAGGCGGCGATGGAAGAGCATTCGCCAGCCTGATGACCTATGGCGACCATTGTGGCGAGGGGGCTTGCCCCCGCTCGGTGGCGAAGCCGCCGTAAACCTATGAGTGCGATCTATCTGGTGTTCTGCGGTGAATGGCTTTAGGGCTGCTGCGCAGCCTAACGGGGGCAAGCCCCCTCGCCACAAAAATCAAATCAATCAGGCCAACTCTGCAACCTTGGCCGCCTTCAACTGCGCCTCCCGCGCCTGGGCATCCGCCAGGCGATACAGCTCGATCGAACCATCCCAATGCTCGATCAGCGCCGTGCATGACTCCACCCAGTCGCCGCAATTGAGGTAATCCACCTCGCCCACCTTGCGAATCTCGGCATGGTGAATGTGCCCGCACACCACGCCGTGCAGCTCGCGTTTGACGCATTCATGGGCGATGGCTTCTTCGAAATCGCTGATGAAGCTGACCGCGGTTTTCACCTTGTGCTTGAGGTAGGCCGACAGTGACCAGTAGCCGTAGCCATACCGCGCACGCCAATGATTGAGCCAGCGGTTGAGGGTCAGGGTGAATTCGTAGGCCGAGTCACCGAGAAAGGCCAGCCAGCGATGGTAGCGGGTGATCACATCGAACTGGTCGCCATGGATCACCAGCAGATGCCGGCCGTCGGCGGTGACGTGCACCGCTTCGTCCACCAACTGGATATTGCCCAGGATCAGCTTCGAATAGCGGCGCAGGAATTCATCGTGGTTGCCGGTGACGTAGATCACCTCGGTGCCACGTTTGCTCATGGTCAGCAGGCGACGAATCACGTTGGTGTGCGCCTGCGGCCAGTACATGCCGCCGCGCAGTTTCCAGCCGTCGATGATGTCGCCGACCAGGTAGATTCTGTCCGCGTGGTAGCTCTTGAGAAACTGCGACAGGTGTTCAGCCTGGCAATCCCGGGTGCCCAAATGCACGTCGGAAATCCATAAAGTCCGTACGCGTTGTTTACGGGTGGGTTTGGCGAGCTCGGCGCTGGTCATGGGCAACCCTCTGGACATGTTTTGTAAAGTTTGCGCTGGTCGAGTTAATGGTCCATGACAGCACCAAGTCAGTCGTGTGACAGCGCTTATCAGCCTGCCCGGGTGTAGACTGACGCCCTGAACCGGGAGACCCGCGATGAGACCGATCCTCACGCTCCGCCAATACAGCCACGACCTGATCGTCCACAGCCACGACCACGCGCAACTGGTGTTCGGGCTTTCGGGCGCTCTGGATTTCGAGGTTGACGGCCGTGGCAGCCAGGTGGTCCAGCAGAGTTTCGTGGTGGTGCCCTCCGGTGCGCATCATGCGTGTGGCAGCGCCAATGGCAGTCGCTGCCTGGTGCTGGATGTGCCCGGCGAACAATGGATTTCGCAGTCGTTGGGCGATCACGCCGAGTCCAGCCGACGCTTGCTCGACAACGCCGGCCGCCTGCCCCTGGACGCGGGACAAAGCCAATTGGTCAGTTGGCTGGCGAACAGTCCGGTCGATGACCCGCTGATCGCACAACAAGGTGCGGTGCTGTTGCTGGCCAGCCTGAACAACGCCAGGCCCGATGCCGTCGGCGGTCGGCGCCTGCCCTATGCCGCGCTGAATGCACACATCGACCAGTACGCGGCGTATCCGCTGCAGGTGGCCGACCTGGCCCGGGTGGCCGGCCTCTCCAGTGCCCGTTTGCATGCGCGGTTCGTGGCTGAATGCGGACAGACGCCGATGGACTACATCCGCAGCCGACGCCTGCATATCGCGGTGGGCATGCTGCGCAACTCGGCACTGCCCATCGGCGAGGTTGCCAGCCGCGTCGGCTACAGCTCCCAGAGTGCCTTCGCGGCGGCGGTGCTGCGCGAGTTCGGGGCGTCGCCCGGGAAACTGCGGCGCGAGGCTGGCGACAAAAAACGCTAGTCTGCCGACAGACTTGACGGGCCATTACGCGCTTCAATGAGGCCCCTGTTCGTTTGTCATCAAGGATTGCAATGACTCCCCGTACCGCACTTGGCGCCTTGCATATCGGCGCATTGATGTTCGGCCTGACCGGCGTGTTCGGCAAACTGGCTGCCGCATCACCGGCGATCATCGTGTTCGGCCGTGCCGCTTTTGCCGTGCTCGCACTGGCATTTTTTGCACGGTTCGCCAGCCAGACGCGCTGGCAGAAACTCGAGGCCGTGGACTGGCGTCGGCTGCTGCTCAGCGGCTTGTTGCTCGCCGGACACTGGGTGAGTTTCTTCATTGCGGTGAAAGTCGCAGGCGTGGCGATTGCAACGCTCGGCTTCGCCAGTTTCCCGGCCTTTACCGTGATCCTCGAAGGGTTGATCTTCCGCGAGCGCATTCGCGCCAATGAGATTGTGCTGGTGCTGCTTGTGAGTGTGGGGCTGGTGCTGGTCACGCCTGATTTTGACCTGGCCAGCAGCGCTACCACTGGCCTGCTGTGGGCCGTGGGTTCCGGCTTGTTGTTCGCCCTGCTGTCGCTGACCAACCGTGCCAGCTCTGGGCGCGTCCCGCCCGTGCAGGCGGCGCTGTGCCAGAACGTGGTGGTTGCCCTGTGCCTGCTGCCGGTGGCGGCGCCTCAATTGAGCGAAGTACGCGCCATCGACTGGCTGTGGATCGGCCTGCTCGGTGTGTTCTGTACCGGTGTCGCCCACAGTCTGTTCGTCGCCAGCCTGGCGGTGATCAAGGCACGCACCGCCGCGGTGGTGTTCGCCCTGGAGCCGGTCTATGGCATCACCGTCGCCTGGCTGCTGTTCAACGAAAACCCGACCCTGCGCATGTTGCTGGGAGGTGCGTTGATCATTGTGGCAATCGTGGTGTCCAGCAGGCTCTCAGGCAGTTCGAGCAAGAAGGCCGTTACCGCCGAGGCGGCGTCTCACTGAGTGCGGTCGTTGTGTCCCAGATCGCGGTCCGGGTCGATCCGGTCGCGGACCCGCTGCTTGAGCACTTTGGCTTCAGGGAAGCCGCCGTCCGCCTTGCGCTCCCAGATCTGCACGGCGTCACAGAACACATGAAAGACCCCGCCGGTGCCCGGCACCAGGGAGACTTTGCCCAGGTCGTCACCAAAGGTGCTGAGCAGTTCCTGGGCCAGCCAGGCCGCTCGCAACAGCCACTGGCATTGCGTGCAATAGGTGATGACGATTTCCGGTTTGTGGGCGGTCATGATGGGGCTTGACTCCAGAGTTTGACGACGCCGCTATGATAGCCCGGCCGGTGACTGTCGAGTCGGCTGATCAGGTGGTGCCTCCAACCCGAACGCAGGCTCGATCATGGCCAGCGCCACCGGCTGTCTGGTTTCGCCTGGGCTGATCACGTCCCAATTCGACGCCATGGACAGCTCCTCCAGGTTGAGCCGGTACTCATCGTCAATGGCAGATTCGCCGGACATCGCCAAACCCGGAACCGCCACGGCAGCAGCGACCGGGATGGCGTGACGGTTATCGACCCACTCAAGTTCATCATTGGCTGGCACCCCGTCGCTCTGCGCAGTGGGCGATTGCGTGACGGGCGGCCAGATCACTGGCTCGGTAAAAAACTCGGCCGACGGCTCATGTGGCGACGGCAGCGCCTCTGAAGCCGTGGCCTGAGGCTGCTGGCGCCGGCGGCGAACAAACCAGCCCAGCGCCAGCAACGCCATCAGCGCTGACACGCCGGCAATCTGCAACCAGCCAACCCCGGGAGGCTCAGCAATGGCGGGGGCCGGTTCCACTGCATCAGAAACCATGGGTTGCGCCTTAACCTTCTTGAGCTCAGCCAGTTGGGTTTGCAGCTCGGCCAACTGCTGTTTCTGGCCGTCGATCAGCTCATACTGACTTTGCAGCTTCGCATTGAGGTCATCGACAGTGGATTGAAGCTGGTGGTTTTGCAGGGTGCTGGCAGCCAGTTGTTCCACGGCGGGATCGACCAAGGAGACGTCAGTTGCTGGCGTCGTCCTTGCCACGGGGGACGGCGTTTCGACTGGTTGAACCCTGGGGAATGCAGACGCCGGGGAACGGGAAACCGGTTCATCGGGGGCGGCAACAATGCCTGGCGACCCCGGTGGATCGATCAGCACCGTGTACTCGCGCAATAAGCGCGCGCCGGGTTGATTGAGCTGCACGAGGAAATTCAGGAAGGGTTCACTGACCGGTTTGCTGGATGTCACCTGGATCACGCTGCGCTTGCCGCGCAGGACCGGGGTGAATTTCAGATTATCGAGGAAAAAAACCCGGTCGACCCCGGCACGGCTGAACTCGTCTGCCGATGCCAGGCTTACCGACAGCTCGCCCTCCTCCAGGCCAGCCGCATCCACCAGGGCGATATCGGCACGCAGCGGTTGATTCAGCGCCGAATGCAGGGTGATTTCACCCAGGCCCAGGCCCAGCGCCGGAGCCCATGCCGAGTAAGTGACCGCCGCCCCGGCCAGCAACCCCTGTGAACAACCGCGCACAACCAACCGCCAACACTTGAGCATGAGCATCCTTGAGATCTACAAAAATTACCCGTACGCGTTCGTACATCCGTTACGAACACGATATTGCCGAGTAGTTCTTATAGTCTGCGCAATGCAGTCTCTCAAAAGCCTGGCAGTCGGTTATGCCTCAGGATTTTTCAAGGTTGCCCAGGATATGGCCGTGAACTCGCATGCACACCTTCAAATCCGCCTCATCGACGCCTTCGAACAGCTCGTGACGCAGTTGCGTGGCAATGGTTTCAATTTGTTCGATCAGCGGAAGCGCCGGGGCGCAGAGCACGATTTTCTTCGCACGACGGTCTTCCAGCACAGCCTGGCGTTGCACCAGACCCTGGCTTTCCAGACTGTCGAGCAAACGGGCCAGGGTCGGCCCTTCTACGCCAACGCTTTGTGCCAGCTCCCGCTGGGTCGGAGCCTCTTCGAAACGGGCCAGGTGCAGCAGCACCAGCCAGCGCGCCTGGGACAAGCCCATGCCCGCCAGTCGGCGGTCCAGTTCGGCACGCCAGCCACGGGACATCTGGGCCAATTGCATGCCAAAGCGGTGTTGATCGGTTAACGGCATAAAACACTCATGATTAGACTGAAATAAATAAAAACTAATTATTAGTCAGCTAAGCATGAGCCTCGATCCGAGGCAAGGCTTGATCTGTACTGAATCGTTACATCAGCACTACGGATGTCTCAAATCTCGAATTCCGACTGCAAGGCAGCGCGAACACAGTACAAAACCCCTTCCGGTACCCGGCCCGCGAACAGCGCGGCGATCTCGGAAACCGGCGGCAATTCACCTTCGCCGTCGAGGAAGGCGTCCTGGACTTCGCCCATCAGGTCCTCAGGCAGATCCAGCGCCTGCTCCAGCGACAACTGCTGCTTGCCGATCGCTTCGGCCAGCATGGTGTAGACGTTCTTTTCCGAGCACTGCAACTGACCGGCGATCTGCACGGGTGTCATACCGGCCCGCGCCAGCGTGATCAGTTCGTGACGTACGTCGGCCACCGGTTTCGGCGCCTCGACCTGGCCGCCGAGGACTTCGAGGAAGGCCTCGCCGTAACGCTCCAGCTTGCGCGCGCCGACGCCGCTGACCGTGGCCATTTCGGCCAGCGAGGTCGGCTGACTGCGCAGCATTTCCAGCAAGGTCGAGTCGGGGAAGATGACATACGGCGGCACGCCATGTTCTTCGGCGAGCTTGCGTCGCAGGGCACGCAGGGCTTCCCACTGTTCGCGCTCCTCGCCCCGGACCAGCTGGCTCGCCTGGCTCTTGCTGCTTTTCGCCACGGTTTGCGCCTTGAGGTCGCGACGCAGCTCCAGGGTCACTTCACCCTTGAGCAGCGGCCGGCAACTGTCGCTCAGGCGCAGCCCACCGTAGCCTTCGAGGTCGATGTCGGCCAGACCTCGGGCCACCAGTTGGCGGAACAACGAGCGCCACTCGCCCTCCGCCATCGCCTTGCCAACACCAAACACCGAAAGATGCTGATGCCCGAAGTTACGGACCTTTTCATTGTCCTTGCCCAGCAATACATCCACCAGGTGTCCGACGCCGTAGCGCTGACCGGTGCGGAAGATCGCCGAAAGCGCCTGCCGTGCGGGCTCGGTGGCATCCCAGGTCTGCACGCCGTCGACGCAGTTGTCGCAATGACCGCAAGGCTGGGGCATGTCCTCGTCGAAGTAGGCCAGCAGCGTTTGCCGACGGCAGCGGGTTTCTTCACACAGGGAAAGCATGGCGTCGAGTTTGTGCTGCTCCAGGCGTTTGTGGCGCTCGTCGCCTTCGGAGTTCTGCAGCATCTGCTTGAGCATCACCACGTCTTGCAGGCCGTAGGCCATCCAGGCGTCAGCCGGCAGGCCGTCACGGCCGCCACGACCGGTTTCCTGGTAGTAGGCCTCCAGGGATTTCGGCAAATCGAGGTGCGCGACAAAACGCACGTTGGGCTTGTCGATGCCCATGCCGAACGCCACGGTGGCAACCATGATCAGGCCTTCTTCGTTGAGGAAGCGCTTCTGATGGTAAGCCCGCAAATCGTTGGGCAGACCGGCGTGGTACGGCAGCGCCGGAAAACCCTGCTCGCTGAGGAACGCGGCGACTTCCTCGACTTTCTTGCGCGACAGGCAATACACGATGCCGGCATCGCTGCGCCGTTCGGCAAGGAACGCCAGCAACTGCTTGCGCGGTTGCTCCTTGGGCACGATGCGATAAAAGATGTTCGGTCGGTCGAAGCTCGACAGGAAGCGCTCGGCGTCTTGCAGGTGCAGCCGGGTGACGATTTCTTCCCGGGTGCGTTTGTCGGCAGTGGCGGTCAGTGCGATGCGCGGCACGTCGGGGAACATCTCCGCCAACTGGCCCAGTTGCAGGTATTCCGGACGGAAGTCATGCCCCCATTGCGATACGCAGTGGGCTTCGTCGATGGCGAACAGGGAAATGTTCAATCCCTGCAGAAATGACAGCATGCGCGGCTGGACCAGACGTTCCGGCGCCAGATAGAGCATCTTCACTTCACCCCGGCGGATGCGGGCGGCGAGGTCGCGCTGCTGCTCGGCGCTGAGGGTGGAGTTCAGCGCGGCGGCGGCCACGCCCAGCTCTTCGAGGGTGGCGACCTGGTCGTCCATCAGGGCGATCAGCGGCGAGACCACCACGGCCAGGCCTTCGCGCAGCAAAGCCGGGACCTGGAAACACAATGACTTGCCGCCACCGGTAGGCATCAGGACCAGGGCATCGCCACCGCTGGCCACGCGCTCAATGATTGCACCCTGGCGGCCACGGAAACTGTCGTAGCCGAAGATGTCCTTGAGGACGCGTTGAGCCTGTTCGAGCATAGAAACTCCAAAAATCACCGAAACATCCCTGCAAGGCTGGTTCAGAACCCGCGATGCTGCACCGACAAAATCGTAAGTGCGCATTGCATGACGCTTCACATTTCAGCCGTGACGCCAGCAGGGCATCACAAAACGCGCGAGTATACCCGAGCCCCGGCAGGCATTGGGCACCGCTGATAAGAGGGAATGGACGTGATCCTTGTAGGAGCTGCCGAAGGCTGCGATCTTTTGATTTTTTTAAAGACAAGATCAAAAGATCGCAGCCTTCGGCAGCTCCTACGGGGAGAGGCGGGTTACATGAGCGGCAAATATGCCGTGCGGCTGGCCCAAGCGCTCAAGAAGGCCTAGAATTCCCGCATCGAACATTCCCCAAGGTAGTCCTTTAATGTCCTTCGCTGAGCAACTAACCCGCCTGCAAGTCTTCCTCGACGCTGATGAACTGCATGACGAGGCGCTGGACTACGTGGCCGCCCACGGCTACCTCACTGCGCTGTCGATCTGTTCCGAAGTGGTCCCGGACCGTGAATGGATCGACGCACTGTTCGCCGAAGAGCCGCATTACAGTGGCGAAGCCCAGCGCGAAGAGATCGAAGCCACGCTGATCGGCCTCAAGGCCCACATCGCCCGTCAACTGGCCTCCGACGAGGAATTCGAGTTGCCGTGCGACCTGGACCTGGGCGACGACCCGGACGATTCCGAACTGCGCGGCTGGTGCATTGGGTTCATGGAGGGCGTGTTCCTGCGCGAAGAAGCCTGGTTTGAAACCGCGGAAGACGAAGTGAGCGAAATGCTGCTGCCGATCATGGTCGGTTCGGGCCTGTTCGACGAGCAACCGGAGTTCTCCGACATTGCCGCCGACGCCAACCTGATGGACGACATGATCGTGCAGATCCCGGAAGCCCTGACTGCGCTGTACCTGCTGTGCAACGCGCCAGACGAAAAACCGGCGATTCTCAAACCCCGTCACCACTAAGGCGCTGCCTATGGACAACCCCATAGGCAACCGCCCCCTGATGTTGCGCTACGTGCTGCTGGCCATCGGCTGGCTGAGCGTAGCGTTGGGGGTCATCGGAATTTTCCTGCCGGTATTGCCCACCACCCCCTTCCTGCTGCTGGCGGCCGCCTGTTTTGCCCGCAGTTCGCCGCGCTTCTATCGATGGCTGGTCGAGCATCCGCGGCTGGGTCCGTGGATTCGCGATTACCTCGACGGCAACGGCATTCCGCTCAAGGGCAAGGTCTACGCCATCGGCCTGATGTGGGCGAGCATCCTGTTCTCCTGCTATCTGGTGCCGCTGCCTTGGGCACGGGGGTTCATGCTGACCAGTGCGGTGCTGGTGACGATCTATATCCTCAGGCAAAAAACCCTGCGCAAATCCTGAAGTCTTGTGGCGAGGGAGCTTGCTCCCGCTGGGTTGCGAAGCGACCCCCAAACCATTCGATCCAGGTTCCCCTGGTACACCGCGCTCACCTGTTCTGCGACTGCTGCGCAGCCGAGCGGGAGCAAGCTCCCTCGCCACAGGTGCTGTAGGCAACCCGACGACCTGCCCTCCCCCTGCACAATCTCCACCTAAACTCCACGAACCTACACTCGAGCAGCCAGACATGGCCCGCAGTCTGCGTAGTCCAGGATGGCCAGCGCTCCGACTTCGGCTCGGCGGCTGGTTGCTGCTGGCCGCTTTGCTACTGACCATTTTCAGTGGCGTCCGGGCCGACTGGGATTTTGCGCAGATCCTGCAAACCGTGGAAAAACGCTACGGCCCGCTGGGACCGGCACGCAACCGGATCGAGGCGTGGAGTCAGATGCTGCAAAGTGCACGCGGCGCGCCCGAACGTGAGCAGCTCAACGCGGTGAACCGCTTCTTCAATCAGCAGTTGAATTTCCAGGACGACACGCGCATCTGGCAACAGACCGATTACTGGGCCACGCCCGTCGAAGCCCTGATCAAGGGTGCCGCCGATTGCGAGGACTACGCGCTGGCTAAGTATTTCAGCCTGCGCCGGCTCGGGTTCCCCAGCGAAAAACTGCGCATCACCTACGTCAAGGCCCTGAGCCAGAACCAGGCGCACATGGTGCTGACGTTCTACAGCACCCCCACGGCCGATCCACTGGTGCTGGACAACCTGATTGGCGATATCCGCCCCGCCTCCCAACGCAAAGACTTGCTGCCGGTGTACGCCTTCAACGCCGAAGGCCTGTACCTGCCGGGCAAGAACGGCGGGCAACGCAGCAGCGACTCGAAGAAGCTGTCGCGCTGGCAGGACGTGTTGAAAAAGATGCAGAGCGAAGGGTTCGACATCGGCGACGGCTAACCGCCATGGCAAGGAGCGAGATATGACACTGCGTAAACAGTTGTTCCTGGCCATCTGCCTGTTCCTGCTGGTGGCGTTCAGCGGCAGTTTTTTTGCCAGCCTCGAAAGCTCCCGCGAGCAAACGCTCAGTCAACTGCGTGCCCATGCCCAGGACGCGGCCACCGCGCTGGGGCTGTCGCTGACGGCACAGGTCGATGACCCGGCAATGATGGAGCTGATGGTCAGTTCGATTTTCGACAGCGGCTATTTCAGCAGCATTCGCGTGATCAGGCTCAAGGATCAGCAAACCCTGGTGGAGCGCAGCACACCGACACAAATCGACGGTGTGCCTGACTGGTTCGTCAACCTGGTCAACCTGCGCCCGGAAGGTGGCGACGCCTTGGTCATGCGCGGCTGGGAACAGCTGGCACGGGTCGAAGTGCTGAGCAATCCGCAATTCGCCCTGGCCAAGCTCTGGGACAGCACCCTCGGCAGCCTGATCTGGTTGCTGTTGTGCGGGCTGTTCAGTGCGGTGATTGGAGGATGGATGCTGCGCAGGCAGTTCCGCCCACTCGACAGCATGGTCCGACAAGCCGAAGCCATCAGTAAACGCGAGTTTCTCAGCCTGCCCAACCTGCCACGCACACCGGAGCTGAAACGGGTAGTGCTGGCCATGAACCAGATGGTCGAAAAGCTCAAGGCGCTATTTGTCGAAGAGGCTGCACGCAGCGAAAAACTGCGGGCCGAATCCTATCTGGACAGCCTTACCGGCCTGGCTAACCGGCGCCTGCTCGACGAACAACTGGCCGACCACTTGAGAGTGTGCGAACAGAGCCGCGATGGCCATCTGCTGATGTTGCGGATCAACGACCTGAACGGGCTCAACCAGCGACTGGGGGGCCAACGAACGGACGCACTGATCAGCGCCGCCGGCGAATTGCTCAGGCGCCTGACTCAATTGCCGGAACGGCGCACCTGGCTGGCGGCGCGCAATCGCGGTGGCGAATTCAGCCTGCTGACCCCGGGCCTGGACGCCGACAGCGCCGCGCGCCTGGCCGCCGATGTCAGCATCAGCCTGGAGAACCTGCGCCTGACCGGTGCCAGTGATTGCATGCCCGTCGCCCACCTGGGCGTTGTCGCCTATCGCCCCGGAGAGCCGATCGGCAACGTACTGCTGCGCCTCGATCAGGCATTGACCGAATCCCGGCAGCGTCCCGAGCGACCCTGGGTCTACCTGGGCCAGCATGACACCGCGCCGAATCACTCCCAGCACGACTGGCGCACCTGGATCGACGACGCCTTGACCGAAGGCAAGATGCAGTTGTACTTCCAGCCCGTCGTGCAATGCGCCGACACCCGCCAGGTACTGCATCACAAGGTGCTGGCACGCCTGCTCGACCCACAGGGCGAAGCGATTGCCGCCGGGCATTTCCTGCCATGGATCGAGCGTCTGGGCTGGTCGGCACGCTTCGACCTGGCCATGCTCGAAGCCACGCTGGACGACCTGGTGGTCAACCGCAGGCCCTTGGCACTGAGCCTGTACGGAAGCACCCTGCGCGACCCGGTGCAATGGCGAACAATCCTCGACCTGCTCGACTCCCTTCCGGAGCTGGCACCGCTGCTGACCCTGGAGATCGACGAGCGCCAGTTGCCCTCCCCCGAAGAACTACAGTGTTTGAGCCACAGCCTGCTGAACACCGGTTATCGCATCGGCCTGCAACACTTCGGCGGGCGCTTCAGCCAGATCGGCAACCTCACCCAATTGGGTTTGGCGTACCTGAAAATCGATGGTGCCTACATTCGCGGCATTGACGAACAGCCTGACAAACGACTGTTCATCGACGCGATCTTTCGCGCGACCCACAGCATTGATTTGCCGCTGATTGCGGAGCAGGTAGAAACCCAAGGGGAGTTGGAGGAGATCAGGTCACTGGGGGTATTTGGCGTCATGGGGCGATTGATCGGACCGCCGCAGCCGAAGTGAAATATTTGGGGATGTACCAATCAACGGAGCCATCCCCAAACGCATCAGTTACATGGATTGTGGTTCCAGAAAACAACGAATACGGGCCTGTGCGGAACTCCAATTTTTTTGAATCCTCAATGCAAACTCACCACGCGTATGTGACGGGCAGTGTACATTCCAGGCCATTTTTTCGACTGCATATTCAAAATCAGGCTTGCTAATGAATCGAGATCCTTCCAGCTCTCCACCGCCTTTTTCCCAGTACAAACGCACATAATAAAGTGATGGGCTGCCAGGCTTTGCAACGGCAGACAATTCTGATGATACACCGCCCTTGAACCGTGCTCCGTCAGCAGGAACTTCCACCCGATTTAGCCGGATCGTTACGTAGTCCAAAAGGTTTGAGGAGCGCCTGATGCAGTCAGAAACTATAAACGGCGTCATCCCTTGACCCGAAATGATGAGATCAAAATCTACCTCTCGGGCTTCCGTTACGCCGGTCACATCCCACTCATGATCCGTGGTTGGTGTCATCAGGAGTGGTTTGCTGGTCACCGGATCGGCCCCGGACTGTTTGGCTTGCACCTTCAACATCAGTGGAAAGCCTGCAATGGGGCTATCAGGTTTAGCACGAAAAATGACGGTTAGGCTTGTATCCGGCCAAAATTCTTTCACGCCTTCCGGCATTGGTATAACGCTGCCAAGCCATGTAGCGTACCCTTCATCAGACAGGTTGGACGACAGTACCCAACACGGAAACTCAAGAACCTGTTCAAACTCCCGACTCAAAAATACCAGCCGGACACGCCCACTTAAATTCTCCGGTGTCAGTGTCCATTCTGCTGTATCGCCCTTTTCCGGCGACCACTGACCGAATGCAGGCGAGGCTCCGATGACCAGTCCTGCGTCATTCACCAAATCTAGACTGATTTGAACTCCCTCCAGCCAGGGCGCCTGCACTTTCAACACATTTGACTGCCCGCGACGAAGTCCGATACCTGGCGAGTTCCACGGCACTGGCTCATCATTAATGAAAAAACTTGCCTCTTCCCAGGAAAAACTTTTAGTTATTGAAAACCCAGTTGCCGCCGTCATGATGCCACCTCTTAAAATTAATGCATTCAAAAGAAGAAGCACCACTTTAAAAAGACATGCCCATAAGCACCACTGTCAAAAATACTAGTAAATCCAGAATAAATCGCAATAAGAAAACACCTTTCCATGCCCGTAACGCCACCGACTCTCAAAAAACAACAAACACCTAGTAATTATGACAGTAGCGAGCCGAAACACTTCGAGCCCTAATTGACTTCGTTTTCCTCAACAGCAAATGGAGTTATCAATATGACCAGCAAAACACCTTACATCTCGGAACTTTCCCCTGACACACCGATTAAAGCGACGCCTGTAACTTTCGACGAAATTCGCGACTCCAGCGATAATCCCGTTGACGAAAACACCATCACATACGATAAAACCCTGACTTTCATAGGCACATCCGAGCGAAATACCGCGCTCAATTTACGCAATGACGAGATCAAATTCACTGATACGACCAGCGATGCTTCGGGTGACTGGGTCAAGGAGTTCACGCTCTCAGACTTCAAACGCTACACAATTGACGCTATCGAACATGAACCGCCGCAGAATCGGTCCGGGAGTAAAACCTTTGTCCTGGCGACCGAAACACCCATTATCAATCTCGTTACTGGCAAGGACGGTGAAATCAAAGACGGCGATACCTACGACGGCGACTCGGTAGACTTCATCGGCAATGCGACCCCCAACGTTGTAGTCGAAGCCTTCAATGACGAAACGACAACGGGCAAGAAAGCATTGGTTGATGCTGACGGGCTGTTCAAACTGCACCTGAACGAGCTGAAAACAGGGCAATACCGCATCAAGATCAAGGCACCGAACAACAAAGAATCCACTGTGTTCATGTTTACAGTGGCCGCGGACATGCCGCTGAGTCTTGATGATGTGCTGGACGACACCGGGAGCAGCGTAGATGAGGGCGAAACCACCATCCAAACGACCCTGACCATCAAAGGCAAGGCACGGAAAAATGGTGAGCTGACATTGTTGGGTGGACCGGCGCCAGCGACAGTGACCGCGAAAGACTCCGGAGACTGGGAGCACACCTTCCGTGATTTGCCCGTGGCGCACTATAGCCTGACCGCTCGAACAAACTATAACCCTGTGGAAACGACTGCCCCTCGGACCTTCACCGTGGTACAGGACGTCGAACTCAGCCTTGACAAGGTTCTTGAATCCGAAGAGGGTCCCGAAGTCCCCGAAGGCGAAACCACCTACAAAGACCTGTTGATCATCAAGGGTCATGGCAGCCCCGGCAAGAGTATTCAGCTACTCAATGGTGACGATCCAATAGAAGGTGCCACCGAAACAACCGACCCCGAAGATGGCACCTGGACAATTGCGCTGAAAGTATCCGAAGGTGAATACCGCCTTAGAGCAAAAGCCAACTATGGCGACGGTGCCGTCACCGCCCCATACACCTTCAAGGTGGAGTCGACCATCCAGCCGCACAGCACCCGTATCTACGATTCAAACGGCCTGATCGACGATGAAGGCAGCACCACGCAAAACTATGTTTTTGTCAGGGGCGTTGCTGCACCGTCAGAAGCGATCAAGCTCAAGATCAACGGAGTCGTTGATGAACAGGAAGAATACACAAACATTAAGGGAGACTGGGTCAAGCTCGTTTCTGAATTGATCCCTGGAACCAAGTATGTGGTGAGCGCAGTAGCCCAGTACGGCGGAAACGCAGAGTCTAATACATGGACCATTACCGTTGCGCCGGCCATGGACTCCACTGTGCGTTAATTAAAACTGAGTGCAAGCAACAGAAAAAAACCGCTCAAAGCGGTTTTTTTCTTTTAAATCAATGTACACCAGATACTCATGACACAAGCCATTGCCGCCCGACAGCCGTCCAATGCCTTCGTCAGCTTGAAAAGCTCGCCACTTCACAAGTTCCAATGCAACTCATGAACATCAACCGCTTATCGGAAATCGATGTAAGCCTGTTATTTATGACAGTAGTCAGCGATCAAATTAGCCTCCCTAATGACTCCGTTTCCTTTCAGAACCGGAGTTACCGTCATGACCAGTTTACCGACAGACCGCTCATCACTCTCGTCCGACCCAGCGATTGAAGACCTCGATCTACTGACTATCAGGCAAGTCCTCGATCCCAACGGCAATTCCATCGCTGGTACCACTACCTACTCAACATTTTTCAAGGTGATCGGGAACGGTGCAGAACCCGATAAAGTCGTCTGGATAATGAATGGCGCAGAGAAATTGGGTGAAGCGACCAGTAACGGCAGCGGCGCCTGGGAGACGCCGCTGCTCCCTGTGACGAAATTTGATTGCTTTTCGATAGTCGCCAGGGGCAAGTACGGCACTGAACCCGTCTCCATTCCGCCCAAAAAGTTCACTGTAGCGACCAAAACCCCAATCATCAGAGAAGTACTCGGAGAAGCAGGTCCCATTCTGGACAACGGCGAGACCTATGAAACATCAGTAACCTTCCAAGTCGATGCGGTGCCCAATGAACGCGCCAGGGCATTCGATGGGGAAACTGAGCTTGATTCCGAGTTGGCCAGTGGTTGCGGAAAACTCAGTATCAAACTCGTCGATCTGGAAGCAAAGAAATACATCATCAATATCAAGTCTTCCGCTGGTATAGAGTCGAGCGATTTCACCTTTACCGTGAAAGCGGCGACTCCTCTGACCATCGACGAGGTGACCGACGACGAAGGCAATCCCGTTGACGATGGCGAAAGTACCATCAGAAGAGTGATCACCGTCAAGGGCGGCGCACTCGCCAATGGAAATCTCTCACTGATTGGAGGACGTCCGACCCCCGTCGCGGTGAAGGCCGATGACAAGGGTGTATGGAGCCACACATTTACAGCGTTGCCGGATGGCGAATACAAACTCAACGTCGAGGCTTCATACAATGATGATGTCGCCGGCCCGCGGACATTTATCGTAAGAAAGGCGGTCGCCGCCACCCTCGAAACCGTCACCGATAAAAAGGGCGATCTCGTAGACAGGGATGACGTCACCTTCGAGACAGAGCTGGATGTTGAAGGCCAGGGTGAAGAGAACCAGTCCATCGAGATCTATGACGACACCGAATCTTTAGGTGTTGCAACAGTTACAAGCGGACATTACAAGCTCCCTATCGGGCCATTGGCGGAGAAAGGCTATTCCCTTGTCGCCAAGGCAAAGTATCCCGATGGCGGCGAGTCTGCCCCGTACCTGTTTACCGTGGAAGCCAACCACCAGGCACCGAAAAACACCAGGGTTCACAATCCTGACGGCACCGTGATCACCGACGGTGGTAACACCTTCTCCAGGCATGTATACGTCAGAGGTGAAACCAGGTCGCTGGCGTCGGTCAAGATCAAGATCAATGGTGTCACGGACCCGGACCCGGAGGACTCCAACGTCCAAGGAAAATGGGTGCGCCTCGTCAGCCAGCTGGAAGTCGGCACCACCCATGTCGTTAGCGCCGTCGACGCGGATAACCCCGACGCCGAGTCCAATACATGGACAATCACCGTTGTTGCTGAGCCTCAGCAGTAAAGCTCAGATCAATATCACAACCGACGTGATGAAAAAAAACCGCATGATGCGGTTTTTTTTCACTTCAACATTTACCACTGGTAATTCCAGCTGAGGCTGACCGCAATCGGCTGTTCAATATCGTTACCCTTGAAATAATCGACACCGGCGCCAAACCGCATCGCGTCAGACAGGGAAACCGCCACCCCCATGCCGAACTCGAGACCCGAGCCGGACAGATCGTTGTTGATGCGGTTGCCGTTGACCCGTACGTTATCGTCATTGCTGGCAAACTCGTGGACCACGGCCACACTGGCGTACGGCCGCACACGGGTGTCACGATCCAGCTTGATGCTTCGACCGGCGCTGACACCGAGCTTTGTCCGCAGTGAATCGATGTGATCGCCGTCAGCTTCCATGCCGTTGTCGAGTCGGTAGTCTGCGCCCTCGATCCTCGCCACCGATACCTGGGCTGAAGGTTTTGCAAACCAGTCGTTCCCCAGATTGACATGGCGCCCAACCTCTACCAGCGCGCTCACCCCTGAATTGCTGTAATCACCCTTTGCACGCGAGCCATCGCTCATGGTGACTTTGGAGTCATTACGGAAATGGTTGAACTTGAGCGCACCATCGACGTAATAACCATTGTCCGGATTCAGCCAGCCGAAGTAGGGACCAAAATAGTAGCTGTCGACCGTGGCAGAAGTGCCGCCATGCAGATCCAGGTCGGATTGACTGTAACCGGCCAGTACGCCGAGTCGCCATGGGCTGTCCCCCAATCGGGTATCGGCCCCCATGGAAAACCCTTGCTGCTGCTGACGATAACCCACACCCGAACCATCGTCGACGTTGTACTTGTTGCCATAAGGCCGTACCCAGACACCGTGAAGCCGGTCGTCCGCCTGCAATTCATTCATGCGGTTTTCCAGTGACTTGGTCTCGCCATAGGACACGGTCAGGGCCGTTTGATACAGCGCCACCACCGATTGGGCACCCGAGCTGAGCCGTGTGGTCGGGTTCAAATAGAAGTCGGTTCCGCCTGATGCGTTGGCCCTTTCGGCCAGATCGTATTCCCAGGTGCCCAAATCGACCCGGCCACCCTGCAACGCAAAGGTCGCCTGATTGCTGCCGACCTGAACCAGGGTCAATGCTTGCGCAGAAGCAGCATCTGTCCCCGAAGCGTTGACGGCCAGCTCAAAGCTGCCCGTCGCGGTTGCCGCCTTGAGCAAGTCACTTTCGCCGGTGGCGAAATTTCCCTGCATGGCAATGATGCCGCTGCCTTCCAGACTGCCGACCTCGAGTTGACGATAGCCACGTTGCTCGCCGGACGCACCGAAATTAACCGTGCCGTCATTCATTGATAAATGGTCGATGCTGTCATCGCCAACCATCGTCAGGCTCGACTGACTGTTGAGACTCAGGTTGCTGTTGTTCAGACGCCCGGTGAAGGACGATCCGTTGTTCAAACTGACTTGAGCAGACGAGCCGTCCTCGCGCACGATGTCACCCACCATCGAAGCCCCGTCGAAAGACAGATCGACGCTGCTGTTGCCCAGGACTTGCACATTGCCTTGCAAGTCACTGCCAACGACATTCATCGCGGCCGTGGAAGCGCCCTGTACTTTCAACAGGTTGCCATCCGCCGCACGCAAAACGGCATTGTTGCGCACCTCGATCGTCGCCCCCTTAACGCCCCCCTCCACCAGGATTGCCGGCCCGTTGCGACCTTCTACGGTGGAGTTGTCCAGCACCAGTGAATCGCTGCTGACGGTTGGGGAGTCATTGGTCATCCGCACACCTGCGCTGTCGCCGCTGATCAGCGTGCCCGCCAGTGCGCGCACATCGCCGCCGCGACTGTCCAGGCCCACGCTGCCGGCATTCACGCCTCGCAACTCGCTGTTGAGCAGCGTCAATGTACTCAGGCCCGTGACCAACGCCCCGCTCTCTCCACCCCGAAACTGACTATCGCTAGCGGTGACGGTCGAACCTTGAGTGGACGAGGGTGGCCGATTGACCCACAGCGCTCGACCGTCAGCGGTTACAACGGCCGACCGGATGGTGGCCTGGCTGCTATTCACTGAAATCCCGTGGTCGTCCTTGTTGCCGTTGATCACTGCGCCATCGATGTTCAAGGTCGAGCCGGTCCGAACTCTCAGGCTTTGGGTCGTTGCTCCCACCAGGTTGAGTACACCTCCCTTTTCCACTACATAGTCGCTAAGCGGATCGCTCGGCCCGACTGTTACATTCTCGCCAGCGCCAATAATGATTGCCGCCATCGCCGAAGTGTTCATCAAAAAAAATGCTGGCAATAGTGCCAGCACTCCGAAACCATTTGTGGACGATGGTTTAAATGAAGTTCGTTTATCACTATTCATAGGTGGGTCCTGTTTCGTCTTCTCGTCTTCCGAAGAGAACGGAAAACGTTGAGGGCTGCGGACTTTACAGACGCCTCCTACAAAAAAATGTAGGATTAATCCTTAAAGACGCACGAAAAATCCAACACAAAATTTAAACGCAACAAAGGGGTATCCGGCGCCTCGGTACCGGATACACCCATGGGCCTGGCAGGCAAGGATTCGCATGCCGATGCTCAAGTCAAACAGGAATGACCGGAGCCAGATCGCAGGTGCCCGTACCTCGACTCATGTTGACCCGGACCACTTCACCCTTGGTGAGAACAGCCTCACCGGCAATTTTGACCGCGTAGTCCGTTCGGCCATACGCGTTTTCCGTGGTTTGCAGATGGACATAGGGAACATACATATCAAAGCCGTTAGCGGCTTCCGTGTTGTTGGGAGTATGTGTTACCTTCTTATGGGTTCCTGGAATAAGAGTCGCTTCATCACCAGCATCCGTGGGATAACCACCGTAAATCAGTGTAACCTCATTGTTTGCCAGCCGCGTATCTGCAGGAATTCTAACGACACCGACAACATTACGATCTGGAAGCCTTCTCAACGAACTGCAAACAAAACCATTTAGTGGATTTGCATGCATATACTGGAACCCGGCTGCAGCCAAAACGATCGGCTGCATCTTGATCTCCGCAGAGTCCACCGGGGAAATTGCCAGGTTGTCATTGAGAGCATGTTCCACAACGCACTGAAGTTGTGCATCAACGTCATCTGCAATGGTGCCCAGCCAATCCCACTTGAACTCAAATTCTATTGGTTTTGATGGATCTTCGCTGCCATCGCCAGGGAAGGTCCAGACGCCACCCGGCGCAGGAGCATCATTCCCATTAATATAAAATGTTACCGTGTCCCCTAGTTTGAAAAGAGGATGAAAAGGCAGATAACCTTTGACGACGCCACCATTTTGTTTGTCTGCCAGCGTCAGTTTATTTCTTTCAGTACTGTAGGGTCCCTGGATCCATGGCTGCAACAACGTGACATCCGGCGGAGCCGGCTTGGCAGGGTCAAAGGGTGCAGCGGGTTTCCTCACATCAAGCCACACCCGTTTTTCAATCGGTTCCACTGGAAAATAAATATCACCGCGCTTGATTCTGTACCCCAACTTCACTTGTCGCCTGCCATGACCCGAATTGAGCAGCGCCAGGTTGTCCAGCGTGTTCAGAAACGGAATAGAGGTTATACGTTCTGGACGTTGCGGTACGTCATCAATGAAATACTCGATCTCATCCACCGTATTGTCGAAGTTTGCAAATGGGGTTTTAAGACCTACACCGACGCCATCGACCAAGTGCTCTACTAAAAGCGTACTGGTCAGGTTGGGTGCCTGCGGAACGTTCAATTCCTCTGTGACCACTGGCCTGCGATTTTTGGATACCCACACTTTTGTATTGCCTGAAGGTGTGGCCGAGACACCCGAATAACTGACTGCCTCACAGAAAACAATGTACTCTCCATTGTAATTAGAGACGTTAGCAGCCGTTAAATTAAATACTAATGGATTGCTAAAATTACTTTCATCCAATGTAATGGAACCCACTTCCCTCCTAATCATGCTATCGGTACCGATATAACACTTGATCGTATCGCCCAACTTCTTGTTCGAGTAATCCGGATAGGTCAAAGGCACAGTTGCACCACCCTCAAAATCCTCCGGACCGATACCATAATCTTTCACGGACTGAGGCACAGTGATCAATTGATCAAGAGCTGGCGGCTCAAAGTCCACCATATACTGCAGTTCCTCTACGTCTGCTTCATTTGGGCCAAACGAAAAGAAATAACTGATTTTACGCAGTCCGGGGGTATTCCTGCTTGCCAAGTTCAAGGTCATAGGAATAGGTGGCGGAGGGTTGAGAGGTGTCACCTCTTCATATTGATAATTAATGTCATCCTTGGTTCCATCTACCGTCATTCGGATAGTAACGAGTGTCGGCACAGTATCATCATGCCTGTCGAACGTCGGAATCATGAACTTGAGCGGCTGGACTCTATAAGAATACGGAAGATATTGTGGACCTGTCGCGGTCAAGGGCGGCAATAGTGGATTAGAAGCATCAGGCACAGGAGCTTCCAGATAATCACGACGCAGACTGGCACGATACGCCAGATATTGCGCCCTGTTACCGCCGTTAACAGAAAAATCTTCGCTTTTAGACATTTCGCTACTCCTTGGTGTTGAGCTTATTGCTCATACTGGGTCGCCCAATGCCAGACGGGGAAGGCCGGCACTGATTACTTGCCGCTCCTGAACGGGTACTTGGACGATTGCTTCTCATCCGAATGTCTTGATTTAACGGCAGACACGGGGGGCTGACCACTGTCAGAAATTACAGTTTTCGTTACCGTCGGTCGGACAGCTACCTTTGGCGCAGACAACAAAAAACCCGCCATCCCTTGCGCAGGAATGGCGGGTTTTTCGTTCAGACTTTCAGGTCACACGGTATCCACCTTCAACGAATGATCGTTGAGCATGCCGTTGATGATGGTCGCTGTGTCATGCCCGCTCGCGACCACCCCACCCGCTCCCGGCGTGACACCGTATTGACTGGCGAGGTTGACGCCGGCCAGGTCGATGGTCTGGTTCGGTGCGGCGCCGGCCATGGCGCTGACGTCGATGCTGGTCACCGTCGACGCCCCGCTGCCGGTGACGGTGAAGTGCAGGTAGTCGTCCAGCGAAGCCGTGGTGCCGTTCTCCCCTTGCAGCAGTTGCGACAGGTCGAGCTTGTCGGTGCCGGGTGTGAAGTCGGTGATCACGTCATGGCCGCTG
>Ga0209050_1001094_pt1 | contig 32904 bp, 28 predicted proteins | sample Araplavi_mTSA_r2_FD_184276 | JGI IMG/M metagenome (GOLD analysis project Ga0209050, IMG submission 184276) | Arabidopsis root microbial communities from North Carolina, USA - plate scrape MF_Cvi_mTSA_r2 (SPAdes) (version 2) | ecosystem: Host-associated > Plants > Roots > Endosphere | place: USA... | reverse complement strand
CCGCAAGCAACTGGAAGCTTACGGCGACGACACCCAGAGCATTCAGCGCTTTGGCGAACAGGTCATCACCGAGATGTGCGAACAACTGCTGCAGGGTGGCGCTCCAGGGCTGCACTTCTACACGCTGAACCAGGCTGAAGCGAGCCTGGCGGTGTGGAACAACCTGAAGTTGCCGCGTTAAGCAAAGCAAGATCAAAAGATCGCAGCCTGCGGCAGCTCCTACAGGAGCTTTCGTGGGCTGCGATTTTTTGCTTCAACGCACTATAAATGTGCAGCAATCCACCGAGTTAGAGCATCTGCGGTGAGTTTCTGGCTCTTTCCGGTTTCTCGTCGTAATCTCAAGCCCATGCCTTTGATCACGCAGTTAATCGCCGTACTTGCCTTCACTTGCCTGAGCTTCGCCGCCCGGGGCGAGAAGTTGCGCATTGTCACGGAGCCGTGGGCGCCTTATGTGTACGAGGACAACGGCAAGTCACTGGGCCTGGACTACGAAACCACCGCCATTGTCTTCAACCGCCTGGGCATCGAAGTGGAGTGGCAGTTCCTGCCATGGAAACGCTGCCTGTCGATGCTTGAATCAGGCCAGGCCGACGGCGCGCTGGACATCTTTCACAGCGATGAGCGTGATGCGACCCTTCTCTACCCCAGCGAACCGCTGTCTGAAGTGCAGTTCGTGTTGTTCTACGCCAATGACCGGCCCCATCCGTTTCGCACCCTTGATGACTTGCGCGGCCTGACCATCGGCACCTCGCCGGGTTACCTGTACAGCAAGGACTTCAGCGACTCCACGCTGTTCACTCGCGAGCCGGCGCCCACCCACGAAGCCAACTTCGGCAAACTGCTGCGCGGGCGGATTGACCTGTTGATTACCGACCGCCGGGTCGGCCAGCATTTGCTCGATGAACTGGGCATCCGCGACAAGATCACCGAAAACCCGACGATCATCAGCCAGCAAAGCCAGTTTCTCGCGGTGCGGCGCAATGCGGGCATGGACTTGCTGGTGCAACGTTTCGGTGCCGAACTCAAACGCTTCAAGCGCGAGCCCGCCTACGCCGAACTGAGTGCCCGCTATGGCGCGGAACCGGCCGTCAACATGAAAACTGAAAAGACCACGGCCGCCACGGAAAAAACCGTTGAGCAGCAGGAAAGCGGCGCGCAGTGATTGCTCTGTTATACTCCGGCCTTCCCGCCAGGCTCACGCCCGGACGCCCGGAATCGTTAAAGGCATCTCAACCCCGCTACTGCGCAGCTTTCAGCCCGCGCGAGCGCTTGCAGACGAGCCTTCGAGACCCAGCAGGACCGGACGGGATTGCGTCCTCTTAAACGCCATTCGCGCCAGGCAAGACTCCCATTGGGCCAAGCCCTAACTAAAACAGGATTACTCATGTCCTTTGCTTCCCTCGGTCTCTCCGAGGCTTTAGTCCGCGCCATCGAGGCAGCGGGCTATACCGAGCCTACTCCGGTGCAACAGCGGGCCATTCCCGCCGTGTTGCAAGGTCGCGACCTGATGGTCGCGGCACAGACAGGTACTGGTAAAACCGGCGGTTTCGCCCTTCCGATCCTGGAGCGGTTGTTCCCTAACGGTCACCCGGACAAATCCCAGCGTCACGGCCCGCGCCAGCCGCGCGTGCTGGTCCTGACCCCGACTCGCGAACTCGCCGCGCAAGTGCATGAAAGCTTCAAGGTCTATGCCCGTGACCTGAAGTTCGTCAGCGCCTGCATCTTCGGTGGTGTCGGCATGAACCCGCAGGTTCAGGCCATGTCCCGTGGCGTAGACGTGCTGGTGGCCTGCCCTGGCCGCCTGCTCGACCTGGCCGGTCAAGGCAGCGTCGATCTGTCCCACGTGGAAATCCTCGTGCTGGACGAGGCCGACCGCATGCTCGACATGGGCTTTGTCCATGACGTGAAAAAGGTCCTGGCCCGCCTGCCGGCCAAACGCCAGAACCTGCTGTTCTCGGCGACCTTCTCCAAGGACATCACCGACCTCGCCGGCAAGCTGCTGCACAACCCGGAACGCATCGAAGTCACGCCGCCGAACACCACGGTCGAGCGTATCGAACAGCGCGTATTCCGCCTGCCGGCCAGCCACAAGCGTGCCTTGCTGGCGCACCTGATCACCGCTGGCGCCTGGGAACAGGTGCTGGTGTTCACCCGCACCAAGCACGGCGCCAACCGCCTGGCCGAGTACCTGGACAAGCACGGCCTGAGCGCCGTCGCGATCCACGGCAACAAGAGCCAGAACGCCCGCACCAAAGCCCTGGCCGACTTCAAGGCCGGCACCGTGCGCATCCTGGTGGCCACCGACATCGCCGCCCGCGGCCTGGACATCGACCAGTTGCCACACGTGGTCAACTTCGAACTGCCGAATGTCGATGAAGACTACGTGCACCGTATCGGCCGTACCGGTCGTGCCGGTCGTTCGGGCGAGGCGATTTCGCTGGTCGCCCCGGACGAAGAAAAACTGCTGAAAAGCATTGAACGCATGACCAAGCAGAAAATCGCCGACGGCGACCTGATGGGCTTCGATGCAAGCACCATCGAGGCCGAAAAGCCTGAAGTGCGCGAACGACCGGACATGCGCAACCCGCGCAATCCGCGTGGCCCGCGTGGCGACGGCCCGAACGGCAGCGGTGGCGGCGGTGGTCGCAAGGACAAAGGCAAGGACAAGGGCAAGGAAAAACCGGCCGGCGAACGCGGCGAGCGCCCTGCCCGTCAGCAAAAGCCACGTGAAGGCACTCCGGCTCGCGAACAGCGTCCGAGCCAACCGCCACGTGCCGCCGCTGACCGTGCCCCGGACGAGTTCCTGGACGACGATATCGATAACTTCGGTAACCGCGTCGACTACGTACCGCAGCAGAAACCCGCGCAAGGCCGTGGTCGCCGTCCGGGTGCTCCGGCACAGGGCACCGCCGCAGGCACTCCACGTTCCGGCAAGCCACAAGGTCGCCAGAACGGTCCGCGCAACAGCGATGGCGCCAGCACCGGCACCCCGCCGGCCAAGCGTAACGGTCCTCGCAGTGGCGCACCGCGCGATGGCCAGGCCCGCCGCGAAGACTCACGCAATCGCCGCCCGGCCCGTGACGACCAGCCTCGTTCGGAACCGGCTGTGCAGAACCCGCGTGGCCCGGCACCGAAGATCATGCACAAGGAATCGAAAGCCGACCGCTTCCCGACACCTGAGCAGCTGGATCAACTGCCAAGCCGTCCTCGTGGTGAAAAACCGGCATTGCTGACCCGCAATCGCTGAGTTATCGCTGCAATAAAAAATGCCCCGCGCCGAAAGGTCCGGGGCATTTTTTTTGGTACACCAACCCGCTTGTGTAGGAGCTGCCGCAGGCTGCGATCTTTTGATTTTGCTTTTAAAAAAACAGGATCAAAAGATCGCAGCCTGCGGCAGCTCCTACAGGGGATTGTGTACGGCAACAAAAAACGCCCGCGCTCAGGGGAGCAGCGGGCGTTTTTTTGTCGGGGACGAAAATTTATTTCGCTTTGACACCTTCAAACGTAACGTACAGATCCACGGCGTCGGACTGTGGACCCAGGTCCATCATCTTGCCGAAATCGGAACGCTTGATGCTGGTAGTGCCCTCGAAGCCAGCACGGTAGCCGCCCCATGGATCCTTGCCTTCGCCCAGGAAAGTGGCCTTGACCACGACTGGCTTGGTTACGCCAGCAATGGTCAGGTCGCCAGTCACGTCGGCAGTATCTTTACCGGCGGCGTTTTTGCCAGTGGACTTAACGCTGGTGGACTTGAAAGTAGCCTTGGGGAAATCAGCCACTTTCAGGAAGTCTTTGCTGGAGATGTGCTTGTCACGTTCGGCGTTGTTGGTGAAAACGCTGGCGGTGTTCACGTTGAACTCGATCTTGCTGTCTTCAGGCTTGGCAGCGTCGAAGCTGAATGTGCCATCGATGTCCTTGAAGGTACCGGTGATGTAGCTGTAGCCCAGGTGGCTGATCTTGAAGTTGACGAAGGCGTGCTGGCCTTGCTTGTCGACGGTGTAGTCAGCCGCCATCACGTTGGCGGACAGCAGCGCGGAACCGATTGCCAGAGCGGCGAGAGTCTTTTTCAACATGCTTTGTTTTCCTTGGGAGTCGAGGTTGAACTTCAGGCTTTGCGACCCAGCATGCGCTTGAGGGTCACATCACGATCGATAAAGTGATGCTTCAATGCTGCCAACGCATGGAGGCCGGAAAAAATTACCAGCACCCACGCCAGGTAGAGGTGAATGGCACCGGCGTTATCTGCCTGGTCCGGCAGTCCGGAGATCAGGGCAGGCACTTCAAACCAGTCAAACACCGGAATCCCGACACCTTCTGCGGTGGAAATCAGGTAACCGGCAATCATCACAGCGAACAGGCAGAGATACAGAAAGCCATGGCCGAATTTCGCGCCCAGACGCGTCATGCGGCTGTAGCTGCTCAAGGTCGGTGGCGGTGGGCTAACGAATCGCCACAGCACCCGCAACACCATGACGCCCAGCAGGATCAATCCAATGCTCTTGTGCAGATCCGGCCCTGCCTTGCGCCATGGGTCGTAATAGCCGAGGCCAACCATCCACAGGCCAAGGGCGAACAAACCGAATACGGCCAGCGCCACGCCCCAGTGCATGAAGATGCTGACCCAGCCGTAGCGGGAGGAAGAGTTACGTAGCTGCATTGCCTGGATCCCTATAAGTGCTGGCCCAAGAGTATCGAGTTATCTATCGAATTAAAGCGGAAAAATTTGCTTTGAAATATCGAAAAATACGATCAACAGTCTGAAGCCTGCGAGTTAAGGAAAGATTAAAGTCGAAATTGTGAGAAAAAGTGAATACAAACCAGAGAACACCTGTATCAAAAGATTTATTCGATTCTGGTCCCGGCTTTTTCCAGGCAAAAAAAAGCGCGACCCTTGAGCCGCGCTTTTTTTACGCCTGAACGTTACTGCGCCTTGGCATCCGTTGCCGGAGTCGCAGCCGGTTTAGCCACTGGCTTCTTGGCCGGCTCGGCTTTCTTGGCGGGTGCCTTGACCGGGGCTTTTTTCGCTTCGGTCTTGGCGGCCGGCTTGGCTGGTGTTTTGGCCGGAGCCTTCTTGGCTGGCTCGGTTTTTACCGGTGCCGCAGGCTTCGGTGCTTCCACCGGTGCCGGCGCGGCGGAGGCTGGCGCCGGAGCAGGTGTTGGCGGTGCAACAGGCTCAGGTGCCTTGGCCGGTTCCGGCTTCTTCTCGTCATCCGAGCCGCCGAACAGGTTGCTGAAGAAGTTGCCCTTCTTCGCCGCCACCGCACCAGCGCCTGCCGCAGCAGCCGCTGCCGGGGCTACTTTGGCCGGCTCGAACGACTTGCCCGCCGCCAGGTCTTCAACCTGGCTGGCTGCACGCTGACCGGTGCGCAGCGCGCCTTCCAGGGTGCCCGGATACAGGGTATCGGTGTGTTCGCCAGCGAAGGTTACGCGCTGAATCGGGCGTTCCCACAGACGCCAGAACTTGCTGATCTGGCCCGGGCCGAAGGCCAGGTAGGCGCCACCAGTCGACGGGTCAGTGCTGTAGCGACGGATTTCATAACCGGTGAACGAACCACGGGCCTGTGGATAGAACGCGTGCAGGCGGATCAACACCTGATCGACCATCTGCTTGTCGCCGAACGCCTGCATCACCCGCGCATTGTCGCCGGACAGGTTGATCACCACGTTGGCGCCACCCTTCAGGGCAGGCTCGATCCACAACATGCCCAGGCCGGTGTTGCTGTAGATCTCGCCGGACATGCGCGCCTTGCTTTCCCACACCGGCGTCTTGAACTTCAGCATGATCTGGTCGCGCCAGCCGTAGTTGGTGCCCTTGATCGCCGCCAGGTGCTGGGCGTCCAGCGCCGGGGTCATCTGGATCTTGTTCAGGGCGCGCAATGGCACGGCCAACACCACGTAGTCAGCCTGATAGCCAACGCCATCGACTTTGACGGTCACGCCGTCCTTATCCTGAATGATCGCCGAGACCGGGGAGTTGGTCTTGATGGTTTTCAACTGCTTGACCAGGGCCTGGGCCAGCACCGGGCTGCCACCGACCAGGCGCGAAGCACGCAGGTCACGATCGGAGACGCCACGGTAGACGCGGCTCTGCTGCGCGAAGTACAGCAGCGACAAGCGCGAAGGTTCGTCGTAGCGGGTACGGATCTGCTGGTTGATCAACTGGCGGGCGGTGGCCGGCAGGTTCTGTTTGTCGAGCCAGCTCGACACGTTGACTTGATCCAGCGCGTGCAAGGTGTTGTTGGCGGCCGGGTTCTGCGGGTCATCGATCGAGCGCGCCAGATCATCCAGGGTCTTTTCGTAGCGCTTGAGCGCCTCGGCGGTGGCCGGTTGTTTGGTCGCCAGATCGGCGGCAGAGAAATACTCGCCATCGATCAGGTAGCCTGGGGTCCGCACGAATTCAGGGGCCGGCGTGGTGCTCAGCTTGAAGTTCGATACGTACTTGTTCAGCACCGGCTGGGTCTTGTCGTTGCCGATCCACTCGCTGGTGGCCATGCCGGAACGACCGCCCAGGCTTGACCTGGCTTCCAGCAGGGTGACCTGCCAGCCCTTGCTCTGCAGCTCGTACGCGGCAGTCAGGCCCGACAGGCCGCCGCCGATCACGATCGCGGTTTTATCCTTGGCCAGCGCAGACACGCTGAACAGCCCCAACACCACCAGCGCACAGGCGCGCAGCCAACCGACAGACATTCAGCGAACTCCGGAATCACACGAGGAAAACAGCAGTTTTTGCGAGCCAGACGGCTCAAGAAGCGCGAAGGATACGTCAGCTATCAGGCACCTGCCAGCAACGTCTATCGGCCAGGACAAAGTAGCTCTTTCGACACAATGGGTTGTCCCCGTGGCACGCATTGCATAGGCTTGCCCGATTGTTTGTCCGCGCAGGTCACGGACCGCCTCCAGGAGAGTGAAAATGGGCCTGAATAATCAGTGGATGCAACGCGATCTCGCCGTGTTGTGGCACCCCTGCACCCAGATGAAAGATCACGAACAACTGCCGCTGATCCCGATCAAACGCGGGGAAGGCGTGTGGCTGGAAGACTTCGAAGGCAAACGCTACCTCGATGCGGTCAGCTCCTGGTGGGTCAATGTGTTCGGGCACGCCAACCCGCGGATCAATCAGCGCATCAAGGACCAGGTCGATCAGCTCGAACATGTGATCCTTGCCGGTTTCAGTCATCAACCGGTGATCGAGTTGTCCGAGCGCCTGGTGAAGATGACGCCGGAAGGCCTGACCCGGTGTTTCTACGCCGATAATGGCTCGTCCTGTATCGAAGTCGCGCTGAAAATGAGCTTTCACTACTGGCTCAATCGCGGTCAGCCGGGCAAGAAGCGCTTCGTCACCCTGACCAACAGCTACCACGGCGAAACCATGGCGGCGATGTCGGTGGGCGACGTGCCGCTGTTCACCGAGACCTACAAGGCGCTGTTGATGGACACCATCAAAGTGCCGAGCCCGGACTGCTACCAGCGTCCCGAGGGCATGAGCTGGGAAGAACACTCGCGCAACATGTTCGCCGCGATGGAACAGACCCTGGCCGAGAACCATGACAGCGTGGCTGCAGTCATTGTCGAGCCGCTAATCCAGGGCGCCGGCGGCATGCGCATGTACCACCCGGTGTACCTCAAGCTGCTGCGCGAAGCCTGCGATCGCTACGGCGTGCACCTGATCCACGACGAAATCGCCGTCGGTTTCGGCCGCACCGGGACGATGTTCGCCTGCGAACAGGCCGGCATCCGCCCGGACTTCCTGTGCCTGTCCAAGGCCCTGACCGGCGGCTATCTGCCACTGGCGGCGTGCATGACCACAGACGAAGTCTACAGCGCCTTCTACGACGACTACCCGACCCTGCGCGCCTTCCTGCACTCCCACAGCTATACCGGCAACCCGCTGGCGTGCGCGGCGGCCCTGGCGACGCTGGACATCTTCGAAGAAGACAACGTCATCGAGAACAATAAGGCCCTGGCGCAGCGTATGGCCTCGTCGACGGTGCATCTGGTGGATCACCCGAACGTGTCCGAAGTGCGCCAGACCGGCATGGTGCTGGCCATCGAGATGGTCAAGGACAAGGCCAGCAAAGAGGCTTACCCGTGGCAGGAGCGCCGTGGCCTGAAGGTGTTCCAGCACGCCCTGGAGCGCGGTGCTTTACTGCGTCCATTGGGCAGCGTGGTGTATTTCCTGCCGCCGTATGTGATCACGCCGGAGCAGATCGATTTCCTGGCCGAAGTGGCGAGCGAAGGGATCGACATTGCCACCCGTGACAGCGTCAGCGTGGCGGTGCCGAAGGACTTCCATCCGGGGTTCCGTGATCCGGGCTAAGGCCAACGGAGAACCCTTGTGGCGAGGGGGCTTGCCCCCGTTGGGTCGCGTAGCGACCCCAAATTCGGCAATTGCGTTACATCAGTTAAAACGCAATGGCCGATTTACGACTGCTTCGCAGCCGAACGGGGGCAAGCCCCCTCGCCACAGAGGCCCGTCAGCCACAAATGCGACTCCGATCCAATTTTTAGAGATTCATCATGAGACTGTCCCGCTTCTTCATCGACGCCCCCCTGAGCACCGGCGAGCACGAGTTGCCCGAAGCCCAGGCCCATTACATCAGCCGTGTGCTGCGCATGGCCGAGGGCGATGCGTTGCAATTGTTCGACGGCTCGGGCCAGGAGTTTCGCGCCCGGTTGGTCGAAGTCGGCAAAAAGCGCGTGGTGGTGCAGATTGATGAAAGCTTCACCGGGCAGATTGAATCGCCGCTGCAAATCCATCTCGGCCAGGGCCTGTCCCGGGGCGAGCGCATGGACTGGGCGATTCAGAAAGCCACGGAACTGGGCGTCAGCGAAATCACCCCGATCTTCACCGAACGCTGCGAAGTCCGGCTCAAGGACGAGCGCGCCGACAAACGCCTGCTGCACTGGCGTCAGGTGGCGATCAGCGCTTGCGAGCAATGCGGCCGTTCACGGGTACCGCTGATTCATCCACCGCTGTTGCTGGCTGACTGGTTGAAGCAGACGCAAGCCGAGTTGAAGCTGGTGCTGCATCCGGTGGCCGAACCGCTGGTGAGCCATGCCAAGCCTTCAAGTCTGGCATTCCTGATCGGCCCGGAGGGTGGTTTGTCCGATGCCGAAGTCGATCAGGCCAAGGCCGGCGGCTTCCACGCCGCCCGCCTCGGTCCACGGGTACTGCGCACCGAAACCGCGCCGGTGGTGGCGTTGGCGGTGGCCCAGCAACTTTGGGGGGATTTCTGAAAAGATCGCAGCCTGCGGCAGCTCCTACAAGATGTACGCAGGCCGCGATCTTTTGCATTTACTGCACCGGATCGCTCACCGGTTTGGAAATGATCGCCTTGAGTTCGCTGGTCATCGGGAATTCAAGGTTCAAACCCTTCGGCGGGATCGGCTGCTCGAACCAGCGTTTGTAGATGCCATTGATCTCGCCCGAGCTGTACAGATCCGCCAACGCACCGTTGACCAGCGCCAGGAACTGCGGATCGTCCTTGCGTACCATGCAGCTGTAGATCTCCCGCGATTGCTCCTCCCCGACCACCACCCATTTGTGCGGGTCGTTGGCCTTTGCGCGCTCGCCATAGAGCAGCGCGTCGTCCATGTAGAACGCCACCGCCCGGCCCGACTGCAGCATCTGGAAGGCTTCGCCGTGGTCCTTGGCGCTGATCACGAACATGTCGATCTTGTGATCGACGTTGTAGCTTTTCAGGAAGCGCTCGTTGGTGGTGCCGGCGGTGGTCACCACGTTCTTGCCGCGCAGGTCAGCGAAGCTCTTGATCCCGCTGTCCTTCGCGGTCAGCAACTGGCCTTTGACGTAGATGAAACCATAAGAGAACGCCACCTGCTTCTGTCGTTCGGCGGTCACGCCGGTGGAGCCGCACTCCAGGTCCACGGTGCCGTTTTGCACCAGTGGAATACGGGGCTGCGAGGTCACCAGGTTGTACTTCACCTTCAAGTCCGGCAGCGCCAGTTGCTGCTGGATGCGCTCGACGATCTTGCCCGCCAGATCCACCGAGTAACCCATCGGCTTGCCGCTGTGATCGCCCACATAGGAGAACGGCACCGAAGCATCGCGATAGCCCAGGGTGATGCTGTTGGCGCTGGCGATTTTGCTCAGGGTGCCGGTCAGCGGCGCTTCATTGGCTTGAACCTGACTGCCGAGCAACAGGCCAAGCGTACAAGCGAGCAACGTGATTTTTTGCATTGTTATTCTCCGTTGTGGGTGTTGGTTTATCAGACGCGTGCAGCGATGACGGTGATTTCCACCAGCACCTGCGGACGGGCCAGTTCGGCCTGCACGGTGGTGCGGCTCGGTGCCTGCCCCGGCGATAGCCAGGCCGACCAGACCTCGTTCATCGCGGCGAAATCCTCGGTGATGTTCTTCAGGTAAATGGTCGCACTGAGCAGATGATCCTTGTCGCTGCCCGCCTCGGCCAGCAAGGTATCGATTTTCGCCAGCACTTCACGGGTCTGGCCGCTGGCATCCCGGGCATCGCCCGGCACCTGCCCGGAGAGAAACACCAGGTCGCCAAAGGTCACGGCGCCAGACAGGCGCGGGTTGCTGTGCAGTCGGGTAATGGTCATTGCAGTGTCCTCTTCAGAAATCAGTATTCAGGCGGCCCGGTGGCTGAAACCCTGAAGGTCAATGGACGGCTGGCGCTCGCCGATCAGTTCGCTGAGCAAGCGCCCGCTGCCACATGCCAAGGTGAAACCCAACGCGCCGTGGCCGAGGTTGAGCCACAGGTTGCGATACGCCGTCGCGCCCAGCAACGGCACGCCGCTAGGGGTGGCCGGGCGCATGCCAGCCCACTCGACGGCTTCGTCATAGGCGCCGGCATCTGGAAAGGTGTCATGGGCCTGACGCTTGATCAGCGCCAGGCGCTTGGGGTCCAAAGCAGGGTCGAAGCCGACAATGTCGACCATTGCCGCCACTCGCAATTGCTTGCCGATGCGGGCATAGACGATCTTGCGGTCGTAGTCGGTGATGCTCACGTCCGGCGCCCGGTGACCGGCGCCGATCGGCACGGTCAGGCTGTAGCCCTTGAGCGGATAAAGTGGCAGTTGCAGCCCGGGAAGCGCCAACAGCGGACTGCGGTGACCGGCGGCGATCACCAGTTGATCGACCGGCAGTACTTGCTCGCCCAGTTCGATGGCGTTGACGCTGCCGTTGCTGTGGCGGATGCCGGTTACCGCTTGCCCGAGACGAAACTCGCAACGGCCGGACGCTTGCAGCCGGGCGGCCAGTTGCTGGCAAAAACCGTGGCAGTCGCCCACCTCTTCGTCCGGGGTGTAGATCGCCCCGACAAAGGGCGCATCGATCAGCGCCGGTTCCAGTTGCGCGCATTCGGCCGGCGACAACACCTGCTGTTGCTGCGGGTCGGCCAGGCTCTGGCGCGCACGCTCGAAGCTGCTGTTCTGGCGGAAAGTCACCAGTTTGCCATTGCGCCGCCACTGGAATCCCGTCAGCCCATCGTCCTCGCGCCAGGACTTCAATGTGTCCTGGCTGAACAGCGCCAGGCGCAGCAGGTGCGAGGCGTTCTCGCGGTTGACCGAGCGCCGGCAGGCGCCGAGGAACGATGCCATCCAGCGCCACTGGGCCGGGTCAAAGCGCGGGCGCAGCTTCAATGGTGAGTCGCCGCGCAGCATCCAGCCAATGGCTTGTAAAGGCACACCGGCGTCGGCCAGGGGCGCGACATAGCGATAGGACAACTGGCCGCCGTTGGCGAAGCTGGTTTCGCTGCCCAGCGAGTCCCGTGCCTCGACCACCGTCACCTCAAAGCCGTCGCGCACCAGCGCATAGGCCGTTGCCAGGCCAATCACACCGCCACCGATGATGCACACACGCTGAGCCATGTCCGTCCTTAAAACCGTTGTGAAGACGAGGCCAAGGTTAGAGCCAGGTGACAGACGTTGAACAATGCATAAAGATGGCAAACCCATAAACAAAGGTTATGGACTTGCCATGCGCCTTCGCCATATCGAGATTTTCCAGGCCATCCGCCAGACCGGTTCGATCAGCGCTGCCGCGCAATTGCTGCATGTCTCGCAGCCGGCGGTGAGCAAGGTGTTGCAGCACGCCGAGCAACAATTGGGTTTCCCGCTGTTCCTGCGGGTACGCGGCAAGTTGCAGGCGACGCCGGAAGCGCTGGAGCTGGAGCGTGAAGTGGACAAGGTCAGTGAAAGCCTGCAAGGCGTGCGACGCCTGGCGCAGAGCCTGCGCCGCGAACCGGGCCACAGCCTGCGCATCGGTGCCACCCCGGCGCTTGCCCTGTCGTTGCTGCCGCCGGCCATTCACGAATGGACCGGGCGTTACCCGGACATCGCTTGCGAACTCTCCAGTGCCCACAGTCGCGAACTGGTGCAGAACCTGTTGATGCGCGAAGTGGATGTCGCCCTGACCCTGCAACGCCCGGATCACCCGGGGCTCAAGGCCCAGGCGCTGGCGTCCGGCGTGCTGGTGGCGCTGGCGCCGAGTGGTTACTGGCCTCAGGAAGAGGTGGGTAAACCGTTGCCGCTGATGGCGCTGGCGGATGCGCCGCTGATCGGCTTGTCCAGCGCCGACCCACTGGCCGCGCGGCTCGACAGTTACCTGGAAGCGGTCGAACCGCCGCCCCGGGTACGCATCGCCGTGCAAACCTACTCACTGGCACGGGCGATGGTGGAATCCGGCGCGGGCTTGGCGGTGATCGATCCGTTCACTGCCCTTGGCGCCTCTCCCGCCAACACAATGATCCGCCCTCTGGCACCGCCGTTACCCATCACCCTGTACGCAGTGACCCGTGCCGCCGAACCGCCGCCCCATACCTTGAACGACCTGTTGCAGGTATTCAGCCGCCGAGCCCGGGAGCAACTGGATCGGTTGGCCCCGGTACAGCCTTAAAGGACATAAAAGAAAATCGCCACAAAGTGCAGCAAGCTCCCGGCGATCACGAACAGATGCCAGATCCCGTGGGCATGGCGCAGGCGATGATCCAGGGCAAAAAAGATAATCCCCACCGTGTACAACACCCCGCCCGAGGCCAACCACGCAAACCCGGCGCCGCCCAGCGCCGCGAGCAGCGGCTTGACCGCCACCAGCACGATCCAGCCCATCACCGCATAAATCACGATCGACAGAATCCGCGCCTCCGAACGCGGCTTGATCTCTTGCAGGATGCCGATCAGCGCCAGCCCCCAGACAATCCCGAACAAGGTCCAGCCCCACGGCCCGCGCAGGGTCACCAGGCAGAAGGGCGTGTAGCTGCCGGCGATCAACAGGTAGATCGAGAAGTGATCGACCTTCTGCATGATCGCTTTCTTGCGCCCGCGCACGCTGTGGTACACGGTCGATGCGCTGTAAAGCACCAGCAAGGTAAAGGCGTAGATCGCCATGCTGACAATCTTCCACGGGCTGCCGTCGAGACTGGCCAGCACAATCAGCCACACCCCGCCGATAAACGCCGCCACCGCCCCGGCCAGATGCGTCCAGGCGTTCAGTCTTTCTCCGTGATACATGTGGTGCTCACCTCAAATTTCATCAGCGCAACGCGCAAGGCTCAGGCCTCAAGGTTAAAAGCGCAATCTTTCCGTATAGCGCAATCCCGTGTAGGAGCTGCCGAAGGCTGCGATCTTTTGATCTTCAGCAGCTTCAAGGGCAGCGAAAATCAAGATCAAAAGATCGCAGCCTTCGGCAGCTCCTACAACGCTCAGTGTTTAACGGGCACAATTGACCGATACCAAAAAGAGTCCGCCCCATGCTGATCGATGAAGAGTTGACCCTGAAAAAACTCGAGGTGTTCCTGGCCTTCATGCGTACCGGCAACCTGGCACGCGCCGCCGCCGAATTGCAGACCAGCAATGTCAGCGTGCATCGGGCGATCCATTCCCTGGAAAGTGCCTTGCGCTGCCCGTTGTTCAAGCACGAAGGCCGCAACCTCACACCGCTGGAAAGCGCTTACGTGCTGGAAGAGCGGGCGCAGAAGCTGATTCAGGATGTCGTCGAAAGCGTGCGCCTGACCCGCGAGGCCGCCGGGTTCTCGGCCGAGCGTTTCAAGTTGGGCTCGCTGTATTCGCTGACGGTGAAGACCGTGCCGCAACTGATCATGGGCCTGAAAATCCGCCGCAGCGAACTCAACATCGACCTGATTCTGGGCTCCAACATCGACCTGCTCTACAAGCTCAAGAACATGGAAGTCGATGCGGCCCTCGTGTCGCTGGACGAGAGTGTCAACGATCCGGATTGCGAGCAGATCCCGCTGTTTTCCGACGACATCTTCCTCGCCACCCCCGCCGATTCAAAGTTTGCCCAACGGACTGAAGTCGACCTGGCCGAAGTCCGCGACGAAACCTTCATCACCCTGACCCAGGGCTTCGCCACCCATCAGGACGGCAAGCGGGTATTCGAGCAGGCAGGGTTCGAGCCGAAGGTGGCGATGCAGGTCAACGACATCTTCACCCTGCTGAGCATGGTCAGTTCGGGCGTGGGTTATGCGTTGCTGCCGGGGCGGATTGCGGCGGTGTACGAGAACCGGGTGAAGCTGATCCCGTTGCAGGAAAAGTACCGCTTGCAGCAACACATTGGCGTGGTGTTCCTGAAGGCCAAGGAGCGTGATCCGAACCTGCTGGCATTGCTGGCGGAGTGTCGGATGTATGCCAATCGCCAGGCTTGAAACCGTGTCGCCCTCTTCGCGAGCAAGCCCGCTCCCACATTCGACCGCATTCCAAATGTGGGAGCGGGCTTGCTCGCGAAAGCGTCAGACCCGACAACTCAGCCCCTGAACCTAGCCCACAATCCCGCGAACAATGAAGAACAACAGCGAAGGCCCCAGCAGACAGCCAAGCCCGGTGTGGAACGTGGCCGTTAGCGCGCCATAAGGCACCAGGCGCCGGTCCGTCGCCGCCAAGCCGGCGGTCACGCCGCTGACCGTACCAGCCAACCCACCGAACACCATCGCCGAACGCGGGTTGTCCAGGCCCATCCAGCGCGCTGCCATCGGCGTGCCCACCATTACCAGGATCGCCTTGATCAGGCCGGTGGCAATCGACAGCGCCACCACATCGGAACTGGCGCCAATCGCGGCTCCGGTCACTGGGCCGACGATGTAAGTCACCGCACCGGCGCCAATGGTGGTCATGCTCACCGCATCGCGGTAACCAAATACCCAGGCCATGCACGCGCCGACGATAAACGGCAGCACAGTGCCCAACAGCAGCGCGATCACGCCGATCAAACCGGCCTTTCTCGCTTCCGTGGCCTGCACCTCGAATGCCGTGGCGACGATGGCGAAGTCCCGCAGCATGGCGCCACCCATCAGGCCGATGCCGGAAAACAGCGTCAAGTCCGCCAGGCCCTTTTGCCCGCCGGTCATCGTTCCGCCAACCCAGGCCAGCACCAGGCCAATGACGATGGCAATCGCCGAACCGTGGATGCGTCCGAAGGTCAGGCGTTTGGAGATCACCACTGACACCCACATGATCACGCCGACGAAGGCGAATGCGGTGACCAGACCGTTGTGTTCCAAACCGCTCTTGATCAGATCCCACATATCAGCGACCTCCTGCCGGTGCGCCAACCGGCGTTACATCCGCCGGTTCATCGGGCAAGGGTTCGCCTTTGTGGGTCCGGCTGATCAGGGCAATGGTGCAACCGCAAACCACCACCGAACCGATCGCCGCCAGCACCGCCACCGGACCACCGTGCAGCGCCGTGACCACGTTCTGTTGCGCCGCCATCGCCACCACCACCGGGATGTACATCGCGCCCCAGAAGCCGACGCCCATCTCGCACTCCCGGGTCATGCCGCCACGCCTGTGCATCCACAACCGTGCGCAAATCAGCAGGATCATCGCGATCCCGACGCCGCCGACGTTTGATTTCACACCCAGCAACACGCCGAGCATGTCACCCATGATCACCCCTGCCAGCGTACAGATCGCCAACAGCGCCACACCGTAAATAATCATTGTCGTAGTCCTCAAAGTGCATTTCGAATGTTGTTTTTGTTGTTCGAAGCCTGAGTTTTAGGAGTGGCGGCTTTCCTCCTCACGCATCAGCGCCTGCAGGGTATCGAGCCGCGCACCGTCAAAGGCAATCACGCTGCCCTGCTCGAACACCCGGCGCGCCAGCCCGGTCAGCACCGCACCGGGCGGCAGTTCGATCTGTAGACGTACGCCGCGCTCGTAGGCGCTTTGTACCGTGCCGCGCCAGTCGACGATGCGGCACATGTTGAAAGCCAGGTCGTCACGCAAGGCTTCAGGCTTGATCAGCGGACGCGCACGGCTGCCGCTCAGGTAGCCCACCTTCGGGGTTTGCAGCGGCACCTTGGCGAAGGCTTCGGCCAACTGTTGCGCGGGTGCTTCAAGCAATGGGCAGTGGGACGGCACGCTCACTGCCAGACGCTTGGCCAGGCCGGCCCCGCAACCTTTCGCCAACTCCGCGACCGTTTTCATCGCCGCGTCGCTGCCGGCAATCACCACCTGGTTATCGGCGTTGATATTGGCCAGATAAACCGGCGCATCAGCGCTGTGAACCTGCACCAACAAATCTTCCACCGTGGCCAGCTCCAGACCGATGATCGCGGTCATGCCGTAGCCCTGTGGATAAGCCTGCTGCATCAGCTCACCGCGCAGGCTGACCAGATGCAGCGCATCGCTGAAACCCAAGGCACCCGCCACCACTGCCGCCGGATATGCGCCGATCGACAAGCCGGCCACGTAGTCCGGGGCCATGGCCAACTGGCGTGAAGCGGCGACGCCAGCGATCAGCAGGCAAAGCTGAACCGCCCTCGTCGACCGCAGTGCTTCGGCAGAATCCAGCTGCGTCACGTCTTCACCGAGCCAATCGCTCGCCTCGTTCAACGTTTCCCGAGGCAAACGCGCCAGCATGCCGGGTTGCTGCGCACCCTGGCCGGGGAACACCAGCAAGCTGCTCACGCTGCCTGCTCCTGTGGATGCCACGGGGCAGTGACCAGACTGGCCTGAGTGGCACTTTTCAACAGGACCCGCGACGCAGTGCCGGCCCACTCGCGCAAGGCAACGGCGCCCAAGGGGGTCTGCAACTGCAGGTCCACGCGGCACACGGCCGTGTCGAGAATGGCCACCAGCGCCTGCGCGTCGGTACGACTCAACGGCCGCGGCGTTCGCAGGATCAGGTCGAGGTCGCTGCCCTCGTGCAATGCGGCAAACCCGCTGGCCAATTCGAACCCGGCACTGCCGCTGACACCCCAGACCCAGCCACTCTCATCAAGGTGCGAACGCAGTTGCGCCAAGGCACGCAGCGCCGGGAAATCACGCAGGCCTTGAACACGGCAAAGTTCTTCCGGCCGCACCCGTCGCGTGATGGCGGCAACTTCCATCTCTGCGGCAAACCGCTGCTCGCGCAACGGCCCGCGCACGCCCACCGCCACCTGCCCCGCCGCGCTCAAGGCGCGACGGACCACCACCGGCTGGCCGGCACTGATCGAGTCGATCACCCACGCCGGGGCATCCACAGGCAACTGCCGTGGGGTCATGCCCCACAGCAGGTCGTGAGCCAGAAGCGCATTCACCACTGTGCTCTCAGCAATTGGCGAACCTTGCTCGACGCCGCACGATTGGCCGCACCGAGACGACCGCTGAGATCTGCACCCTTCTCGGCGATATCGCCCATCGCCTGCCCCAGGCACTCGGTCACCCGCGCCAGATCCGCCTTAGTCGGCTGCTCGATTTGCTCCACCGACAAGGTTTCCCACAGCAGCCCGAGGCTGGCATAGCTGTCGATGTCATAGGCCATCGGCGGCACGCTGGCCGCCAGGGCTTCGAGTTCTTCGACGCTGCGCAAGGTCACCCGCGCCGCCGACGCCTTGCCCATGGCATGCACCATCACCCCCGGATCGCGCAGAGCGATCAAGCGATTGGCCTGATAACCGTGGGCCAGGAACGCCCCGGACATTGCCTTGCCCACCAGCAAACCGATCACTGCATGGCCGGCCAGACGAGCACGGGCGTAACTGCCCGCCGCTGCGGCCAGCGCCTGATGGATGCCGAGGGCTTCTTCGCGGCGACCATAAGCCTGGCTTGGCACATCGACAATGGCGATCAGGGCGCGTTTGCGGGCCTTGTTCTGATCGGCGGCGATGACTTCATCCACCGCCTTGGCCAGGCCCCAGCCTTCTAGCAAACCCACTTCGCCATTGCGTGCACGGACGAAGCGGTTTTCCGGGTCGGCCACCACCGCGATGAAACGCACAGGCTGATCGCCCAGCGCACCGTCCGCGACCTTCAGCGAAGCCGGCAAACCCTCGACCACTTGCGCCCCGGCACTCAAGGCGTTGAACCAGTTCAAACCACGCAGGGAATACGAGCTCATGGGCGTTCTCCTTGGTACAGATCGCGAACCACGGACGGCTCGATTTGCGGTTCGGCGTCCAGACGCGCCAGGCGTTGCAGGAACAGTTCGGCCTGACGACTGCGTGATTGCGCCGGCAAACCCTGCTGGAGCAACTCACCCACCTGCTGGCGAATCTGCGCCACGTCGTCGGCAACATAGCGATCCACCAGACCACTGGCGAAGCGCTGCTCGCCACCGGTCAGGCTCCAGATGAAGGGCCGGTCGCGAGAGTCGTATTCCTCGAGTCCGGCTTCCTGCTCGATCACCTGTGGGCCGTTCAGGCCCAGTCGCGCTTCCTGGGTCACCAACAGGTAGCTGCACAACCCGGCGGCAATCGACATGCCGCCAAAGCAACCGACACTGCCCGCCACGACGCCGACCACGGGTTGGTACTGCTGCAAATCGACAATCGCCGCGTGGATGTCGGCAATCGCTGCCAGCCCGAGGTTGGCTTCCTGCAAACGCACGCCGCCGGTTTCCAGCAGCAGCACGGCGCGAGTCGGGATGCCGTTGCGGTTGTCTTCGGCGGCCAGTTCCAGTGCGCCGGCGATTTTTGCCCCGCCGACTTCGCCCAGGCTACCGCCCTGGAACGCGCCTTCGATGGCGGCGATCACCACCGGCAAACCATCAAGGTTGCCCTTGGCGATCACCACGCCGTCGTCGGCTTGCGGCACCACGCCCTGGCGCGACAGCCACGGCGACATGATCCGTTGAAAGGGGTCGAGCAGTTCGCGAAAGGTGCCGGCGTCGAGCAGGGCCTTGGCCCGTTGCCGCGCACCGAGTTCGACGAAGCTGTGCTTGTTCAGCAGGGATGCGCTGTCAGTCATGGCCGATCTCCTCGAAACCCTGCTCCAGACGCAGGCGCACCACGCCGGGGGTCGCGCCGAAATCGTGGATGTCGATGTCCATCGCCGGCGGCGTCTGGCCGTCGAACATCCGTGCGAACAGATGCTGCCAGCGTTGTTCGCTGCCATTGACCGAGGTCTGCACGTTGATCGTCAGCTTGCCGGCCTGACCCGGTTCGATCAGCACTTCCAGATCGCCCGAGCCGACACAACCCACCAGGGTGCGGCCACGTGGCGGCTGTCCGGCGGGAAATTCAAAAGATAAGGTTTCCATCAGAAAGCTCCCTGTTTGAGGCTGTCGCCCGACTCGATACGGTCGATGAACAGGCAGGCTGCGAGCAGGTCCGCAGCACCACCGGGCGAGGCATTCAACGCGATGAGTTGTTGGTCCAGCTCATGCAGGCGGCGACGTCCGGCGAGGCTGGCGCTACCTCCAGCATCGAGCACGGCCTGGGCGCCGAGTTGCATGGTGTGCAGGCCTTGTTCTCCAGCGCGATAAAGCACGCAGGTGTCGGCCAGATTCGTCATGATCGCCAGCAGCGCATCGAGCCGGGCGTTCTGTTCTCCATGGCCGGCGGCGCGGCTGCATTTGAGTTGCGGCAACGCGCGTTGCAACACCGCCGGGAACCCCAGTTGCGCTTCTTCACGGGCGCCCCGTGCGCCGTAGCGTTGGGCGACTTGAGCACCGTGACTGAGTGGACGCGGCGCGTAACGGTCGTCGAGCAGCGCCAGGCGCGCCGCACGAATCGATACGCTGCTTGCAGCCGTGGATTCAGGGTCCAGCGCAGCGGCAGTGACCAACAGGCCCAAGGCCCAGATCGCCCCGCGATGAGTGTTCACGCCGCCCGTGGTGTCGAGCATCGCTTGCTCGCCTTCGCGACCGATGCGACCGACGGCTTCGCGCAGGGGCAAGCCGATCTCACCGAACGCTGTCGCGGCATCGGCCATCGCCTTGAAGGCCGGCCACAGGGACAGCGCCGAAGCGTGCATCAGCCCCAGGTGCAAATCGCTGTGGGCGCCATTGCCGCGGCGGTCGACCAGTGCCGGTTTCGGCGACAGATCAGCCTCGTCGATCAGCGCGTCCACCGCCTGGTCCGCCAGCCGCTCGGCCAGGCTCAGGGTTTTGGGTTGCAGGTTGAATGCGTGCATTACCAGCTCCTGAACTTGGCGGGCGGGTTGTAGAGGCCTCCGGACCACTCCACCAGATCGGCCACGCTTTTCGCCGCGAGCAGTTCGCGAGTGGCGTCGGTGCGACGGATGCCGAGGTCTTCGGGCAAGGCGATCAGGCCTTCGCGGCGCATGCGCGCGGTGTCTTTGGGGTTGTGGCGCAGGCCGATGGCGGTCACCCCGGCGACGGCGGCGATCATCGCCTGGCGTTCTTCCAGCGAGCGCGCCTTGTACAGGTAGGCGATGCCTTCTTCGGTCAACAAATGGGTGACGTCGTCGCCGTAGACCATGATCGGCGCCAGCGGCATGCCGCTTTTCTTCGCTACATCAACGGCATCAAGGGTTTCGACGAAGGTCGGTTTACCGCCCTCCTGGAAGGTCTCGACCATCTGCACCACGAGTTTCTTGCCGCGCTCGAGCATCGGCTCGGCCACGTCGGTGTTGCGCATGTCGAGCCAGGCCGGGGTGCCATGGCGACGACCGCGCGGGTCGTGGCCCATGTTCGGCGCGCCACCGAAACCGGCCAGGCGCCCGCGGGTCACGGTGGAGGAATGGCCGTCGCCATCGACCTGCAAGGTCGCGCCAATGAACAGGTCCACGGCGTATTGCCCGGCCAGTTGGCTGAACATCCGGTTGGAACGCAGGGAACCGTCGCGCCCGGTAAAGAACACATCCGGCCGCGCCGCAATGTAGTTCTCCATTCCCAGTTCAGTGCCGAAGCAATGCACGCTTTCGACCCAGCCACTTTCAATCGCCGGAATCAGGGTCGGGTGCGGGTTGAGTGTCCAGTTGCGGCAGATCTTGCCTTTGAGCCCGAGGGATTCGCCGTAGGTCGGCAGGATCAGCTCGATGGCCGCGGTGTTGAAACCGATGCCGTGGTTGAGCGACTGCACGTTGTGTTTTTCGTAGATGCCGCGGATCGCCATCATCGCCATCAGCACGTGCACCGGTTTGATGTGCCGCGGGTCGCGGGTGAACAGCGGTTCGATGTAGAACGGCTTGTCGGCCACCACCACGAAGTCGACCCAGGAGGCGGGAATGTCGACGCGCGGCAGGTCGCTGACATCGTCCACCAACTGATTGACCTGGACAATGACGATGCCGTCGCTGAAGGCCGCCGGTTCGATCAGTGCCGGGGTGTCTTCGGTGCTCGGCCCGGTGTAGATGTTGCCGGCGCGGTCGGCCATGAAGCCGGCCGAGAGCACGACGTTGGGAATCAGGTCCACCACCAGCCGAGCGTAGAGTTCGATGTAGGTGTGGATCGCGCCGATTTCCAGCAGGCCGTCTTCGAGCAACTGGCTGATGCGCAGGCTTTGGGTGCCGGCGAAAGAGAAGTCGAGCTTGCGCGCGATGCCGCGTTCGAACAGGTCCAGATGCTCGGCGCGCCCGACGCTGGGCATGATCATGTGCAGGTCATGCAACTTCTCGGGGTCGGCCTTGGCCAGGGAGCGTGAAAGGAAATCCGCCTGCTTCTGGTTGTTGCCTTCGAGCACCACGCGGTCGCCCGGCAGGATCAACGCCTCCAGCGCCGCGACGATGTTATCGGTGGGCAGCACCACACCGTCGGCAAGACTTCGCACCAGCTCGAGACGCCGCTGCTTTTCGCTGCGCCGCCGCGTCCATCGCGAGTCGGGGGATATTGTTGTTGTCATGACCACTCCACGGGTTCGCTGTCGTGGAGGTCACATTAGGAGTGTTGGGTGGGGGCATCAATCAAGCAGAGTGGTGGATCGTTACGCTCAGGTTAATGATCGAGATCTGCGTCGCTCATGCTGGCCTCTTCGCGGGCAAGCCCGCTCCCACAGGGTTAGTGGTTGCCGTTGAATTTGGGCAACACACGGACACTGTGGGAGCGGGCTTGCCCGCGAAGAGGCCGGTGCAGTCAACGCAAGGCAGCGATCAGTTAGCCAACCCGGCATCCACCAACAACGCCTCCAGCGCCAACAGATCCGGCACCTTGGCCACCTGCTCCCCCACCTGCACCGCCGCCTGCTCCAGCGCACACAACGGCACATCCACGTAACTCAACTGGCTGTCGAGCTTGCACGAGCGCGGAATTCCCTGCACCAGCAGCGCGATGAACTTCAGTTCGGGGCGCCCGCCAAGGGCGTTGAGGATGACGATCCGCGCGCGTTCACCGATGACGATTTTCTGCCCGCAGGCCGATTCGAAACTCAGCAGCGGTATCTGCCGTTCGCGCCATGTCACCAGGCCCAGGTACCACGGCGGTGTGTCGAGATCGAAAGTCCCCGGTTGCTGGTAATCGATCAGCTCGGCCACGGCGACGTTGGGCAGGATCAGGTTGCGGTCGGCCAACGGCAGCAGCAGGCCGGTGAGGTTGCTGGTGCGGTGTTCAAGCATGCGTCTTGCTCCAAAAGGCGATGCTTTCGAGCAGCACCGATTCCTGGTACGGCTTGCCCAGGTAGTCGTTGACGCCGATGGCCATGGCGCGGTCGCGGTGTTTCTGACCGGTGCGGGAGGTGATCATGATGATCGGCAGGTGCTGCAGGCGTTCGTCGTTGCGCACCTGGGTCGCGACCTCGAAGCCGTCCATGCGCGGCATCTCGATGTCCAGCAGCATCAGGTCGGGCATGTGCTCTTCCAGCAGCAGCATGGCATCGACCCCGTCCTTGGCGGTCAGCACGTTCATGCCGTGGCGTTCGAGCAAGCGGCTGGTGACCTTGCGCACGGTGACCGAGTCGTCGACCACCATCACCAGCAACGGCCGATGCGGTTCGACCTCGATCTCCTGCCCCGCGGGATGTTGGGGTACGCGGGCCTGCATGGCGCGGATCGGCGCCAGCAGATCCAGAATCAACACCACCCGACCATCGCCGAGAATCGTCGCCCCGGAGACCCCTTGCACCGCCGCGAACTGCGGCCCCAGGCTCTTGACCACGATCTCGCGAGTGCCGGCCATGGCGTCCACCAGCACCGCGATGTGACGTTCGTTGCACTGCACCAGCAGCACCGGCAATGGCAGGCTCTGGCCTAACAGTTTCGGGCGCGGGATGGTTTTCAGCAGCTCACCCAGGTAGCACAGCTCGTAACGTTGCCCGGCGTATTCGTAGGTGGGCGAATCGAAACGGAAATAGCCTTCAAGCTCATTGGGCAAGACGCGAACGATACCGTCGATGGTATTGAGCGGGATCGCGTATTGATCCTCACCGCACTGCACCATCAGCGCCCGGTTGACCGATACGGTAAACGGCAGGCGAATGCGGAAATGCACGCCCTGCCCCGGCACCGAGTCGATGCTCATGGTGCCGCCCAGTTGCCGCACCTCTTCATGCACCACGTCCATGCCGACGCCGCGACCGGAGATCTGGGTGATTTTCTCGGCCGTGGAAAACCCCGGTTGCAGGATGAACTGCAACACGTCGTGATCACTGATGACGCTGTCCGGGGCGAGCATGCCGCGCTTGATCGCCTTGCGCCGCACCGCGTCCAGCGGCACACCGGCGCCGTCGTCGCGAATGTCGAAAATGATGTCGCCGCCTTCGCGCAGCAGATCGAGGGTGATCTTGCCCTTGGCCGGCTTCCCCGCCGCCAGCCGCGCTTCGACGGACTCCAGGCCGTGGTCGACGGCGTTGCGCAGCATGTGTTCCAGCGGCGCGGCCATGCGTTCAAGCACGTTGCGATCCATCTCGCCTTCGGCGTTATCGACAATGAAATCCACGTCCTTGCCCAGCTCGCTGGACACCTGGCGGACGATGCGCTGTAACCGCGGGAGCATGCGTTCGAATGGCACCATGCGCGTGCGCATCAGCCCTTCCTGCAACTCGGTGTTGATGCGGCCCTGCTGTTGCAGCAGGTTTTCCGTGTCCTGATTGCGTCGCTCGAGGGTCTCCTTGAGGTCGAGCAAGTCAGAGGCCGATTCGAACAGCGCGCGGGACAGTTGCTGCAATTGCGAGTGGCGGTCCATTTCCAGCGGGTCGAACTCTTCATAGCCCAGGCGTTCGGCGTCGACTTGCTGGCGGCTGAGGATCCGCCCCTGGGTTTCGGTATCGAGGCGGCGCAACTGGTCGCGCATGCGCTCGATGGTGGTCTCCATTTCGCTCAGGGCAATGTGCGCATCGTTGACCTGCTGTTCGATCCGACCACGGAAGATCGATGTTTCACCGGCCAGGTTGACCAGATCGTCGAGCAGTTCCGCCGAGACCTTGACCATGTCGGCGCCGGCATCGGACGGCGGCGTCAGTGGCTCGGCCTTGGGCGTGGCCGGCGACGCAACCGGCGCGGGCGCTTCGGGCACGGCTGGGTGGCTGAAGTTCTTGATCGCATCGATCAAACGGTCGGCGGGCGGCATCGGCTCACCGGCGCGAGCCGCGTCGAGCATCTGCGCCAGGCGGTCATGGCTGCGTTGCAACAGCGCGAACAACGGCGCCGTCGGTTGCAGCACGCCGGTGGACAGGCCTTCGTAGAGGAATTCCAGCTCATGGGCCAGGTCGCCAATCGCGGCGATTTCCACCATGCGCGCGCCGCCCTTGAGGGTGTGCAGGTCGCGCAGCAGGGTTTCCACTTCCTGACGGCTCGAAGGCTGGGCCTGCCAGCGCTCCAGCGCCGCACCGGAGCTTTCGATGATGTCGAAACCTTCCTCGAGGAAGATCTCCAGCAACTCCGGATCATGGGCGACCGAGTCATTGGTGGCCGCCAGTTCGCTGACCTCGGCGGCGCCCGAGTGGCCCTGCCGGTAGGCGCGAATGGCCTCGATCAGCTCAGCGCAATCGCCCAAGGGCTGGCTGTGCCGTAGCTGGTCAAGGTACTGCGCCAAGCGGTCATGGCTCTGCTGCAACAGCACCGCCAATGAGTCGCTGTAGGCGTAGCGACGATCCACCAGGCCTTCGTAAAGGCTTTCCAGTTCATGAGCCAGATCACCGACCGGCCCGACCTCGGCCATGCGCGCGCCGCCTTTGAGGGTGTGCAAATCCCGTTGCAGGGACGACAGCGGCGCGGCGTTGTCCGAGTCGCGCAACCAGCGCTGCAAGGCCTGACCGGCGCTTTCGAGGATATCCACCGCTTCTTCAAGGAAAATCGCGACGATCTCGTCGTCCAGTTCGCGCCCCTCTCCTGTAGGAGCGAGCTCGCTCGCGATGGTCTCACCGGCGCCGCGTTTATCCAATGATAACGCGGCATCGTTAGCGCCCATCGCGAGCGGGCTCGCTCCTACAGGGGGTAGCGTGTGCTCTAGATCGGCGGTGGCAGCTCCCAATTCGCGGATGCTCAGGGTGCGGCTGCCATCACTGCGGATCAAGCCCATGGCCGACGGGTCGAGGCTCTCGTCGAGCAACTCGCGCAAGGCCCTGACCCGTTGCGGCTGCGGGCTGACTTCCTGACCGGCGGCCAGTTCGTCGAGCATATTGATCAGCGCTTCGTGGGCGCCCTGAGCCTCATGGAAAAACCGCTCGCTGACCGCCAGGCTGCTTTCTTCCACGGCACCATAGAGGTCGAGCAACGCCTCGCACAGCTCATCCACCGGGTGCAGGTCGGCCAGGTGGGCGCCTTCGCCGAGGGTGGTCAATTCATCCAGCAGCGCGCTGAGTTCCTGGCGTTCGCCGGGGTGTTGCTGCCAACGTTGCAGCAGGCTCTCGGCGTCCAACAGGATGTCCATGCCCTGGGCGAGGAAGTTGTTGATCAGTTGCGGATCGCGCTTGACCCGCAACCCGGTGTTCGGTGTGCTCAGCAGGTTTTCCAGGCGCTCGGCCAGCAGCGCTTTGGCACGCTCGGTCAAATCCCGGGCGCCAGGAATTTTCGCCAGCGGATCGGACTTGAGCTGGCGCAAACCGAGGCGGAACAGCCCTTCTGCCTCCAGCAGCAATTCCACTTCGTCCAGGTCCAGCGCGATCAGGTGCGCCTTGTATTCCCGGGCCAGTTGATCCAGCGGCGCGGCCAGTTCGGCAATCGGCAAGACACCGGCCATATAGGCACTGCCCTTGAGGGTGTGCAAGGCACGCTGCAATTCGTCGCTGGCCTGCAACGGCACGTGCTCGGCGGCCTGATCGAGGAAGCGATTGAGGCTGCCCAAATGGGTTTGCGCCTCTTTGCGGAAGATCTCCAGCAACAGCGGGTCGAGGGCCGCGACATCCTGCGTATCCTCATCGGACACCGGTTCGTCGCCCTTGGCCAAGGCATGGGCGCGGGCGGCCAACTGGTCGACATCGTTGCGCTGGCGCTGGGCATTGGCGGCGTATTCCGCCACCAGCTCCGGCAGCAGTTGCAGCACTTCGCCGATCAGTTGCTGCACCGTAGCGCCCGGCTCCACGCTGTTTTCCAGGACGCGGTTGAGCAGGTTTTCCACGGCCCAGGCCAGCTCGCCCAGCACCAGGGCACGCACCATGCGGCCACTGCCCTTGAGGGTATGAAAAGCGCGGCGCAGTTCGCTCAGGGCCGAGCGGTTGTCAGGGTTGACCGACCAGCGCGGCAAATACTCGCGCAGGATTTCCAGGACTTCGTCGGTCTCTTCAAGGAACACCTCACGCAGTTCCTCGTCCACCGGCTCTTCGCCCGGGGGTGGCGGCAGCAGGCTGCCCGGGGTGTCCAGGGCAGGCGGGTTCAGGCTCGAAACCGGGCTGGCGAGCACATCGGCCAGGGTCTGGACGATCTGCGGGTCATCCAGCTCCTGCATCATCTGCATGACCTGCGCTTCGCTCGGGTTGAGCACTTCGTCCAGCACGGGCACATGCTGCTCACTGGGGAAAAACCCTAGGTTCGCCAGGCTCTTTTCCGCGACATCGAGCAGGTTTTCACCCTGCGCCTGCGGGTCATCGCCGAGGCGCTCGAGGTAGTACTCGATGCTGGTGATCACGTCGGCCAGGCTGTCCAGCTCCTGCCAGCCCGGCTGACCCGGCTCGAGCAACAGGTGCTCGCGAATGAAGTGATTGCAGGTGTCGACCAGGCTCGCCGCCCGGCTCAACGGAATCATCGCCAGCGCGCCGCGTACCTGGGTCAGCAAGGCCGGCAGCGCCTGCAAATGCTGGCGGTCCCAGTCGGCGTCGATGTAGTCGACGATCATGTCCTTGGCCTGCTGCAAACAGATGCGGGCCTCCTTGATCACGATCTGATGGATCTGCGTCAGGTCGGTGGTCGGCAGGCGGTTGTCATCCTGGCTCTCCGGCTCCACGGTTCCGACCATGCCGGCCAGCGTCGCCTCGACGTACAACAGGGCCCCGGCAACGTCCATGAGGATCGCATCGTTGGGTTCGCGCTGGCCCTGGGCGAGGCTGAGCACCACCGCCAATTGGTCGATGATCACCTTGCGCGGCTGGCCGAAGCCCAGGACCGCCAGGGTATCGGCGATTTGCCGCAGCGGCGCCAGCAGGCTGTCGAGGTCAGCGGTGTGCTGGCGGTCACTGCGCACGAACAGATCCAGGCGCTCCTTGACCCGCACCAGCTCTTCGCACAGCGCTGCCAGCACCGAGCGCATGGCGTCACGGTCGGGACCGGCCAGCCGCGCGCGTTCTTCATCGACCATCGCGCTGTCGGGCAGCGCGTCGTCCAGTGAGTAGCGTTCTTTCATGGTCAGCATCTGCCCGGTGGGATGTTCGGCTTTGGCAATGTAGAACAGCAAACTCTTGAGCAGCTCCGGTGGCGCCGGTTGGTTGATGCCGCGCATGCCTTCTTCGAGCAGGCGCTTGAGTTCCTTGTCGGCGTCCTTGAACAGGCTGCGCAAGGCCGGGCTGTTGGCAATCGCACCGCCCTGCATGCCTTCGACCAGCGCCGAGGCCACCTGCCATAGCGGGTTCAGGGGTGCATTGGCGCACAGTGCTTCGAGGCGGGTGAAGACCTTGGCCAGGTAGTCGAGGTTGGTTTCGTTGTCCTGCTCACGCAGGAACCCGACCAACGCCATTTGCAGCATCTGCCGCAGTTTGCGCAGCACATTGGGCAATTCGGCCGGCTCAAGCTGCGCCAGGGTTTCTGCGTCCAGCGCAGGCAACTCGGGTAATTGCGGGCTGAACAGGCTGGTTTCCGACAGCAGGCTTTCGCCACGGGCGCTGCGCAGGTCGTTGATCAGGGGCAACACCACCAGTGGCAAATCGCGGCGCGCACCTTGCACCCGGTCCAGGTAGATCGGCAACTGCCCGAGGGCCTGCATCAACAGGTGCAACGCCTCGTCGCGATGGCTGACACGGTTGCCCTGCAAGGCCATGGCCAGTTGTTCCATTTCTTCGGCGAGCAATGCCGCACCGTAGAATTCGACCATCTGCAAACTGCCGTGGACCTGATGGATGCACGCAAGGCATTCATCCAGCGCGTGCGTCGCCTGCGGGTCATCGAGCAGGTTTTCAATCGCGTGATGAGCCTGTTTCAGCGTTTCGGCAATCTCGCCCTTGACCCACTCGAGGGCCACATAGTCGTGCCGATCACCCATAACCACTCCAATCACAATTCAGATACCCATGGGCGGTTCAAGCTTTGTCCACAACCTGCGCCTTGGCATCCGGCAAGGTGAAACCGGACACCGAACGACGCAACTGACTGGCCATTTTAGCCAGGTTGCCGATGCTGTCGGCCGTGGCGGTGGAACCCGACGACGTCTGCGAGGTGATCTGCTGGATCACGTTCATCGTCAGGGAAATCTGTCCGGCCGACGACGTCTGCTGCTGCGCGGCATTGGAGATGCTCTGGATCAGCGCCGCGAGCGTCTTCGACACACCCTCGATTTCTTCCAGGGCCACACCGGCATCCTGCGCCAGACGGGCGCCGCGCACCACTTCAGTCGTCGTCTGCTCCATGGAGATGACCGCTTCGTTGGTGTCGGTCTGGATCGCCCGCACCAGGGTCTCGATCTGCCGGGTGGCGGCGGACGAGCGCTCGGCCAGCCGCTGCACTTCATCGGCCACCACGGCGAAACCGCGACCGGCGTCGCCGGCCATGGACGCCTGGATGGCCGCGTTGAGGGCGAGGATGTTGGTCTGGTCGGCAATGTCATCGATCAGGCTGACAATGTCGCCGATTTCCTGGGACGACTCGCCAAGACGCTTGATGCGCTTGGCGGTGTCCTGAATCTGCTCGCGAATGTTGTCCATGCCGTGGATGGTGTTGTGCACCACCTCGTTGCCCTTGTTGGCGATTTCCACCGAGCGTTCGGCAACCGCCGAAGATTCAGCGGCGTTGGCCGACACCTGGTCGATGGACTCGGCCATGTCGTTGATCGCCATCGAAGCCTCGGAAATCTGCTGGGCCTGATGCTCCGAAGCCTGGGCCAGGTGCATGGCGGTGGCCTGGGTTTCCTGCACGGCGGCGGCGACCTGGCCGGCGGTGAGGTTGATGGTCGCGACCAGATCGCGCAACTGGTCGACGGAGTAATTGATCGAGTCGGCGATGGTGCCGGTAAAGTCTTCCGTCACCGAGGCCGTCACCGTGAGGTCGCCGTCGGCCAGGTCTTCGATCTCGTCGAGCAAACGCATGATCGCGTTCTGGTTACGCTCGTTTTTTTCGGCGGTTTCGCGCAGCTGGCGATTGGTTTCGCGCACCATCACCAGGCCGATCAGGATGATCGAAGCCAGCGCCAGCAAGCCCAGCACATAACCGCCTATGGTGTCGGTGGTGCGCCCGCCGACCATGTTTTCAAAACCGCTGGCCAGGTGTGAGGCTTCGTCGAGCAGGGTTTGCGACAGACTGAAAATGTTCGAGGCCGATTCACGGACCTTGAACAGCTCAGGCGAGGTTTCGAGGATCTCGTCCACCGAGCCCGAGACGAACTCGAACAGCTCGGCGATTTCCGCCAGTCGCGCACGGGCGTCGTGGTCTTCGACCTGGCTGACCTTGAGCGCCGGGTCGCCTTGGAGCATGCCGTTGAGCACCTTGCCGAACTGCGTCGCGTCACGCCCGAACGCATCGGCGGCCTGCTGTGAGTTTTCGTCGCCGGCCAATACCGTATTGACCGCACCGAGGATCCGCTCGGCCAGCAGCGATTGGCGCTGGGCCATGGCCACCTGGGCTGCCGGGGCGCCCCGTTGCAGGAGGATCTCGACGACTTTTTCGTACTCGACCTGCAATTGCGGCACGGTTTCAGCCAGCGTCGCGGCGACCTGATGCAGGGACAGTACGGTTTGCTCGCTGGAGAGAATCGCGTCGGTGTTTTTCAGCAGGTGTTCCCAGTCCTGTTGCACCGCGCGCATCTCTGGACGCACGGTGGCGGGGGCCGGTGGCAGGCTGGTGGCCGGGTCGCCCTTCTTCAGATAGCCCCAACGCCGGGCAAAATCGTTGCGCGCATCGCTGAGCAACTTGAACGCGGCAGCCTTGCCGGCGGCCGCTTCGGTGGCGTTCTTGGCGATACGCTGGGACAGCACGCGCAGTTCGCCGGCGTGGCCGATGTACTGTTTGTCGTAGGTAGCCTGAGTGTTGAGGTACGCGAAGTTGGCGAACAGCAGCATGATGAAGACGATCAGCGCGATAAACAGCACGATGATCTGCGACCGGCTGCGCGACCCTTCCATTGGCTTGCCTGCTTTTGTTTTTATCATCGGTCCTCGCCTGTTAACCCACTTTTGCGCTTGCCAGGAAACCTGTGGGAGCGAGCTTGCTCGCGATTGCGTTGTGTCAGTCGACATCAATGTTGGCTGCAAGTCCGTCATCGCGAGCAAGCTCGCTCCCACAAGGTTCCCTGGTTTTCCGGTTAAATCGCGACGTTCATGAACCCCTGAGACCGCGTCAACGCAAACGGGCTGAACACCTGCCAGCACTGCCCGCGCTGAAACCGGCCTTTGACGAATGCCGCCACCGGCCCCTTCAACGCGTCTGCCGGCACCGGCTCCAGGCTGCCCCGGGCAAAGTGCTGGAGGCCGAAGACTTCATCGACCAGCAACCCGGCAAACACCTCATCGTGGTCCACCACCAACACCCGGCGCTGCCGGCGCACCGCCGAAAGTTCGTGCCCGAAGAAACCGCTCAGATCCATGACCGGCAGCAATCGCCCGCGCAGGTTGGCGACACCCTTGACCCAGGATTTGACCCCCGGCAGCTGAGTGAGTCGCGGCTCATGCAAGACTTCGCTGACCTCACTCATGGGCGCGACATACCAGTACTCGCCCAGGCGAAAACCGATGCCGCTCCAGCTGTCCCGACGGGTCGGCTGGGACGGCAAGTCCGCCGCCAGCAAACGACAGCGCTGGTCGATCTGCAGCAGCAGTTCGAAAGCCGTCAGCGACTCGTTCATGGCTTGACGATCAACCGGCCAGCACGTTGTTCAGGGTCTTGATCAGGGTCTCTTCATCGACCGGTTTGGTCAGGTAGTCCTTGGCGCCCTGGCGCGTACCCCAGACCTTGTCGGTGTCCTGGTCCTTGGTGGTGATGATGATCACCGGGATGTGTCCGGTTTCCGGGTCCTTGGTCAACTGGCGTGTTGCCTGGAAGCCATTGAGGCCGGGCATGACGATGTCCATCAGGACGGCGTCGGGCTTTTCCTGGCGGGCCAGGGCCACGCCGTCGGCGCCGTTTTCGGCTTTCAAGACTTCATGACCATGCTTTTCCAGCATGCCGGTCAGTTTGTACATTTCGGTCGGCGAATCATCGACGATCAGAATACGTGCCATGGTCTTCCCCATTCTTGTCGACGCAGGGCCCGATGGCCGAGCGTCACTGTGCGTGTCCTACTGCGGCAAAACAGCGGCGAAACCAGGTACATGGGCCTGGATCGCATCGAGCAATTCTTCCTTGCTGAAAGGCTTGGTCAAAAACTGGTCGGAGCCGACGATGCGCCCCTTGGCCTTGTCGAACAGGCCATCCTTGGATGACAGCATAATCACCGGGGTGGACTTGAACGCACTGTTGTTCTTGATCAGAGCGCAGGTCTGATAGCCATCCAGGCGCGGCATCATGATGTCGACAAAGATGATGCCGGGGTGGTTATCGGCAATCTTGGCCAGGGCATCGAAGCCGTCGATGGCCGTGATGACCTCACAACCCACGTTCTTGAGCAGCGTTTCGGCGGTACGACGGATCGTCTTCGAATCGTCGATCACCATGACCTTCAAGGCGCTGGGGTGCTGTTCCATAAGATGCTCTGCGTCGCCTTTACGAATCAAATTGTCCGTTTGCGGGTAATTGGCGGCTCGAAACCCTTGATACTCAAGGGCCAGCACGGCATGGCAGCCTTTTTAGCACAGTCTCCAGAACCAATCTATCGGCCGACCGGGGCGATGGTTTTTCCTTGACCGCAAACACACTCAGCGCCACTCTGACGCCACTTTTATACGGCCCTTTGGCCTGATCGCTTTTTGTGGGAGCGAGCCTGCTCGCGATGGTGTATCAGCTGCATTGATGTCGACTGACACGCCATCGCGAGCAGGCTCGCTCCTACAGAAGATCAACGTCCGGCCCCCAAATTTCGAGGAAAACCCAATGAGCGTTCGCGTCGGGATTGTCATGGACCCTATCGCCAGCATTTCCTATAAAAAGGATAGCTCGCTGGCCATGCTGCTGGCCGCGCAGAAGCGTGGCTGGGAGCTGTTCTACATGGAACAGCGCGACCTGTATCAGGGCGAAGGTGAGGCCCGGGCGCGGATGCGTCCGCTACAGGTGTTCGCCAACCCGGAAAAATGGTTCGAACTG
>Ga0209050_1001091_pt1 | contig 32964 bp, 29 predicted proteins | sample Araplavi_mTSA_r2_FD_184276 | JGI IMG/M metagenome (GOLD analysis project Ga0209050, IMG submission 184276) | Arabidopsis root microbial communities from North Carolina, USA - plate scrape MF_Cvi_mTSA_r2 (SPAdes) (version 2) | ecosystem: Host-associated > Plants > Roots > Endosphere | place: USA... | reverse complement strand
GCCCGGAGCGATCACGGCGGTGGGATGGATGGTGGCCATCGTGGTGCTCCCCGGCGTCAGCTGACCTTGCGCATCGTGCACATCAGCTCGGCCTCGACGGCGAGCTCGCCGTCGACCGAGCCACGCGCCTTGTACTTGTAGATGCCGGCCTTCACGCGGTCGACCGTGACGTCGAGGATCAGCTGGTCGCCCGGCTCCACCGGCCGCTTGAAGCGCGCGCCGTCGATGCCGACGAAGTAGTAGACGGTGTCGCTGTCCGGCGATTCGCCGATGGTCTCGAACGACAGCAGCGCCGCCGCCTGGGCCAGCGCCTCGAGCATCAGCACGCCCGGCATCACCGGGCGGTGCGGGAAGTGGCCGGTGAAGAACGGCTCGTTGATCGTGACGTTCTTCAGCGCCTTGATGCGCACGCCCTTTTCCATCTCCAGCACGCGGTCGACCAGCAGGATCGGGTAGCGGTGCGGCAGCTTCTTGAGGATCTGGTGGATATCCATCGTGTCCATGGTCATGCAATCTTCTTTTCAAGGGCACGCAGACGCTCACGCAGGCCGTGCAGGTTGCGCAATGTCGCGGCGTTCTTTTCCCAGGACGCATTGTCGTCGATGGGGAACACGCCGCTGTAGGTACCGGGCTGCAGGATCGAGCGCGTGACGACGCTCGCGGCCGAGATGTTGACGCGGTCGCCCAGCTTCAGGTGGCCGAGGATCATGCCGGCGCCGCCGATGGTGCAGTTGGCGCCGATCGTCGTGCTGCCGGCAATGCCGACGCAGCCAGCGATCGCGGTGTTGCGACCGATGCGCACGTTGTGGCCGACCTGGATCTGGTTGTCGAGCTTGGCGCCGTCTTCGATGACGGTGTCGGCCAGTGCGCCGCGGTCGATGCAGGTGTTGGCGCCGATCTCGACGTCGTCGCCGATGCGCACGCCGCCGAGCTGCTCGATCTTCTCGTAGCGGCCCTGCGTCGGCGCGAAGCCGAAGCCGTCGGCACCGATCACCGCGCCGCTGTGCACGATGCCGCGCGCGCCGATGTGGCAGTCGCCCATCAGCGTGACGCGCGGCGCGAGGCGCGTGCCGGCACCGAGGCTCGAACCGCGGCCGATCACGCAATGCGCCCCGACCACCGCGCCCGGGCCGATGCGGGCACCGGCCTCGACCAGCACGAACGGCCCGATGCTGGCGCTCGGGTCGACCGCCGCGCCCGGGTCGACGACCGCGCTCGGGTGGATGCCGGCCGGCACCGGCGGGCGCGTGCGCGCCGCCCACCACTGCGTGAGCTTCGCGAAGGCCAGGTAGGGGTCGTCGCAGACCAGCGTGGCCCCGCGGGCGACCGCCGCGTCGCGCATCGCCGGCGAGACGATCACGCAACCGGCGGCGGTGGCCGCGAGCTGCGAGGCGTAGCGGGGATTCGAGAGGAAGGAGATCGTGCCGGGCGTGGCGCCCTCGAGCGGGCCGATGCGGTCGATGCGCAGCGACGCGTTGCCGATCAGTTCGCCGCTGAGCTGCGCGGCGATGTCACCGAGTGGGACCTCATTCACGGATCACTTGCCGCCTTGCTGGGCGTTCAGCGCCTTGATCACCTTGTCGGTGATGTCGATGCGCGGGCTGGCGAAGACGACGTCCTGCAGGATGATGTCGTATTTCTCGGTCTCGAAGATCTGCTTGATGACCTTGTTGGCGCGCTCGACCACCGCGGCCAGTTCCTCGTTCTTGCGCTGGTTCAGGTCTTCCTGGAACTCGCGGCGCTTGCGCTGGAATTCGCGGTCCTGGTCGAGCAGGTCGCGCTGGCGACGGCTCTTCTCGGACTCGGCCAGCGTCGGCTGGTCTTTCTCGAACTTGTCGCCGGCCGCCTTCAGGCGGTTGCCGATCTCGTTCAGGTCTTTCTCGCGCTTCGAGAATTCGGCTTCCAGCTTGGTCTGCGCCGCCTTGGCCGGCAGCGCATCGCGCAGCACCTTGTCGGTGCTGACGTAGCCGATCTTCAATTCCTGTGCTTGCACGCCCAGCGCAGCGGACGCCAGGGATGCGGCAGCCAGCAGGAGGCGCAGAGACTTCAAGGTGGAGCTATTCATTAGAACGCGGTCCCGATCTGGAATTGCAAACGTTGAATTCTATCTGTTGACTTGTAGCGGATGGGCTCGCCGTAGCTGAGCTTCAGCGGACCCACCGGCGACACCCAGCTCAGGCCGATGCCGGCCGAGGCCCGCATGCTGTCCCAGGTCGGCGTCTCGTTCTCGCCCCACACGTTGCCGGCATCGACATAGCCGAAGATGCGCAGCGTGCGGTCGTTGCCCGAGCCCGGCACCGGCAGGTACAGCTCGCTGTTGATGTTCACCCGCTTGGAGCCGCCGCTGTACGAGCCGACCACGTCGACCGGGCCGAGCGAGCCCTGGTCGAACGCGCGCACCGTGCCGAGGCCGCCGCCATAGAAGTTCTTGAAGATCGGGTAGCGTTGCCCGTTCAGGCCGCGGCCCCAGCCCAGCTCGGAGTTGAACGCGAAGGTGTAGCGCTTGGTCAGCGGGATGTACAGCTGGTACTGCGTGTTGGTGCGGACGTAGCGGGTGTCGCCGGCCGCGCCCCACTCGACGTTGATGCGCTTGAAGCTGCCTTCGTTGGGCACCAGCGCGCTGTCGCGCTGGTCGCGCGACCAGCCGATGGTCAGCGGCACCGAGGTGCTCGCGTCGCCGTAGCGCAGCCGGTACAGGAAGTAGTTGTTCGGCAATGCGCTCGCGCCGCGGATCTCGGTGCGCTCGATGCCGATGCCGAAGAACACCGTGTCGTACTCGCTGAACGGCACGCCGAAACGCACCGAAGCGCCCGGCGTCACCAGCTGGTATTCCTCGCCCTGGCTGTTCAGCGGCTTGACGGTGCGGTAGTACACGTCGAGCGCGCGCGAGATGCCGTCGATCGTGAAGTACGGGTCGACCGCGCTGACGTCCAGCGTGCGGCTCGAGCGGCTGGTGTTCAGCTCGATGCCGAGGTAGTTGCCCGAGCCGAACACGTTGTCCTGGCGGATCGACGCGTTCAGCGCCAGCTTGTCGGCACTCGAGAAGCCTGCGCCGACGATCAGGTTGCCGGTCGGCTTTTCCTTCACGGTCAGCGTCAGGTCGACCTGGTCCTGCGAGCCCGGCACTTCGTTGGTCTCGACGTTGACTTCGCTGAAGTAGCCCAGCCGGTCGACCCGGTCGCGCGACAGCTTGATGCGGCGGCCGTCGTACCACGACGATTCGAACTGGCGGAACTCGCGGCGCACCACCTCGTCGCGGGTGCGGCTGTTGCCGGCCACGTTGACGCGTCGCACGTACACGCGGCGCTGCGGGTCGCCGACCAGCGTCAGCACGACCTGGCCGGTCGCGCGGTCGATGTCGGTGCGCGGCTCGACCCGCGCGAACGCGTAGCCGAAGCTGCCGAAGCGATCGGTGAAGGCCTTGGTCGTCTCGGCGACCGCTTCGGCGCGGTACGGCTCGCCCGGCTTCACCTTGACGAGCGTCTTGAAGTCTTCTTCCTTGCCGAGGTACTCGCCCTCCAGCTTGACCGCCGTCACGGTGTAGGGCTGGCCTTCCTTGATGTTGACGGTGATCGTGATGTCCTGCTTGTCGCCCGAGATCGCGACCTGCGTCGACTCGACCTGGAACTCCAGGTAGCCGCGGTTCAGGTAGTACGAGCGCAGCGTCTCGAGGTCGGCCGTCAGCTTGGCGCGCGAGTAGCGGTCGGCCTTGGTGTACCAGCTCAGCCAGCCGCCGTCGTTCAGGTCGAACAGCCCGAGCAGCGTGCTTTCGGAGAAGGCCTGGCTGCCGAGGATGCGGATCTCGCTGATGCGCGCGGCCGAGCCTTCGGTGACCGTGAAGGTCACGTTGACGCGGTTGCGCTCCTGCGGGGTGACGGTCGTCACGACCTCGGCGCCGTACAGGCTGCGCGTCAGGTACTGGCGCTTGAGTTCCTGCTCGGCGCGGTCGGCCAGTGCCTTGTCGAACGGCAGGCCCTCGCCGATGCCGAAGTCCTTCAGCGACTTGGTCAGCGTGTCCTTGTCGAATTCCTTCAGGCCGACGAAGTCGATGTTCGCGATGACCGAGCGTTCCTCGACGATCACGACGACGACGCTGCCATCGATCTCGATGCGCACGTCCTTGAACAGGCCGGTGGCGAACAGTGCGCGCAATGCGGCCGCGCCCTTCTCGTCGTTGTAGGTGTCGCCGATGCGGAACGGCAGCGATGCGAACACCGTGCCGGCGTCCGACCGTTGCAGGCCCTCGACGCGGATGTCCTTCAGCTCGAAGGGGGCCACCGCCCAGGCCGATCCTGCATGCAATGCCGCCGCCAGCGCGATGCTGAGGACAGTGGGACGCAGGGAACGGGGATGGACGGGAGGGAACTGCAGAACGAGGGGATTGCGCATGCGGTGATCAGTGCAGGCCCAGTTGCCGGGCCACATCGTTGTAGAGAGCGAGCGACATCATCAAGAGCATGATCGCCACCCCGCCCCGCTGCAGCCGCTCAAGCCACACGTCCGAGAGAGGCCGCCCCGTCACCGCTTCGAAAAGATAATACATCAGGTGCCCCCCGTCGAGGATCGGTAGCGGCAGCAGGTTCAGCACGCCGAGGCTCACGCTGACGGCCGCGATGAACGCGAGGAAGTAGCCCGGGCCGAGCAGCATCGACTTGCCGGCGTAGTCGGCGATCGTGATGGGGCCGCTCAGGTTCTTGATCGAGGCCTGGCCGACCAGCATGCGGCCGAGCATCTTCAAGGTCAGCACCGACGAATCCCAGGTGCGCTGCACGGCCTGCGTCATGCCGCCCCACACACCGTAGCGAACCGTCACCATCTCGTAGGACGCCGCGATGCCGGCGCCGATGCGGCCGACGCGCTGGCCGCCGTCCATCTCGACGGCCGGGCGCACCGTGAGGTCGAGCACCTGGTTGCCGCGCTGCACCCGCCACGGCACCGCCACCGATTCGCCGTCGGCGCCGTTCGCGCGGATCATCAGCAGCATGCGGTTCGCATCCGGCACCGGCTCGCCGTCGATCGCGAGCACGCGGTCGCCGCTGCGCAGGCCGGCGCGGTCCCCGGCCCCGCCCGGCGTCATCTTCCCGAGCACCGCGGCGCTGAGCGGCGCGACGCCGATGCGCGCCATCGTCTCCGGCGTCACGTCGTAGGTGTCGAGCGTGTCGACATCCAGTGTCACCGCATGCGCGCCGTGCCCGCGCGAATCGGCCACCCGCAACTGCAGCTTCTCGGTGCGCAGCAAGGCCTGCGTGAGCTGCCAGTTCAGGTCGTTCATCGACTGCACGTCGTCCCAGTCGTTGCCGTCTCGGGAGATCGCCGACACGGTGTCGCCGGCGCGCAGCCCGGCCCGTTCGGCCAGGCTGCCGGCCGGCGGCGTCGCGAGCACGGCGCCGGGTTCCTCGAAGCCGACCCAGTGGGCCGCCGAATAGAACAGCACCGCGAGCAGCAGGTTGGCAATCGGCCCGGCTGCGACCACCGCGGCCCGCTGCCACAGCGGCTTGCGGTTGAAGGCCTGCGACAGCTCGCCCGGCGCCACCGGGCCTTCGCGCTCGTCGAGCATCTTCACGTAGCCGCCCAGCGGCAGCATCGACAGCACGAACTCGGTGCTGTCAGGCGTCGCCTGGCGGCGCCACAGCACCCGGCCGAAGCCGATCGAGAAGCGCAGCACCTTGACGCCGCAGGCGCGTGCCACGCGGTAGTGGCCGTATTCGTGGATGACGATCAGGATCCCGAGCGTCACGACGAAACCGATGATCTTCGCGGCGAGGATCATGCGCCCATCCTCGCCACGGCGGCCCGGGCGACGCGTCGCGCCTCGGCGTCGAGCGCGATCAATCCGTCGAGCGAGCGGCAGGCATCGCGTTCAGGGGTCATGGCGTCGAGGGTGCTGACATTGACGCTGTGAATCTGATCGAAGCGGATGGTTCCTGCCAGAAACGATGCGACACCGATCTCGTTGGCCGCATTGAGGATCGCGGTGCTGCCCTCGGGCCCGCGCAGCGTGTCCCATGCGAGTTTCAGGCCAGGGTAGCGCACAAAATCGGCCTCTTCGAAGCTGAGCGCCGACATCTTCAGGAAATCGAGCTGCGACGCACCCGACTCGACTCGCTCGGGGAACGACAGGCTGTAGGCGATCGGCACCCGCATGTCGGGCGTGCCGAGCTGGGCCAGCACCGAGTTGTCGCGCAGCACCACCATCGAATGGATGACGCTCTGCGGGTGCAGCACGACGCGGATCTGCTGCGGCGCGAGGTCGAACAGCCAGCGCGCCTCGATGACCTCGAGCGCCTTGTTCATCATCGTCGCCGAGTCGACCGAGATCTTGCGGCCCATCACCCAGTTGGGGTGCGCGCAGGCTTGGTCGGGCGTGACGTCGCGCAGCGTCGCCGGGTCGCGGGTGCGGAACGGACCGCCCGAGGCAGTGAGCAGCAGGTGGTCGATGCGCGCCGGCCAGGTGCTGCGGTCTTCGGGCAGGCACTGGAAGATCGCCGAATGCTCGCTGTCGACCGGCAGCAGCGTGGCGCCGCCGGCCCGCACCGCATTCATGAAGAACGCCCCGCCGACGACCAGCGCCTCCTTGTTGGCCAGCAGCAGCCGCTTGCCGGCGCGTGCCGCGGCCAGGCACGACGGCAGCCCGGCGGCGCCGACGATCGCCGCCATCACGCTGTCGACCTCGGGGTGGGCGGCGATCTGGTCCAGCGCGGCCGCGCCCTCGAGCACCTCGGTGGCGGCGCCGGCCTCGCGCAGCGCGGCGCGCAGGCGCTTCGCATGCGCGGCATCGGTCATCACCGCGAAGCGCGGCTTCCATTGCAGGCACTGCGCGAGCAGCTCGTCGCTGCGGCTGTGCGCCGACAGCGCGAACACCTCGAAGCGACCGGGGTGGCGCGCCAGCACGTCGAGCGTGCTGGTGCCGACGCTGCCGGTGGAGCCGAGGATGCACACCCGTTGGCGGGGAGACGAGACTTCTGACATCGGTGGGCCTGGCTGGAAAGGGTGACGTGGCGCCGGGAGTGCGGCCGAGGCGGGCTGCTGGTGCGGACAGCTACAGCGAGCTGAGCGCCATCGCGATCGGGAACACCGGCAGCAGCGCGTCGACGCGGTCGAGCACGCCGCCATGGCCTGGCAACAGGCCGCTGCTGTCCTTCGCGCCGGCCGCGCGCTTGACCAGCGACTCGACCAGGTCGCCGACCACGCTCATCGCGGACAGGAAGACCAGCGACAGCACCAGGCCGACGACCCCGAAGCGCTGCAGCAGCAGCGTGTAGAGGCTGGCCGAATCGGGCTGGATCGAGCGGTCGAGCGCAATCCACGCGCCGGCCAGCACCAGCACGCCGAGCATGCCGCTCCAGACGCCTTCCCAGCTCTTGCCGGGGCTGATGGCCAGGGCAACCTTTCGGCGGCCGAAGGCCTTGCCTCCGAAGTAGGCGGCAATGTCGGCCGCCCACACCAGGCACAGCACCGACAACAGGTAGTTGACACCGATGGTCTTCGCGCTGGCGAGGGCCAGCCACGCCGTCCACAGCGCCGCGAAGCCGAGTACCCAGCGGGCCACGGCCGGCAGTTGAGGCCAGGCCGACGGCCCGACGCGCAGCGCCAGCGCGCCGCCCAGCACCCACACTGCGAACGCCAGCCACCAGGCCGGGCTCGCGCCGGGATGCACCCAGCCGGCGGCCATCGCACCCGCGCAGAGTGCGGCCAGCAGCACGCCGAAGCCGATCGCGAGCGCCGACCCGGCCGCATTCAGGCGCGCCCATTCCCAGCCGGCCGCGCCGATCATCAGCAGCGTGATCAGCGCGAACGGCCAGGCCATCGGCGCGAACATCGCCGGCAGCAGGATGAGCAACAGCACGACGGCCGTGATGACACGTTGCTTCAGCACGCTCAGGTCCCGGCCTCGGCGGCCACGTCGGCGCTGTTCACGCGGCCGAAGCGGCGGTCGCGGCTCGCGTAGTCGGCCAGCGCGGCATCGAGCTGCGCGACGCCGAACTCCGGCCACAGGCAGTCGCTGAACACCAGCTCGGAGTACGCCACCTGCCACAGCAGGAAGTTGCTGATGCGCACCTCGCCGCCGGTGCGGATGAACAGGTCGGGATCGGGCGCGAAATTCATCGCCATGTAGCTGCCGAGCTTCGCTTCGTCGAGCTCGGCCGCCGGCACGCCGGCCGCGATGGCCTGCTGGCAGGCCTGCACGATGTCCCAGCGGCCGCCATAGTTGAACGCGACCGACAGCGTGATGCGCCGGTTGTCGGCGGTGGTGCGCTCGGCTTCGTCCCAGGCGGCACGCACCTTGTCGGACACCTGCGAGCGGTCGCCGACGATGCGGATGCGCACGCCCTCGCCGGCCAGCTTGGCCAGATACTTCGACACCGCGACCAGCACCAGGCTCATCAGCCCCGACACCTCTTCGGTCGGGCGCTTCCAGTTCTCGGACGAGAACGCGAACACGGTGAGGTACTCGATGCCGCGGTCGGCGCAGGCCTCGACGGTGCGCACCAGCGCATCGACGCCCTGCTTGTGGCCGAAGAAGCGCGGCATCAGCCGCTTCTTGGCCCAGCGGCCGTTGCCGTCCATCACGATCGCGACGTGGCGCGGGACGCGGGCGGCGGCTTCCACGGCGGGCGCTCTGGAGAACAGCGAAGAAACGATGCTGGTGTTCATGGCCACGTCGTCAGACGGCCATGATCTCCGCTTCTTTGGCGGCGATCAGCCGATCGATCTCGGCGATCGTGCGGTCGGTCAGCTTCTGCACCTCGTCGAGCGAGCGGCGCTCGTCGTCTTCGGTGATCTCCTTGTCCTTCAGCAACTTCTTCGCGTGTTCGTTGGCATCGCGGCGCAGGTTGCGGGTCGCGATCTTCGCGTCTTCACCGGCATTGCGCACGACCTTGGTCAGGTCGCGGCGGCGTTCTTCGGTCAGCGCGGGCATCGGCACGCGCAGCAGGTCGCCCTGCGACGACGGGTTCAGCCCCAGGTCGGATTCGCGGATGGCCTTCTCGATCTTCGCGCCCATGCCCTTTTCCCAGGGCTGCACGGTGATCGTGCGCGCGTCGAGCAGGGTCACGTTGGCGACCTGGCTGATCGGCAGCATCGAACCGTAGTAGTCGACCTGCACCTGGTCGAGCAGGCCGGGGTGGGCCCGGCCGGTGCGGATCTTCTGCAGTTCACCCTTGAACGATTCGATCGTCCGGCCCATCTTCTGCTCGGCCGTCTTCTTGATGTCGGCGATGCTCATGTCGGTGTCCTCAAGCTCACACGTGGACGAGGGTGCCCTCGTCCTCACCCATCACCACCCGCTTCAGCGCGCCGGCCTTGAAGATGCTGAACACCTTGATCGGCAGCTTCTGGTCGCGACACAGCGCGAAGGCCGTGGCATCCAGCACCTGCAGGTTGCGGGTGATGGCCTCATCGAAACTGATCTGACTGTAGCGCGTTGCGCTCGGGTCCTTCTTGGGGTCGGCACTGTAGACGCCGTCGACCTTGGTCGCCTTCAGCACGATCTCGGCGCCCATCTCGGCGCCGCGCAGCGCAGCGGCCGTGTCGGTCGTGAAGAACGGGTTGCCGGTGCCGGCCGCGAAGATCACGACCTTGCCTTCCTCGAGGTACTGCAGCGCCTTCGGCCGCACATACGGCTCGACGACCTGCTCGATGCTGATGGCCGACATCACGCGCGCGGTCATGCCCTCCTGGCGCATCGTGTCGGCCAGCGCCAGCGAGTTCATCACGGTGGCCAGCATGCCCATGTAGTCGGCGGTCGCGCGGTCCATGCCGACCGAGCCGCCGGCCACGCCGCGGAAGATGTTGCCGCCGCCGATCACGACGGCGACCTCGCAGCCGAGCTGCGTCACCTCTTGCACCTCGCGCACCATGCGCACGATGGTGGCGCGGTTGATCCCGTAGGCGTCGTCGCCCATCAGGGCCTCGCCCGAGAGCTTGAGCAGGATTCGCTTGTACGCCGGCATGCGGTTTTCTCCCCGAGTTGGACACGCCTTGCGGCGCTGCAGTCTAACCACCGCGGCGAGGGGCCTCGTGAGCCCCCTGCCGCGTCATGCACCAGGCGTTCAGCCGCCCTTGGCAGCAGCGACCTGCGCCGCCACTTCGGCCGCGAAGTCGTCGACCTTCTTCTCGATGCCTTCGCCGACGACGTACAGCGTGAAGCCCTTGACCGAGGTGTTGGCGCCCTTGAGCATCTGCTCCACGGTCTGCTTGTCGTTCTTGACGAAGGTCTGGTTCAGCAAGCTGACTTCCTTCAGGAACTTCTGCACCGAGCCTTCGATGCGCTTCGCGACGATCTCGGCCGACTGCACCGGCTTGCCGGCCGCTTCGGCTGCCTTCGCGTCTTCGGCAGCCTTGCCGGCCGCCACGGCGCGTTCCTTCTCGATCAGCTCGGCCGGCACTTCCGACGATGCCAGCGACACCGGCTTCATCGCGGCGATGTGCATCGCGACGTCCTTGGCGGCGGTCTCGTCGCCTTCGAACTCGACCAGCACGCCGATGCGGGTGCCGTGCAGGTAGCTCGCAAGCTTGGCGCCTTCATAGCGCTTGAAGCGGCGGATCGTCATGTTCTCGCCGATGGTGCCGATCAGGCCCTTGCGGACGTCGTCGAGCGTCGGGCCGTAGCCGTCCTGCGAGTACGGCAGCGCCGCCAGCGCGACCAGGTCGGCCGGGTTCTTCTCGGCGGCCAACTGCGAGCAGGCCTTCGCGAAGTTCAGGAACATGTCGTTCTTCGAGGTGAAGTCGGTCTCGCAGTTGACTTCGACCAGCGCGCCGGCGCTGCCGACGACGGCCGCGGTGACCACGCCTTCGGCGGTGATGCGCGAAGCGGCCTTGCCGGCCTTGCTGCCCAGCTTGACGCGCAGCAGTTCTTCGGCCTTTTCCATGTCGCCGCCGGCTTCGGTCAGCGCCTTCTTGCATTCCATCATCGGGGCGTCGGTCTTCGCGCGCAGTTCGCCGACCATGCTTGCAGTGATTGCAGCCATCTTGAATCTCCGTTTGCTGGGACGCCCCGCCGAAGGCCGGGCGCCTGAATCATCTCGGGTGGAAAAAAAGGGGCTGTGAAGCCCCTTTGTGTGCTCGCCTTTCAGCGGGCGGGGGCGTCGTGATCAGGCGTTCTCGCTGACTTCCACGAACTCGTCGCCTTCGGCCGACACGGCTTGCACCACTTCGTTGGTCGCATTGGCCTTGCCGTCGAGGATGGCGTCGGCCACCGCACGGGCGTACAGCGCCACTGCCTTCGACGAGTCGTCGTTGCCCGGGATCACGTAGTCGATGCCTTCAGGCGAGTGGTTCGAGTCGACGACGCCGATGACCGGGATGCCGAGCTTCTTGGCTTCGGCGACGGCAATCTTGTGGTAGCCGACGTCGATCACGAACATCGCATCGGGCAGCGCGTTCATGTCCTGGATGCCGCCGATGTCCTTCTCGAGCTTGGCCAGGTCGCGCTGGAACATCAGCGCTTCCTTCTTGATGCGGATCTCGGTGCCGGCTTCGACCTGGGCCTGCATGTCCTTCAGCTTCTTCAGCGAGCCCTTGACCGTCTTGAAGTTGGTCATCATGCCGCCCAGCCAGCGCTGGTCGACGTAAGGCATGCCGGCGCGGCGGGCTTCCATCGCGATGACTTCGCGAGCCTGGCGCTTGGTGCCGATCATCAGGATGGTGCCGCGGCGTGCTGCCAGCTGGCGGATGAATTTCATCGCGTCGTTGAAGAGCGGCTGCGTCTTCTCGAGGTTGATGATGTGGATCTTGTTGCGATGGCCGTAGATGTACGGTGCCATCTTCGGGTTCCAGAAGCGGGTTTGGTGGCCGAAATGGACGCCGGCTTCCAGCATCTCACGCATGGTGATGGTCATGTGAACTCCAAAGGTTGGTTCTAGAATCCGTCTCGAATTGCAAGGTTTCGTCACTCCGTGACAACAGCCTTCGCAACACCTTTCAACAGCCGGATTCGCGATTTGTTTTCTGCTGCTCTCTCTTGCTCTCTCTTGCACTTTCAACAAGATTCAAGAGTGCATTCAGATAAACCCGTAGAGTGTAGCACGGCCTCCTCCCCTCTCCATGCCTCTTGACCTCACCGCTGCCGTCAGCGACATCCAGCAGCGTCGATCGACCGCCGTCGACGCCCTCGCGCGCAGCCAGGCCGCCGCCGACCTCCCGGTCAACCGGCACACTTTCATCCGACGCTTCGCCGGCACGCAGGCGGTTGCCACCGGCATCGATGCGCAGGCCGCCGCCGGCCTGCCGCTGCCACCGCTCGCCGGCCTGGGCGTCAGCATCAAGGACCTGTTCGACGTGGCCGGCCATCCCACAACCGGCGCGTCGCGCGCGCTGGCCGACGCCCGGCCCGCAGCGCGCGACTGCACGGCGGTGTCGCGGCTGCGCGCCGCTGGTGCCGCGTTGGTCGGCCACACCAACCTGACCGAGTTCGCGTTCTCCGGCGTCGGCCTCAACCCGCACCACGGCACGCCGCTGAATGCCGCCACCGCCGCGCTCGATGCGCAGCCGCGCATTCCCGGCGGCTCGACCTCCGGCGGCGCGACCTCGGTCGCAAGCGGCGCTGCATGGGCCGCGCTCGGCTCCGACACCGGCGGCTCGATCCGCATCCCGGCCGCATTGCAGGGCCTGGTCGGCTTCAAGAACACCGCGCGGCTGACGCCGCTCGACGGCGCGATCCCGCTGTCGACCTCGCTCGACACCGCCAGCGCGATCACCCGCTCGGTGCGCGATGCGGTGCTGCTGCACGAGATCCTGTCGGCGCGCCGCGTCGTGCTGGCGCAGCGGCCGGTTTCCGCGCTGGCGCTGGCGGTGCCCGGCGGCGCCTTCCTCGACGGCCTCGACAGCGCGGTGGCATCGGCCTTCGAGCGCAGCCTCGCCACGCTGAGCCGCGCCGGGGCCCGCCTGCACGAGATCGCGCTGCCCGAGGTCGACGAGCTGGCCGCGATCAACGCCGCCGGCGGCCTGCCCGCTGCCGAGAGCTGGGCCTGGCACCGGTCGCTGCTCGCCACGCGCGAGGCCGACTACGACCCGCGCGTCGCGCTGCGCATCCGCCGCGGCGAGCGCATGAGCGCCGCCGACTACATCGCCGTGCTGAATGCCCGCGCCGACTGGATCGCCCGCATGACGCCGCGCCTCGCGCCGTTCGACGCGCTGCTGAGCCCCACCGTGCCGATGCTCGCGCCCCCGGTGGCCGAACTGGCGGGCGACGACGCCTTCTTCGCGACCAACGCGCGCCTGCTGCGCAACCCTTCGGTCGTCAACATGCTCGACGGCTGCGCGCTGTCGCTGCCCTGCCAGCGCGCCGGCGAGATGCCGGTCGGCCTGATGGTGTGGAGCAGCGCGTTGCGCGACGACACCGTGCTCGACGCCTCGCTCGCGATCGAGCGCGCGCTGCAACACGCGGAGGCCGCCTGATGCGCGTCGCCGTGATCGGCGCCGGCATCGTCGGTGTCACGTCCGCCTACGAACTGGCCGCCGACGGCCACGACGTGACGGTGTTCGAACGCCGCGGCAGCGTGGCCGCGGAGACCAGCTTCGCGAATGCCGGCGTGATCGCGCCCGGTTACGTGACGCCGTGGGCCGCCCCGGGCATGCCGGGCAAGGTGCTGCGCCACATGTTCAGCGCGCATTCACCGGTGCGCGTGAACCCGGCGCTCGACCTCGCGACGCTCGGCTGGATCTGGCGCTGGTGGCGTGCCAGCAGCCTGCACAGCTTCCGCGCCAACCGCGGGCGCATGCAGCGACTGGCGCTGTTCAGCCGCGACCGCCTGCACAAGCTGACGGCCACGCTGCAGCTCGAGTACGAGCGCACCGACGGCTGCCTGGTGCTGTGGCGCAGCGCGCGCGACGCGGCCCACGCGCAGGCCGGCATCGCGATGCTGCATGACCTGGGCATCCGCTTCGAGACGCTCGATGCCGCGCAGTGCCGCCGCGTCGAACCGGGCCTGAACCCCGACACGCCGCTGCACGGCGGGCTGTACCTGCCGCAGGACGAGGTCGGCAACTGCCGCCAGTTCGCCGGGCTGATGCGTGCCGAGGCGCAGCGGCTGGGCGCGCGCTTCAACTTCCATTCCACCGTCAGCCGCATCGAGCCGGGGCTGCGGCCGCAGCTCACGCACCTGCAGCTGTCGGCCGAGGAGTCGACGCTCGCGACGCCGAACAACGACAGCGGCCGCCGCAGCGCGCCGCCGGCCATCGCCGAGCTGCAGACGGACACCTTCGACGCGATCGTCGTGTGCGCCGCGATGGGCGCGCCGCAGCTGCTGTCGCCGCACGGCCTGCGCCTGCCGCTCGCGCCGGTCTACGGCTACTCGGTGACCGCGCCGCTGCGCCACCATGAGGCGCACCCGGATGTCGGCCCGCGCTCGGCCTTGATGGACGAGCGCTTCAAGGTCGCCGTGACCCGCATGGGCGCCCGCGTGCGGGTGGCCGGCAGCGCCGAGCTGGGCGGCTCGCCGCAGGCCTGGAACAAGGGCTCGCTCGACACCTTGTACAAGGTGCTGAACGACTGGTTCCCGGGCGCGGCACGCATGAGCCAGGCGCAGCGCTGGAAAGGCGCCCGGCCGATGCTGCCCGACGGACCGCCGGTGCTGGGCGCGAGCGGGCTCGCCGGCATCTGGCTGAACCTCGGCCACGGCTCCAGCGGCTGGGCGCTGGCCTGTGGGTCGGCCCGCGTGCTGGCCGACCAGGTCGCGCAACGCGCGCCGGCGATCGACATCGACGGGCTGGGCATCGAGCGCCTGCGGCGCTGATCGGTCGCGATGCTGCAGCGCGTCGATGCCACCACCGGCCCGTGGCCGCTGCACCGGCTGGCCCGCACGCGACAGATCGAGGCTGTGGCGCTGCAATCGCTGCCGGCCTTCACGCTGATGCAGCGCGCGGGCGATGCCGCGGCGCGCCTCGCCCGCGCCCTCGCGCCGCACACGCGGCGCGCCTGGGTGGCCGCCGGCCCTGGCAACAACGGCGGAGACGGACTGGTCGCCGCCATCGCGCTGCGCCGCGCCGGCATCGAGACCTTCGTGACCTTGTCGGGCGATGCCGCGCAGCTGCGCGGCGATGCGCAGCAGGCCCATGCGCTGGCGCTCGGCGACGACCTGCAGTGGGTCGACCAGCCGCCCGCCGGCTTCGGCCGCGCCGGCGACCTCGCGCTCGACGCGCTGCTGGGCATCGGCGCGAGCCGCGCACCCGCAGGCCGGCTCGCAGCGCTGATCGACGCGCTGAACGCCCTCGCCTGCCCGGTGCTCGCGATCGACGTGCCGTCGGGCCTCGGTGCGGACACCGGCCAGCCGCATGGCGAGGCCTGTGTGAAGGCCACGCACACGCTGTCGCTGCTGACGCTGAAGCCGGGCCTGTTCACCGGCCGCGGGCGCGACCGCTGCGGCGAGGTCTGGCTCGATGGCTTGGACGTCGACGCCGGGCCGGCCGATGCCTGGCTCGGTGCGCCGCCGTCGGCCACCGGCTGGCAGCGCGCGCATGCGCAGCACAAGGGCAGCTTCGGCGACCTGGTCGTGATCGGCGGCGCGCCGGGCATGGCGGGCGCGGCCTTGCTGGCCGCGCGCGCCGGACATGCCGCCGGCGCCGGTCGCACCTACCTGGGTTTTCTCGACGACGCCGGCCTCGCGCTCGACGGCGAGCACCCCGAGCTGATGATCCGTCAAGCACTGTGGAAGGACGAGCTGCTGCGCAAGGCGACCGTGGTCTGCGGCTGTGGCGGCGGCGATGCGGTGCGCGGCGTGCTGCCGCGCGTGATCGGCCAGGCCGCGCGCCTCGTGCTCGATGCCGATGCGCTGAACGCGATCGCCATCGACACCACGCTGCGGCAGCTGCTGGTCGAGCGCGGCCGCAGCGGCCGGCCGGCGGTGCTGACGCCGCACCCGCTGGAAGCCGCGCGGTTGCTCGGCAGCGACACCGCGGGCGTGCAGGCCGATCGCCTGCGCGCCGCGCAGACGCTGGCCGACGGACTGGAGGCGGTCGTGCTGCTGAAGGGATCAGGCAGCGTGATCGCGGCGCCGGGCTGCACGCCGCACATCAACCCGACCGGCAATGCCGCGTTGGCCACGGCCGGCACCGGCGATGTGCTCGCCGGCTGGATCGGCGGACGCTGGTCGGCCGCGGACGCTTCGTCGATGGCCGACGTGCTGCAGATCGCCAGCGCCGCCGCGTGGCAGCACGGCCGGGCCGCCGACCTGTCGCCGACGACGCCGCTGCGGGCGTCGGACCTGATCGCCGCGCTGCACGCCCAGCTGCGACGCGGCTGACGCGCCCGTCAGCGCCGGCGCGCCGTCTTGGCCGCCGTCTTGCCGCCGCCCTTGCGCGCTGCCGTCTTGGCCGCCCGCACCGGATGCGCCGCCCTGCCCTTCGCCGCCTTCGTGCCGGCCTTGGCCGCGCGATCCGCACCCTTCACCGCGGCCAGGTCGGCCGCCGCCGCACCGGCCGCCTTGTCGGCAGCGCGGCGCGGTCGCGCCGGAATGCCGTCGTCGGTCCCCTCGTGGACCATGCGGAAGTCGATCTTGCGGCCGTCGAGGTCGACACGGCTGACCTGCACCCGCACGCGCGCGCCGACGGTGTAGCGAACGCCCGAGCGCTCGCCGCGCAGCTCCTGGCGCGCCTCGTCGAACTTGAAGTACTCGCCGCCGAGTTCGGTGATGTGGATCAGGCCTTCGACATACAGGCCATCGAGCGTGACGAACAAGCCGAAGCTGGTGACCGCCGTGACGGTGCCGCCGTATTCCTCGCCGAGGTGCTCGCGCATGAAGCGGCACTTGAGCCAGGCCTCGACATCGCGCGAGGCCTCGTCGGCGCGGCGCTCGTTCGCGCTGCAATGCGCGCCCGCGACCTCCCAGGTCTCTTCCTCGGTGTGCGCGCCGCGCCTGGCCTTCGAGGCTGGTTCGAGCGCGCCGGTCACGATGCTGTAGCGCTTGCCGTGGAGCAGCGCCTTGATCACGCGGTGCACCAGCAGGTCCGGGTAGCGGCGGATCGGGCTGGTGAAGTGCGTGTAGGCCTCGTACGCCAGGCCAAAGTGGCCGCTGTTGATCGGCGTGTAGATCGCCTGCTGCATCGAGCGCAGCAGCATCGTGTGGATCTGCATCGCATCCGGCCGGTCCTTCGTGGCCGCGGCGATCGCCTGGAACTCGCCCGGCTTCGGGTCGTCGCTGACGCTCAACCCCAGGCCCAGCGCCTTCAGGTAGTTCTGCAGCAGCGTCTTCTTCTCGGGCGTCGGGCCTTCGTGCACCCGGTACAGCGACGGATGCTTGTGCTGCGCGATGAAATCGGCCGAGCAGACGTTGGCGGCGAGCATCGCCTCTTCGATCAGCTTGTGCGCCTCGGTGCGCGTGCGCGGCACGATCTTCTCGATGCGGCCGTTGTCGTCGCAGACGATCTGCGTCTCGGTGGTCTCGAAATCGACCGCACCGCGCTTCGCGCGCTCCTTCAGCAGCGCACGGTAGACCTCGTGCAGGTGCAGCAGGTGCGGCACCAGTTCGCTGCGGCGCGCCGCCTCGGGACCGCGCGTGTTGCCGAGGATCGCGGCCACCTCGTTGTAGGTGAAGCGCGCGTGCGAGCAGATCACCGCCGGGAAGAACTGGTAGGCGTGGATCTCGCCGCCGGCGGTGATCAGCATGTCGCACACCATCGCGAGGCGGTCCTCGTTCGGGTTCAGCGAGCACAGGCCGTTCGACAGCTTCTCCGGCAGCATCGGGATCACGCGCCGCGGGAAGTAGACCGACGTGGCGCGTTCGTAGGCATCCTCGTCGATCGGCTCGTTCGGCTTCACGTAGTGGCTTACGTCGGCGATCGCGACGACCAGCCGCCAGCCGTCGAACGCGGTCTTGCCGCGGCCGAGCTTGACCGGCTCGCAGTACACCGCGTCGTCGAAGTCGCGTGCGTCTTCGCCATCGATCGTCACCAGCGCGACGTCGGTCAGGTCGATGCGGTCCTTGCGGTCGATGGTGCGGATCTTGTCGGGCAGGCCCGCCGCCTGCGCCAGCGTCTCGGGCGAGAAGCGGTGCGGCACCTCGTACTTGCGCACCGCGATCTCGATTTCCATGCCGGGGTCGTCGATCTCGCCGAGCACCTCGGTGACACGGCCCATCGGCTGCGAGTACAGCGACGGCGGCTCGGTCAGTTCGATCGCGACCACCTGGCCCGCGGTCGCGTTCGCGATCGCGTTCTTCGGCACCATGATGTCCTGGCCGTAGCGCTTGTCTTCGGGCGCGACCAGCCAGATGCCGCTCTCGTGCAGCAGGCGGCCGATGATCGGCGCCTTCTTGCGCTCGATGATCTCGAGCACGCGGCCTTCGGGCCGGCCCTTGCGGTCGTAGCGGATCACGCGCGCCTTCACGCGGTCGCGGTGCAGCACCGCGCGCATTTCCTGCGGCGAGAGGTAGAGATCGGGCTGTCGGTCGTCGCGGACCAGGAATCCGTGGCCGTCGCGGTGCCCTTGCACCGTGCCCTCGACTTCGCTCATCAGTTCGTTGCCGACTTGCGTTGCGTTTGAGAAGTTGTTGTTTTTGATGATATAGTCCAAGACTTCCTGAAATGCCCAGGTGGCGGAATTGGTAGACGCACTAGTTTCAGGTACTAGCGGGTAACTCCGTGGAGGTTCGAGTCCTCTCCTGGGCACCAAGAATAATCAATAAAGTGGTAAATGTTGAGAAGGCCAGCACCAACGTGTTGGCCTTTTTGCTTTTGTAGAGACTGATGAGTCTGCGAATCCAGAGAGCACCAAAGCTCATGCTATAGTCGCAGGCTTCCTGAGATGCCCAGGTGGCGGAATTGGTAGACGCACTAGTTTCAGGTACTAGCGGGTAACTCCGTGGAGGTTCGAGTCCTCTCCTGGGCACCATCAAGGGAAGAATAGATTCAAGCAAAGCCAGCATGACCTGCTGGCTTTTTGCTTTTCTGGGGCCAGATTTCTTGGCGCCAGCAAGGTGCGAATCACGCGCATCGATCAAGCTGCTGACGCGGAACCGGCTTTGCCGGGCCGCTGGCGGCGCCAACCGGCAGAGACGGTTGGCCTTCGTGCCGTCCAAGTCCGCGCAGGCGGACTTGGAGCCGCGGCACTCAGCCCCCTTGAGGGGGAGGCGCGCAGCGCCTCGGGGGTGGGTCATCAAATGGCGAATTTCTTCGCGAGGCCGTCCGGGCGGAGTTCGTCGTACTCCTCGAACGGCTGGTGGATCCACGGGCTCGTCGGAAGCAGCTCGACGTAGTAGTCCGGCGTGTAGCTCGACACGCCCTTGGTCCAGATCACCGCCGAGCGCAGTTCCGCGATCGCCGGCATGCCGCGCAGCCGGTCGACCACCGCGCGCAGCGTGACGCCCGAATCCGCCAGGTCGTCGACCAGCAGCACGCGCCCCGCGAGTTCGCCCTTCGGCAGCGTGATGTACTTCGCCATGTCGAGCCGGCCCTGGATGGTGCCGGCCTCGGCCCGGTACGAGCTCGTCGACATGATGCCCAGCGGCTTGTCGAACACGCGCGACAGCACGTCGCCCGGCCGCATGCCGCCGCGCGCCAGGCACAGGATCTGGTCGAACTCCCAGCCCGAGGCATGCACCTTGAGCGCAAGGCGCTCGATCAGCATGTGGTACTCGTCCCAGGACACGTAAAGGTGTTTGCCGTCGTCGGTCAGCATGTTCAAAGGCTCCAGGCGTCAGGCTTGATACGGGTGGCGCAGCAGGATCGTGTGCTCGCGGTCGGGGCCGGTCGACACCATGTCGATCGGGCGGCCGATGAACTCCTGCACCCGCTCCAGGTAGCGCCGCGCGTTCAGCGGCAGCGCATCCCATTGCGTGATGCCGGCGGTGCGCTCGGTCCAGCCCGGGAAGGTGTCGTAGACCGGCTGGCAGGCGGCGATGTCGTCGGCATCCAGCGGCAGGATGTCGATGCGCTTGCCGTTCAGTTCGTAGCCGACGCAGACCTTGATCTCCGGCAGGCCGTCCAGCACGTCGAGCTTGGTGATGCACAGGCCCGAGATGCCGTTGATGATCATCGAGCGCTTCAGCAAGGCGGCGTCGAGCCAGCCGCAGCGGCGCGGGCGGCCGGTGACGGTGCCGCGCTCCTGGCCGACGGTCGACAGGTGGTGGCCGACCGTGCCGGGCACGTCCATGTCGAGCTCGGTCGGGAACGGGCCGCTGCCGACGCGCGTGGTGTAGGCCTTCGTGATGCCGAGGATGTAGTGCAGCAGGTCCGGCCCGACGCCGGCGCCCGCGGCCGCATTGCCCGCGACGCAGTTGCTGGACGTCACGTACGGGTAGGTGCCGTGGTCGATGTCGAGCAGCGTGCCCTGCGCCCCTTCGAACAGGATGTTGGCGCCTTCGCGGTGCTTCGTGAACAGCGTGTAGCCGACATCGGCCAGCATCGGCTTCAGCTGCTCGGCCACCTTCATCGCCAGGTCGTAGATCGGCTGGAATTCCAGCGGCTTCGACTTCAGGTAGCCGCCCAGCGCCACGTTGTGCAGCTCCAGCAGCTCGCGCAGCTTCTTCGCGAAGCGCTCCGGGTGCTTCAGGTCCTGCACGCGCAGCGCGCGGCGGGCCACCTTGTCTTCATAGGCCGGGCCGATCCCCTTGCCGGTGGTGCCGATCTTGCCGGCGCCGCTGGTCTCGCGCAGCGCCTCGCGCGCCTTGTCGACCTCGACGTGGAACGGCAGGATCAGCGGGCACGATTCGCTGACGAACAGCCGCGAACGCACCTCGAGCCCGATCGCTTCGAGCCGCTCGATCTCGCCGAGCAGGTGCACCGGGTCGACCACCACGCCGTTGCCGATGTAGCAGGCGACGCCCTCGCGCATGATGCCCGACGGGATCAGCTGCAGCGCCGTCTTCACGCCCTTGATCACCAGCGTGTGGCCGGCGTTGTGGCCGCCCTGGAAGCGCACCACCGCCTGTGCGTGGTCGGTCAGCCAGTCCACCACCTTGCCCTTGCCTTCGTCGCCCCACTGGGTGCCGACCACGACCACGTTGTGGCCGCCGCGTGTCTGTTCCATGTCTGTCCTGTCCAATGTCTCGAATGGGGGATCGGCGGGCGGCGTCAGAGCGCTCGCACCTGCCACTGGCCGGCCTGCGCGACCAGTTCGCGGTCGCAGTCGAATTCCTGGCCTTCATGCTCGTGCCCCGGCAGGATGCAGACGACCGACTCGCCCTGCTCCCTCAGTTGCCGGATCGCCGCGCGCAGCGACGCGTCTTCGCCCCAGGGGGCGCGGATCGCCGGACGCATCGCGCGCGGCGGCGCGATCAGCACCAGCTCCTTCAGGTCGATCAGGCTGAAGCCGACCGCCGGACGCGTGCGGCCGAACACCGCGCCGACCTCGTCGTAGCGGCCGCCACGGGCCACCGCATCGCTGGAGCCGGCGGCATACACCGCGAAGCGCGCACCGCTGTAGTAGTCGTAGCCGCCCAGGTCGGCCAGGTCGAAGCCGATGCGCACGCCCGGGTGCGCCTGCCGCAGGTGTTGCGTCAGCCACTGCAGGTCGTCAAGCGCTGCAGTGAGCATCGGCAGCGCCGGCAACTGCGTGCGCGCCGCGGCCAGCACCTCGTCGCCACCGTAGAGGCGCAGCAAGGCCAGCAGGCCGTTGCGCGACGGCTCGGGCAGCGTCGACGTGAGCTCGGCCACGCCGGGCTGGTCCTTCGCGGCGAGAGCCGCATAGAGCGCCGCGACAGCAGCCTCGGGCAGCCCGCTGCCGGCCAGCAGCGCCCGCACGATGCGCGCGTCGCCCATGTCGAGCGTCAGCTGGCTCGCACCGGCGCGCTGCAGCAGGTCGAGCGCGAGTTCCTGGACCTCGAGGTCGGCCTCGAGGCCGCGGTGCCCGTAGATCTCGGCACCGAACTGCAGCGGTTCGCGCGTCACGTTCACGCCGGCCGGGCGGGTGTGCAGCACCGGCCCGCAGTAGCACAGCCGGGCCACACCCTGGCGGTTCAGCAGGTGCGCATCGATGCGCGCCACCTGCGGCGTGGTGTCGGCGCGCACGCCGATCGTGCGGCCGCTGAGCTGGTCGATCAGCTTGAAGGTCTTCAGGTCGAGTTCACGACCGGTGCCGGACAGCAGCGATTCGATGTGCTCCAGCAGCGGCGGCATCACCAGCTCGAAACCATAGCTGCGAGCCCCGTCGAGCAGGTCTCGACGCAGGTCCTCGATGCGCCGCGCCTGCGCAGGCAGGACGTCGGCAATGTGCTCGGGCAGGAGCCAAGCAGACGACATGTGAATCACCGGGGGTATTAAAACCAGCATTGTACCGGCGCGGATCGCCCACCCCGAGGCGCTGACGCGCCTGCGAACGCCGCCGTCAGCCCAAACAGAAATAGAGCGCTATCACGCCGACCAGCATGCTGCTGAGCCCGAGGAAGCGGATCTGCCCGTCAGACAGTTGCGTCGCTCGTTCGAACACGCGACGCCACGCACCAGGGCTCAGGAACGGCAGCACGCCTTCGAGCACGAGCATCAGCGCCAGCGCGGCCAGCAGGGTGTCCCACATGAGGCGCGGGGATCACTCGGCAGCAGCAGGTGCAGCGTGCTTCTTGGTGCGGGCCGGCGCCGCGGCCGCCTCGCGACCCGGGCCGCGCATCGCCTTGAAGAACTCGCCCGACGGGTCGATCACCATCACGTCGGATTTGCTGCGGAAGGTCGCACGGTAGGCCTCGAGGCTGCGGTAGAACTGCGCGAACTGCGGATCGCGACCGAACGATTCGGCATAGATCGCCGACGCCTTCGCATCGCCATCGCCCTGCACCTTCTGGGCATTGCGGTAGGCCTCGGCGACGATCACCTCGCGCTGGCGGTCGGCGTCGGCGCGGATCTGCTCACCTTCGGCCGCACCGGTCGAGCGCAGCTCGTTGGCGACGCGCTTGCGTTCGGACTCCATGCGGCTGTAGACCGAGCTGGTCACGTTGGCGGAGAAATCGACACGCTTGATGCGCACGTCGATGATCTCGATGCCGAAGGCCTTCGCTTCATCGGTCAGGCGCACCCGCACGCCCTGCATCACGCGGTCGCGGTCGGTCGCGAGCATCGCCTGCACCGTGCGCTTGGTCACCTCTTCGTTGAAGGCGGCCTGCACGATCGGGCTCAGCCGGTTCTCGACATTGCGCATGTCGGTGCCGTTGTTGCGGATGAACTGCTTCGGATCGATCACGCGCCACTTGACCAGCCAGTCGATGACCAGGCTCTTCTTCTCGGCGGTGAAGATCGGGCGCGTCTCGGGGCTGTCGAGGGTCTGCACGCGTCGGTCGAGGAAGACGACGTTCTGCAGCGGCGGCGGCAGCTTCGCCTTCAGGCCCGGTTCGGAGATGACCTCCTTGATCTCGCCCAGCGCATAGATGACCGCGAACTGGCGCTGGTCGACGATGAACAGGACGGAAGACAGCAGCATCAGTGCCACCAGGGCACTGGCGACGAGCATGGCGATTCGATTCATGGTGGGCTTTCTGCGGTTCTCTTCGCCGTCGGATCAGCGGCCGTCGCGATCGCGGGTGCGTTGGCCTTCTCGCGAGCGGATGTCCACGTTGCCGGTGGAGCCGGGCGCTTCGGCCGGCGCGGTCGGCGCCACCGTGGCCGGCACGGCCCCACTCACCTGCTGCATCAACTTGTCGAGCGGCAGGTACAGCAGGTTGGAGTTCTCGCGGGTGTCGACCATCACCTTGCTGACGCTCGAATAGACCTGCCGCATCGTGTCGATGTACATGCGGTCGCGGGTGACGCCCGGCGCCTTCTGGTACTCGGCGAGGACCTGGTTGAAACGCTGCGCATCGCCATCGGCGGTGGCGACGACGCGGGCCTTGTAGGCTTCGGCCTCTTCGCGCAGCCGCGCGGCCGTGCCTTGCGCCTTCGGGATCACGTCGTTCGCATAGGCCTGCGCCTCGTTCTTCGCGCGCTCGCGGTCGGCACCGGCGCGGAACGCGTCGTCGAACGCGGTCTGCACCTGCTCCGGCGCCTGCACGCTCTGCACGTTGACGTTGACGACCAGGATGCCGGTGCGCAGCCGGTCGAGCTGGGTCTGGATCGACTTCACGAGCTCGATCGCGATCGCGTCGCGCTGCTCGTACAGCACCGAGTCCATGTTCGACTTGCCAACGATCTCGCGCACCGCCGATTCGGCGGCCTGCTCGACGACGATGTCGTCGGGGTTGCGGTTCTCGAACAGGTACGAGCGCGCGTCCTTCAGCCGGTACTGCACGCTGAAGCGGATGTCGATGATGTTCTCGTCCTGCGTCAGCATCGACGAATCGCGCAGCCCGGTGGCCTGCACCACGTTGCTGCGGCCGATCTCCTTGGTGCGCAACTGCGTGACCGGCACCGTCTCGTGGGCCTGGAACGGGTACGGGAAGCGCCAGGTGAAGCCGGCGTCGACGGTGTGGCTGTACTTGCCGAACGACGTGACGACCGCCTGCTGGCCTTCCTGCACGATGAAGAAGCCGCTGAAGGCCCAGATCAGCACGACCACGCCGGCGATCAGGCCGACGCCGATGCCGGCGCTGCGCATGTCGGGGCCGCCCCCGTTGCCGCCGTTGCCACCGCCGCCCGAACCGTTCGAGCGCGAACCGCCCTTGCCGCCGAACAGGCCGCTCAGCTTGCGGTTGAAGTCGCGCCACAGTTCGTCGAGGTCGGGCGGGCCGTCGCCACGGCCGCCGCCGCTGTTCAGCACCGGCGCCTGGGCGCCGGAGCGCACACCCGGCAGGCGTGCGAAGGCGGCGCGGCCCAGGCCGGACAGCAGGGCCTTGACTGCCTGGACCACGTCACGAACCTGCGAGGCGGGGCCGGCGGCAGGCAGATGGGGGATGGGGCTCATGGTCATGTGGTGTGCAGAGAAATCGGGCTCAGGGCTTGGGCTCAGCGCTCGGGGCTCAGGCGGCGGCGTCGGGCAACTCGGAAGAGTCGGGCTCATCGAATTGATCGAGTGGATCGGGATCATCGGTCGCCGGATCGGCCGGCACCGGTTGGTAGCCCAGCGGCAGAGTTGAGGATGAATGCATCGCGTTCAAGTCGTCCTGCAGCGTGCCGGACGCCGCAGCCGACAGGATGCGGCGCAGCTCCGGCAGGCCACGGCCGTCGAGCGCGCTGACGAAGACGCGTGGGACACGCACGCCGCCATCAAGTTCCAGCACATCGGCGTGATGGCGCGGAAGGTGCGCGAATTCGAGCTTGTCGAGCTTGTTGCAGACCAGCACCTGCTGGATGTCGGCCGCGCCGATGTCGCCCAGCACGCGCTGCACCTCGGCCATCTGCTCGGCCTGCACCGGGCTCGCGGCATCGATCACATGCAGCAGCAGGTCGGCATCGGCCGCCTCCTGCAGCGTCGCCTCGAAGGCCTCGACCAGCTTGTGCGGCAGGTCGCGGATGAAGCCAACCGTATCCGAGAGTGCGGCCGAGCGGCTGGCACCTTCGAGGTAGAGCTGGCGCGTGGTGGTGTCGAGCGTCGCGAACAGCTGGTCGGCCGAATAGCTCTTCGCGTTGACCAGCGCATTGAACAGCGTCGACTTGCCGGCATTGGTGTAGCCGACCAGCGAGATGCGGAACGTGCCGCTGCGCTCGCGCGACTTGCGCTGCGTGTTGCGCTGCTTCTTGACGCGCACCAGCCGTTCCTTCACGGACTTGATGCGCTCGCCGATCATCCGGCGGTCGAGCTCGATCTGCGCCTCGCCGGGGCCGCCGCGGTTGCCGATGCCGCCGCGCTGGCGCTCCAGGTGGCTCCAGCGGCGCACCAGGCGGGTCGACAGGTATTGCAGCCGGGCCAGCTCGACCTGCAGCTTGCCCTCGTGGCTCTGCGCGCGGGCGGCGAAGATCTCGAGGATCAGCATCGTGCGGTCGGCGACGGCCACGCCCAGGTGGCGTTCGAGGTTGCGCTGCTGCGCCGGCGACAAGGCCTGGTCGAACAGCACCGCTTCGGCCTGGTGGCCCAGCACCAGCGCCTTGATCTCGTCGGCCTTGCCGGAGCCGACGAACAACGCCGGGTCGGGCGACTTGCGCCGAGCCGTGATCCGGGCCACCGGCACGTCGCCGGCCGATTCGGCCAGCAACGCGAGTTCGTCGAGGCTCGCATCGAAATGCGAACCACCGCCATGCGAGCCGCCGCCGAAATCGACGCCAACAAGGATGGCGCGCGGCAACTCCGACTGCGTGGCGGCGTTGGAGCCGGCGGCCGTCATGCGGAACACCGCCTCGGCAGTTGGTGGCGCACCCACCCGGACGACCTCAGCGGTCTCAGGTCTGCTCCGGCGCCTCGGCGGCGTGGAAATTCACCGCGCGGCCGGGCACGACGGTCGAGATCGCGTGCTTGTAGACCATTTGCGTCACGGTGTTGCGCAGCAGGACGACGTACTGATCGAAGGATTCGATATGGCCCTGCAGTTTGATGCCGTTCACCAGGTAGATCGACACCGGAACATGCTCTTTGCGAAGCAGGTTCAGAAACGGGTCTTGTAGAAGCTGCCCTTTATTGCTCACGATATGCTCCGTGATGGAAAGTGATGGAGGTCGTCACGTTAACACAGCGCCGTGCTGCAGCGCAGCGCAGGCCGCCAAATGACTCAATCTTTGTCGGCGAACGGATTGCTCGACGAACGCATCTCGATGCGCAGCGGCGTGCCGACCAGCTTGAAATGCGCCCGGAAGCGCCCTTCGAGGAAGCGCTTGTAGACGTCGGTCACGTGTTCCAGCGAATTGCCGTGGATCACGATCACCGGCGGGTTCATGCCGCCCTGGTGGGCATAGCGCAACTTCGGACGGAACGCACCGGCGCGCTTCGGCGTCTGCAGCTCCACCGCTTCGTGCAGCAGGCGGGTCAGCACCGGCGTCGTCATCTTGCGGGTGGCCGACGCATGCGCATCGGCGATGCCCTTCCACACCGGGCCGAGCCCCTGGCGCTTGATCGCCGAGATCAGCAGCACCGGCGCGAACTTCAGGAACGCGAGGCGCTGCTCGATCGAGCGCTCGAGCGTCTGCTTCTGGTAGTCGTCGACCGCATCCCACTTGTTGATCGCCACCACCACCGCGCGGCCGCTCTCGAGGATGTAGCCGGCGATGTGCGCGTCCTGGTCGGTGACGCCCTGGGTCGCGTCGAGCAGCAGCAGCACGACGTTCGCATCGGCGATCGCCTGCAGCGTCTTGACGACCGAGAATTTCTCGATCGCCTCGAAAACCTTGCCCTTGCGGCGCAGCCCGGCGGTGTCGATCAGCTCGAACTTCTGGCCATGGCGCTCGAACGGCACGGTGATCGCATCGCGCGTGGTGCCCGGCTGGTCGAAGGCGACCAGGCGTTCCTCGCCGAGCCAGGTGTTGATCAGCGTCGACTTGCCGACGTTCGGCCGGCCGGCGACGGCCAGGCGGATCGGCGCGCCCTCTTCCGGTTCTTCAGGCTCGTCGTCGAACACGAAGTCTTCGAGCGCGGCTTCGGTCAGGCTGCGGATGCCCTGGCCGTGCGCCGACGAGATCGGGTGCGGCTCGCCCATGCCGAGCTCGTAGAACTCGCCGAGCAGCGGCGAGTCGACCATGCCTTCGGCCTTGTTGACGGCCAGCAGCACCTTCTTGTTGACCGAGCGCAGGTAGCGGGCGATGTCGTGGTCGTGCGCCGACACGCCGGCGCGCACGTCGACGACGAAGATCACCGCATCGGCCTCGGCAACCGCCTGGCGCGTCTGCTTGGCCATCTCCTTGACGATGCCGGTGGTGCTGTCGGGTTCGAAGCCGCCGGTGTCGACGACGATGAACTCGCGGTCCCCGAGGCGGCCGTCGCCGTAGTGGCGGTCGCGCGTCAGGCCGGCGAAGTCCGCGACGATCGCGTCGCGGCTCTTGGTCATCCTGTTGAACAGGGTCGACTTGCCCACGTTGGGGCGGCCGACAACCGCGATCACAGGTTTCATTTCACATTGCTCCACATCGCCGCAGCGCACAGCGGCCTCATGACCCAGCGGACACCGTGGAACCGGCTTTGCCGGGCCACTGGTGGCGCCCCCTTGAGGGGGTGGCGCGAAGCGCCTCCGGGGGGGGTCGTCATTTCACTCTGGGCGGAAGGCGTAAAGGCCGCCGTTGCGCGTGGTGACCAGCAGCGTGGTGCCGCTCAGCACCGGCTTGCCGACCACCGGGCTGCCGTCGGTCGGCAGGCGCAGCTTGAAGCTGCCGTCGGCGGTCGACATCCAGTGCACATAGCCTTCGACATCGCCGAACACGGCCATCTTGTTGACGACGATCGGCGACGACAGGCCGCGGTACAGCAGCTTCTCGACGCTCCAGGCCACCTCGCCGCTGGCGGTGCGCCACGCGGTGACGCGGTCGCTGGCATCGGCCGCGACGGTCACGTCCTCATCGGCCGCGACGCCCTGCAGGCCGCCGATGTTGCGGGTCCACGCCAGGCTGCCGCGCTCGGCGTTGACGCAGGCCACCGCGGCCTGGAAGGCACGCGCGCAGACGTTGTCGCCGACGCGGGCGGCCGGCGCGACCAGGTCGGCCAGCCGTTCGATCTCGTTGGTGCCGCGCGGCGATGCCAGCGACACCTCCCAGCGCACGGTGCCGCGCAGCGGGTCGAGCCCGGCGAGCTTGGCGCCCTGCCCGACCAGCAAGGTGTCCTTGAAGGCCACCACGACGCCCGGTTGCGACAGCGTCAGCGCGTCGCCGGGACGCTGGAAGGTCCAGAGCTTGCGGCCGTCGAGCACGTCGAAGGCCTGCACGACGCGGTCGACGCTCATCACGAAGACGCGCTCGCCAGCCACCAGCGGCGCGCTGCTGACGCGTGCCGGCAGCTGCTTGCGCCAGATTTCCTTGCCGGCATCGAGCGTGACCAGCTGGTTGTCGCGGGTCACGACGCTGGCGTAGCGGCCGTCGCTGCCGACGCCTGCGCTGAGCCGGCCGTCGGCCTGGCCACGCCAGGCTTCCTGGCCGTTGTCGGCGCGGTACGCGATGACGGCGCCGTCATCGCCGGCCACGATGAAGTTGCCGCCGGCGGCCACCACCGCCATCGGGAACTTCAGCGTGCCGATCGATTGCGTCCAGACCTGGCGGCCGGCGATCGACGGCGTCAGCTCCTCGAGCACCGTCGGGTCGGGGCGGGTCGACTTGCTCGCGCAAGCGCCAAGCACCGCGGCCAGCGCCGCGACCGCCAGGCCCGACGCGAGACGGGTCAGCCCCCTCATGGGCCGTCCTTCTTGGCCGCAGCGGTGGCGGCGCTGGCGGCCGGCGCGGCGCCGAGCGCCGTCAGCTTGGCTTCGACCAGCTGGCGGTAGTCGACCGTGCTGTCGAACGACTTCCAGGCCTGGTTGTAGGCGGCCTTCGCTTCGTCGGCCTTGCCCTGCGCCAGCAACACGTCGCCGCGGCGGTCGGCCACCAGGCCTTCGAAGCCGGGCGTGGTGGCGGCGTCGAGGGCCTTCAGCGCGTCGTCGTACTTCTTCTGGTCGAGCAGCAGGCCGGCCAGCCGCAGGCGGGCGATGGTCTGGTACTCGGCCTCGCTCGCGTTCTCGCTAGCCCAAGTCAGGCTGGCGCGGGCGGCATCAGCCTGGCCCTTGTCGAACTGCAGCTTGGCGGTCAGCAGCGCGGCCTGCTGCGCGAACGCGGTGCGCGGGAAGCGCTCCTTCATCTCGCCGAAGACCCGGCCGGCCTGCTCGGTGTTGCCGGCGGTCACGGCCTTGTCGAGCTCGTCGAACAGCATGCCGGCCTTGGCCGACTGCTCGCGCTGCCAGTAGGTCCAGCCGTTCCAGGCAGCGAAGCCGCCCAGCGCCAGGATCAGCACCCAGGTGATCAGGTTGCCGTACTGGTTCCAGAACGCCTTCAGCTGGTCGATCTGTTCTTGTTCTTCGAGGTCGAGGTGGGTGGCCATGGGGATCGTTGGAAATTTCGGACGAAGCCGGGATTATGCGTTGCGCAGTTCAGTCGCCCATTCGGACACGCCGGAGAGCGGCAAGTTGCGTTGTGTGACAGCCGGGTCACGCAATGATTTCAACGCCACCTCGCCGGCCGCCAGCTCCGATTCGCCGAAGATCAGCGCCCAGGTGGCGCCGCTCGCATCGGCTTTCTTGAACTGCGCCTTCATGCTGCCGCCGCCGGCGTGCATCTGCACCGAGACGCCGGCCGCGCGCAGCGCCTGCAGCGTCGTCATCGCCTGCGGCAGCACCGCGGGCGACATCAGCACCGCATAGACGCGCGGCGCCGCCGGCGGTACCGGCAGCTTCAGTTCCTGGATCAGCAGCAGCAGCCGTTCGATGCCCAGGCCGAAGCCGACCGCCGGCGCCGGCTTGCCGCCGAGCTGCTCGATCAGCCCGTCGTAGCGGCCGCCGCCGCACACCGTGCCCTGCGAGCCGAGCAGGTCGGTGACCCACTCGAAGACGGTGAGGTTGTAGTAGTCCATGCCGCGCACCAGGCGCGGGTTGACGCGGTACGGCAGCCCGGCCGCGTCGAGGACCGCGCGCACGACATTGAAGTGCGCCAGCGACGCCTCGCCGAGGAAGTCCATCAGCGTCGGGGCGGCTTCGATCAGCGCCTGCAGCGCCGGGTTCTTGCTGTCGAGGATGCGCAGCGGGTTGCTGTGCAGGCGGCGCTTCGAGTCGTCGTCGAGCGCCGCGGCATGCTGTTCGAAGTACGCGACCAGCGCGTCGCGGTGCGCGCGCCGTTCGTCGGGCTGGCCGAGGCTGTTCAGTTCGAGCCGCACCTGCTCGCCTTCGACCAGGCCGAGTTCGCGCCACAGCAGGCGCGTCATCAGGATCAGCTCGGCATCGACATCGGGGCCGGCGAACCCGAGCGCCTCGACGTCCAGCTGGTGGAACTGGCGGTAGCGACCCTTCTGCGGCTTCTCGTGGCGGAACATCGGGCCCAGCGTCCAGATGCGCAGCGGGCCGTTGTACAGCGCGTTGTGCTCGACCATCGCGCGCACGATGCCGGCGGTGGCCTCCGGGCGCAGCGTCAGCCGGTCGCCGTTCATCGAATCGGTGAACGAGTACATCTCCTTCTCGACGATGTCGGTGACCTCGCCCAGGCCGCGCACGAACAGCGCGGTCGGCTCGACGATCGGCGTCAGCAGGTACTGGTAGCCGTGGCGCGCCAGCACCGAGCGCACCGTGGTCTCGAACCACAGCCACAGCCCGGCGTCGGGCAGCTTCTCGGTGCGCGGCACGCTGGCCGGCAGGATGTCGTTCATGCCCTTCACGGCCTGGAGGGCGGCTTGCTTGGTGTCAGCCATGGAAACCTTGGAGCTATGGGTGGAAGAGCCGCCCGAGGGCGGCTGCGGCAGCGCGGTGGCGGCGACCGGCGACGCGCGCGGGGGCGCGGTCAGGCCGTCGCGGTCGAATGCTGGGCGGTGGCCGAGCCGAAGCGCTTCTCGATGTAGTCCTCGACCAGCGTCTGGAACTCCTGCGCGATGCGCTCGCCGCGCAGCGTCAGCGCCTTCTCGCCGTCGATGAAGACCGGCGCGGCCGGTGCCTCGCCGTTGCCCGGCAGGCTGATGCCGATGTCGGCATGCTTGCTCTCGCCCGGGCCGTTGACGATGCAACCCATCACCGCGACCTTCATCTTCTCGACGCCCGGGTAGCGCGCGCGCCACACCGGCATCTGCTCGCGCAGGTAGTCGTCGATCTGCTTGGCCAGCTCCTGGAAGGTGGTGCTGGTGGTGCGGCCGCAGCCGGGGCAGGCGGTGACGCTCGGGTTGAACGCGCGCAGGCCGAGCGACTGCAGGATCTCCAGCGCGACCACCACCTCCTGCGTGCGGGCCTCGCCGGGCTGCGGCGTCAGCGACACGCGGATCGTGTCGCCGATGCCCTGCTGCAGCAGCAGCGACAGCGCCGCGGTCGACGCGACCGTGCCCTTGGTGCCCATGCCGGCCTCGGTGAGGCCCAGGTGCAACGGGTAGTCGCAGCGCTTCGCGAGCGCCTGGTAGACGCTGACGAGGTCCTGCACGCCGGACATCTTGCACGACAGCACGATCTGCTCGCGCCGCAGGCCGATCTCTTCGGCGCGCTTCGCGGATTCGACCGCCGACGTGATGATCGCGCGGTACATGATCTGCTGCGGCTCGAACGGCTCGGCGCGGCGGCCGTTCTCGTCCATCATCTGCGCGAGCAGTTCCTGGTCGAGGCTGCCCCAGTTGACGCCGATGCGCACCACCTTGTCGTGGCGCGCGGCGGCCTCGATCATCTGCGCGAACTGCTTGTCGCGCTTGTCGCCCTTGCCGACGTTGCCGGGGTTGATGCGGTACTTCGACAAGGCTTCGGCGCAGGCCGGATGCTCGGTGAGCAGGCGGTGGCCGTTGTAGTGGAAATCGCCGATCAGCGGCACGTCGATGCCCATGCGGTCGAGCTGGTCGCGGATGTGCGGCACCGCCGCTGCCGCTTCGGGCGTGTTGACGGTGATGCGGACCATCTCGGAGCCGGCCACTGCCAGCTCCTTCACCTGGATCGCGGTCTCGATCACCTGCACCGTGTCGGTGTTGGTCATCGACTGCACGCGCACCGGCGCGCCGCCACCGATCGACACGGTGCGCGCACCCCAGCGCACCTGCGCCTGCACGGTGGCGCGTTGCACCGGGCGTGCCGGCTCGATGAACTCGTCATCCAGCAGCGAGGCCGACAAGGAAGCCGACAAAGCAGCCGACGAGGAAGAGATGGCGGTCATGGCTTACTCGAGATCGAACTTGGCGATGTTGTCACGCGTGGGCGTCATCGACACCGCGCGGCCGCGGTAGGTCACGCTGGTGGCGGAGACATTGCCGATTCTGACGTGAAGCGGGGAAGCCCCGTCCAGCCCCAAGGACTCTCCGGGCTGCAGCGAACGCGACACCAGCACGGTGCCGCGGCCGTCGATCACCTCGACCCAGGATTCGGCGCTGGCCTTCAGCAGCAGCGCGCCGGAGGTGGTGCGCGGCGCGGGCGCCGAGGCCGCCACCGGCGCCGACGGAATCGACTGCACCGGCGCCGGCGCGGGCAGCGCGGCAGGCGGCACGGCCGGCGTCACCGGCGACGACCCGGCGGGCGCCGAGGCGACCGGCAGCGTCACCGTCTCGACCACCGTGTTCAAGACGGT